>Ga0265295_1002329_pt1 | contig 30479 bp, 49 predicted proteins | sample Munlansysbiofilm_FD_192503 | JGI IMG/M metagenome (GOLD analysis project Ga0265295, IMG submission 192503) | Leachate microbial communities from a municipal landfill in Southern Ontario, Canada - Methane capture system biofilm | ecosystem: Engineered > Solid waste > Landfill > Unclassified ... | reverse complement strand
AATAGCGGTAGTAAAAAGGTAATAATGTGGTCAACAAAAACACATTGGGCTTCCGCCTCCTTTATTGAAAATTCAGAGAGTGATTTAAAGCGTGTTTGTCAAAGATTAAAAGAAACTATCTACAATGTGTCTTTCTCAAATGCACGCTAACGCCCGTGTATAGTGCGTTTCAATGCGCTATACACACCGTTAGCGTTTCAATTCTAACAAATTAAAATTTGTGTGAATTATGATACGAGAACAAAATATTCAAGAGCCACAAACGCTAATTTAGACACATTCTAAATGTTGATTGTTTTAACTTTATTTAACTACAAAAAGCTTGGAGGTAACGTTAAAGATACTATCTTTGTAACGTAGTAATTAAGTAATAAACAAATAAAATTTTAAAGCAATGAAAACGGAAGAAATTAAACAATTTGAAACGGGGCTCTTTTTAACCCCGGCAAAAGAAAGTGAAACCGCCATTCGGTCGGCTATTGACGTTTCAGAGTTTTACACCGAATGGAATAAAGAATTTGGTTTCTTCTTCTTTCCAGAAGAGATAGAATATTATGATGAGTTAGAAGCTCAAATTGATAATTTGTTAGGAGTTTTGAATGTGGATTACCGAATTGAAGGAGTATTTTAGATGCGGTAATCCTCAAAACAAGCCGGTCGGTGAAAGCCCGGCCAATATGGCTGTGCCCCGCTGGATGATAGCCCAGTGAGGAGCCAGGAGCCGCAAGGGAGGTGGTTCAAATCCACCCACAGCCACCAATTTAATTATAAACTAAAATAGGAGATTAAAGCAATGAAAACAACAGTACACATATCAGATTTCAAAGACTTTGAAGGGTTGCAAGAGGTTTGTGATTATTATAGCAGTCATATAACTGAAAAGGGTAACACTATAATTACATTTGAAAATGTAAACCCTTTTGATAAACTGCAATATTTTAAAGGATATTACAGCGCAGCTTTGAGAATGGCAAAAGAAAATGGTTTTGACACTGTAAGAGTTCAATTTTTATTAGACACATTAAAAAACACTGGTTTAGAACTCATTAATATAATGGGTGCTAAATTATGCTACCCTGAAAATCATATTAGAAGGCAGTTATGAGAATAATACTCGCAATATTTCAAGATAGGCTTGAGTGTTATGGAAGCCTTAAACCTTTCTTTGAGCAATACCCGCAATATGCTGAACTCAAAGATAAAATTGAGCATACTGCATACATTCACTTAAAAAAGTAATTGAAATGAAAACAAACGAGCAGCACTGGCGGGAGCTGGTGCTGCACTTGTCGCAGATAGCGGCAGAAAAAGGCATCACTCATCAGGCTATTGCTGATGAGCTGGGAATGAAGCGCAGCAATGTTAGCAGGTTCTTTGCCGGCAATCAGTGCCCCACGATGCGCACATTCGTCGCAGTAGCCAGGGCGGTGGGCGTTAACGGAAGAGTGTATGGGTAGTTTTTTAACGGATAAAAACAAATAATATGAAAGAATTAGAGCAATTTTTAGAAAACGAATTAAACGGATTAGCACTTAAAAAGACTAATTGGGGACATTTAACTATTGAAGATGATAGCAGGGAAAGAACTCTGTTAGAAGTGCAAGAGTTAGTTAAAAAATTACCTATACACAATGTTGTAGGTAGTTATTCTCATGAAGAAATTAAGGCTGCTTACGACAAAGGACTTGAAGATGGTTATGCTTGTATGCCAAGTAATATATAATTACCTACAACGCCCGTGTATAGTGCGTTTCAATGCGCTATACACACCGTTAGCGTTTCAATTCTAACAAATTAAAATTTGTGTGAATTATGATACGAGAACAAAATATTCAAGAGCCACAAACGCTAATTTAGACACATTCTAAATGTTGATTGTTTTAACTTTATTTAACTACAAAAAGCTTGGAGGTAACGTTAAAGATACTATCTTTGTAACGTAGTAATTAAGTAATAAACAAATAAAATTTTAAAGCAATGAAAACAGAAGAAATTAAACAAATCAAAGAAACCGGGATTTTTCAACTTTCTTATAGCAAAGCCGATAACCCGGCAACCGGCAAACAAATCAATTACGTAATTGCGTTAGCCAGCAAAGTAAGCGTTTCAAAAAGTCAAATTATGAAAAGGCTTGAATTTGATGAGGCAAGTGCCCTCATTGACCTTCACAATGAAGGAATTAGCTTTGAGATCACGGGATAATAAACAAACCGAGCCGGAGCGGATTCTCCGGGAAACTTTAAAAAACACATAAAATGGAAACTTCAACAAATTACGCAAAACAGCCGAAAAATTTAAAAAGAGTATCAATTGACAATCATCGTTTTTACTTCAAAATGAATGTAACAAAAAAAAGGATGCTCGAACTTTTGAACGATCCAAAAACAGAAGTGTGCCAGGATCGCAAACACAAAAAACAACTTACTTGTATTTATTCAAACGTATTCATTGAAACCAACTCCGTGTGGTATGATGAAAATGGTAAATGCTATATTTCAGATGAAGATTAGCAACCAAATCCGAGCCGGGGCGGGTTCCCCAGCATTTTTTAAAAATTAAAACGGATGAAAACAAATGAAAAAGACGAGCAGCACTGGCGGGAGCTGGTGCTGCATTTGTCACAAACAGCGGCAGAAAAAAGCATCACTCATCAGGCTATTGCTGATGAGCTGGGAATGAAAAGGAGCAATGTGAGCCGGTTCTTTGCCGCCAATCAGTGCCCCACGCTGCGGACATTCTGTGCAATAGAAAGGGTGGTGACAGAAGATGACCCAACTTGTTGCTAACAGTTAGCTATGTGCAGTTTTGTGTTGCGCCTGCGGCAAAATTGCATATAGCGTATGTTGTACCCCGTTTTTATTCTTTGTGTTCTTGATTTCTAAAATAATTAATAGGTTTTGTGTAGAATTAAAAATAAAGTTGTATCTTTGCATTATGATTTTGAGAGCGTTTAAATATAGAATATTTCCAACAAAAGAACAAGAAGTCCTTTTGTCTAAGCACTTCGGGTGTTCGAGGTGGATATACAATTATGCTCTTGATAAAAAAGTCAAAGCATACCAGACAACAAAAGAAAGTCTATCAAGATTCACAATACAAAAAGATTTACCAGAACTAAAAAAATCAGATGAAACAAAATGGCTTAAAGAAGTAAATAGTCAATCACTTCAAGCAAGTTTAGAAAACCTTGATAAAGCTTTTACAAAGTTCTTTAGGGATAAAAAAGGGTTTCCTAAATTCAAAAGCAAGCATGATAATAGGCAGTCTTTTTCAGTACCCCAGAACGGGATTGTAGATTTTGAAACAAACACTATATCATTACCAAAATTCAAAAAACCAATAAAATGTAAATTACACAGAAGATTTGAAGGTAATTCTAAAACGGTTACCATAAGTAAAACTCCAACAGGAAAGTATTTTGTATCTGTTTTGGTAGAAGTAAATGAAGAATTACCTAAATTAAAAACCATTGACGAAAACAAAGCAATAGGCATTGATTTAGGTATTAAGACGTTTGCTGTTCTATCAAATGGAGAAGAAATACAAAATCCAAAACACTTAAGAAGTGCGTTAAAGAGGTTGAAGAAACAACAAAGAAGAGTAAGTAAAAAAGTTAAAGGTTCAAATAATCGTAAAAAAGCGGTTAAAAAGTTAGCTATATTGCACGAAAAGGTTTCTAATAAAAGAAATGATTTTCTGCATAAAGTAACAGCTAAATTAGTTTCAGAACATGATACGTTGTGTTTAGAGACGTTAAAAGCTTCAAACATGATTAAGAACCATAAACTTGCTCAGGCACTTTCTGACATATCTATTGGTAAATTCAATGAAATACTTGAATACAAAGCAAAATGGAATGGTGTAAATATTCTTAGGATTGGACAATTTGAGCCGTCAAGCCGTATGTGTACATGTGGTGTTGTAAACAAGGAGTTAAAATTATCCGATAGAGAATGGGTTTGTCAATCCTGTGGGGAGATACATAATAGAGATTTGTTAGCAGCCAACAATATAAAGCGGTTTGCATTTGTAAAAAACAATACTGGTGGAACGCCAGAATTTCAAGCCTGTGGAGATAAAGGGTTGCCTTTGTCTGAGAAGCAGGAAGCCCAACCCATCGCCTATGGCGTGGGTGGGTAGTTCACAGCCGTTAGAGAGAAACCCTTTCAAAAGGATGAAAAAACTTGATCCTGATTTAGTGATTAATAATAACGGTACTGAATTACCTAATTAACAACTATCTAACAACTATGCCATTTCCGAAAGATAAACGCAATACAAAGGGGTTCGACAAGCACCCTGAGAACATAAACAAGAAAGGCCGCCCGCCAGTCCTTCCAGACTTGAAGCGTGCTATTGCCGCGTGTTTAGCAGAAGAAAAGGATGGCAAAGTGGCGTTCGATCAGATTCTTGCGGCATTGAGATTGAAAGCGGTGAAGGGTGATGTTAGGGCGGCGCAGGAATTGATGGACAGGGCGTATGGGAAAGCAAAGCAATCGTTTGAAATTGATACAAGCGTTAAGAAAATAACAGGAATTACTTTTGATGATACGGATTAACAGCAAGGGGCAGTTGGATTTGTCGATATTGCGGCCAGATCAAAGGCGTTTTGTTAAATCGAACGCTTTGCACAGCGGTATCGTTGGAGGGTATCAGTCCGGGAAATCACTGAGTGCTGCGATTAAAGTGATCACGAAACTATTAATAAGTCCAGGTGTTCCAATCGCCTACTACCTTCCGACATATTCACTTATCGCGGATATGTTAATCCCTCGATTCAAATTATTGTTTGAGGATATTGAATGGCCTTTCAAAATCTTACTCAAAGAATCTAAAATAACTACTCCGTACGGGGAAATCTGGATGAGGTCGATGGACAATCCAGATTCGATAGTCAGTTATTCTGTAGGTTATTCTATAGTGGACGAAGTTGATGTAGTTCACGTCAACAAGCGGACGCACGCCATGCAAAGAATATCCAGCCGTAACAGCTACAAGAAGGAAACAAAAAACTGCTTGGACTTTGTCAGCACCCCGGAGGGCTTCGCATACATGTATAAGTTTTTTGTAAAGGAGGCAAACGAACAAAAGAAATTATTCAGAATATCAACTTTAGAAAATGCGGCAAATTTAGGTGAAGGCTATATTGATGGCCTCCGGAGCCTTTACGACGAAGGGCAGTTGCAAGCCTATTTGCATGGTGAATTTGTCAACCTCACGGCAGGAAGCGTTTACAAAGATTACGACCGCAAGCGATGTCACACGAATAGGGAGGTGCAGAAACACGACAAACTAAGCATCGGCCTGGACTTCAATATCACAAAAATGGCCGCCGTGGTTCACGTTATCGAAGGTGGGAAATATTACGCGGTGGATGAGCTGGTGAACGTTTACGACACCGAAACAATGATCCGGCTGCTTAAAGACAAATACAAAGGGCACCATATCACCATCTACCCGGATGCTTCCGGGAAAAGCCGCAATAGCTCCGGCAAATCAGACGTTCAGCTTTTGATCGAAGCCGGATTTGCAATTCGTGCCCCTGGCAAGAATCCATTTGTCCGCGACCGTGTTAACGCTATGAATGCTGCATTTAGGAACGGACAGTATTTTATAAATTCCTTTCAGTGCCCTGAATACACCGCCGCACTCGAACAAATCTCATACAGAAATGGAGAACCGGATAAAACGAGCGGTCTGGATCACATTTGTGATTCCGGAGGGTATTTCCTTTACATGGTTTCACGGATAAGTTTTACTATTTAGAGGCTTTTATTGAAGTTGCCATACCCTTCCTGCTTACTATAGACATTCTCTACCATTTGTTATTAACATATAGATATTATCTATAATTAATCCCTACTTTTGCCGTTTGAAATAAAATTTATGGCAAATGGCTTTATTTGATTTCATCCCATCATATTTTTTGAAAACGAAGACCAGCACGCCGGTAAATGTTTACATGGTGGACAATGCAGCTCTCGGGAAGAAGTTTGGAACGAGCGCGACAGGAAACCACAAACCGATCAACGACTTTGAAACAATCCCTGATTTATTCATAATTACAAACTTTTTATCAAAAAGAGTTGCAAGGGTTCCGATTAAGGTAGTGAAGCAGTCCGGCAAACTTGCCCCTAACTCAGACCTCCTCCGGCTGGTAAAAGACCCAAATTATTATCAGTCATGGCAGGAATTGATCCGCGCAAACTATGCTTATTATAATATTTTAGGAAACTCATATCTCTACGGCATTGAGGCCAATGGTTTTGGTGGCAGGATTACGAGCCTGTTTAATTTACCTGCGGAGAAAACAGTTATCGACCTGGCATTTGATAAGTCATTGCCGAACTGGATCAATGAGGTGAAAGGCTATGTAGTTTCAATCGGGGGAACTGAATATCATTTGAAGCCAGAAGCCGTTTTACACAATCGTAATATTTCACTCAGATACGATTCAGGCGCTTGGGTCTATGGAATTTCAAAATACATTCCGGGCGATAAAATCAACAACGAACTAAGGGCGATTTATGATGCAAAAGCAAGCATTATTGAACATCGAGGGGCGTTGGGGATTATCTCAAATGATTCAGAGTTTCCCGATCTGGAACAAACGCAAATTGTTAAAGACCGGCTAAAACAACAGTTCGGACTTTCGGGCGATCAGGATAAATTCATCGTCACTACTCAAAAACTATCATGGCAGCAAATGAGTTTGAACGTTCAGGAATTGCAGTTAATTGAAAATGCAAAATATTCATTCGAGAAACTTTGCCAGTTATCGGAATTTGATCCGGTGATATTTACTGCTGATGGCAGCACGTTCGCAAATAAAACGGAGGCTATAAAAGACCTTTACAAAAACGTTATCAAAACAGACGTTGATGATCTTTATGACACGTTGAACGAGTGGTTGAGCCCGCTTTACGGCGGAGATAAAATAGTTCCAGACTGGAACAAGGTGCAGGAACTCGAAAACGATAAAAAGATTTTCACCGATATGCTAACCAAGCAAATCGAATACAGCCTTATCACTCCCTACTCTGCAGCAAAAATATTATACGGTGACGACGTTGATGAATCAAACCCACCGCCAGATATTTATTATCAAAAGGGGTTGAAGGAATTAGGCGCGGAGGAGCCAGAACCGGAACCTATTGTTGATGAGGTTATCACTGCTGAAATGATTAAAAACGCACGCAATGGAAAAACAGATTAAAATATTAGACTGCAAGGTAGCAGATATCGACGGAAAAAAACGGATGGTGAAGGCGTACTATTCAGCATTCGGCAATGTCGATTCTGATGGTGATATCATCGAGCGCGGTGCGGGACGTAAAACTATAAAGGAAAACGGCCCGGAAGGCAAAGATATAATCAGGCATTTTTTAAATCATTCATTCAAGGCAAATCCGGAAGTTTTGACAATCGGAAAAATAAAAGAGATTGGCGAGGACGACCACGGCAACTATTTCTGGTCAAAGATTGCCAGGACTGCTTTAGGTGAAGACATTTACAAAATGTATGAGGACGAGATGATTAATAACCATTCGTTTGGATTCATACCGATAAAGCAGAAAGTAATTGACGGAATTAACCACATTTATGAGTACAAAATGTTCGAAATTTCCACCGTCACAACGTGGAGCGCGAACGAAAAAACACCAACTATTGAAGTAAAAGAAGGGGAGCCGAAAATCATCACTCCCGAATTAAATACAGCACTTTTTATAGAGCCGTCGCGATACACTCTTGATCAAAAAGCCGCCATGCAAACAATTTTTAAACTCACAAAATTTAATTTTTAAAATCATGGAAGAGAACAAAATGAAGTTCGGGGCAACAGAGGTCAACGACCCTGAACAATTCGCCGCATTGCTCAATAAGCAGTTCGCAAAATACAATGACTTGTTATCCGGCACGGTTGCCAAAGGTGAACTGAAACAAATGTACGCCGATTTGATTGTGGAGAACAAGGACATTTTATCGAAGGTCGCATCGACCGGCGATCAGATGGACTTACTCACGAAAAAACTTGCCGAGGCAAATGACACTTTGATAATTCAAGGCGAAACAATCACAAAGTTTAGAGACATCTTAAACAACGATTCACACAAAGAAAGTGTTGGCAATGCGATTGTGAGAAAAATCACCAAAGAAGGTGCGCTGAAAGATTTCGTTGAAGGCAACACAACTACACAACGATTTGAAATTGAAACAAAAGACGTGGCGTTCACTGGAACCTATGGAAGTGGAGCCGCACAACACGCCTACATGCCTTTCCAGATTCCACAGATGCCACCGATGGAAAATTCAGACGTTCGGCTGATCCTGCCTACCGGTACGATCAACTCCGAAAAGCTGGACTTTCCACAAGAACGCGCTGCTTCATTAACTGATGCTACCGCTTCAAAAGCTGAAAATGCGACATTAGTTGAGTCCACAATGGGGTTCGAAATGATAACCGTAAACGCAAAGCGCATTGGTGCTTTTATCGAGGTTTCAAGGACAGCGTTGAGAAATTCAGCATGGTTATCGAGTTACATCAACAACCGCTTAATCGCGATGCTGATTAAAAACCTGAACACTCAGGTCATTGCAAACACCGGATCAGGCACCGATATCAACGGACTGTTTAATCAAGCAAATGCTTTCGATGCCAGCACAAACTTTACCGGAGTTTCGGCAAATCCTTCAATATTTGACGTGATTCGTGCAGTAATGGCCGACATGAACAGCACATATTTCATCAATGCAAACAGCGTTTTATTGAATCCTACCGATGCAGCAATTGCCGCAATAAGTAAGAACACAATTGCTGACTACATTGATCCCGCTTCATTCTTGCAACGTAACCAGGTCGGATACACCGGCAACTGGGGACTTCGTAACATTGAAACCGGGGATATCACAAAGGACACCCTTTTGGTTGCCGCGATTCAGCAGGCATATATGGAGCTGTTATTTAACGGCCCGATTGAGGTGATCGCAACCGATTCACACGCAAGTAATTTTACCTCCGACCTGGTAACAATCAAAGTTCAGGTTCAGGCAATGCTTCCTATTTACAATGCAAATGCATTGATGAAGGTGGCCAGCGTGGCCGCTGAAATTACTAAAATGACAACAGGAGCGTAAGATATGAAAGGATTTATATTGATTGCACTTTTAGCAGTCGGGATGATTGCAGGTGCACAGACATATTCTTACTCATTCACAACTAATGGGGATGCCAGTGGTCACTTTTGGGACTATGCAGACACAACTTCAAACGGGGACACAATTAACGCAGTAATCAGGGTTAAATCTGATGTTGCCATGAACTTGCGATTTCCGATTTTAAATGATGAAGTTTCAGGAACTGCAACAGCAAAGGCGGCAATTTGGGGGTCAAATGATGGAGTAACTTACATTGCAACGGGCGATTCAATTACGGATGCGCTTACGGATGATGGGTCAATATGGGTACTATGTAGAAACTTTAACTATAGTTACGCAAAGTTGGAGTTCATAACTGCCGGGACTGAAACGTCAACGGCAAAATGTTACTACTCATTCAGGAAAGAGTAATGAAAAAGGTAAAAGTCATAATCACAAAATTAGCAGGTGAGACCGGGTTGAGAAAGCCCGGTACCACCTTGCTTATGTATCCGAAAGAAGCAAAATCTTTAGAGGCACGCGGTTTTGTTGAGATCGAAAAGCCTAAAAAGAAGAAAAAGAAATCAGGTAAATAATGGACAAGATTCTCACCATATCAGATTTTACAGGCATTTATGAACTGCCGATTTCATCATTGAATACGGACAGGGCAACGGCTATTTTAAATAAAGTTGAAGCCGATATTTTCAGAAAGATGATGGGTGATGATGCTTACCGACGTTCAATACTGTCATGCTATGACATTGACATTGAGGGAGAATTATCTTTGGCTTATAATCCTGATTTTGAAGACTTTTTTGGAGGGGTAACCGCGTACGAAGTTGACGGCGTTTACAAACTATTCGATGAAGGATTTAAGAACGCAATACTGTCATTTGCTTGGTACGAAATAATGCGCGACTTTCATCAGTTCAGCAGTTCAAATGGCATCTTTGAAGCCTTAGCCGAAAATGCACAACCGGCAGCGAACCGAGCAAGCGTTTTGTGCTACATGTGGAATAACGGGGTGAGAATTTACAACGACGCTTACAGATACATTGTTGATTACATGATTGGTGTGTTGGGGCTTGATGCTGACGGTGAGATATTCGAGAACTTTGAACACGAACCAATCGAAGAAAGAGCCTGGATATGATGACTGAAAAATTAATCGGATTGGTTGTTGATGAACTCGTGAGTGAGTTGGGGTTAGATTCTGGGCCGTTCTATTATTATGGCTCTCCCGTTTCAATTCAGTCTGAAATGTCAAAAACAATGAAGGCAGGAAGTAAATACCCGGCCATAATTCTATTCAATGAGTTTCAGGAAAGTGAAGGTGAGAAATTATCACACTTTGGAAGGTCGGCAAATATCACAATGTATTTCATGCAGTTGGCCGGTAAGAATTGGAGCGAAGAGGAGCATATTGATAACGCTGTAAGTCCGATGAGCCTAATCGCTGATATGTTTATTGAATTGATCGAAGCGGATAAACGTTTCGGAGATGTCGATGATCTGAAAAAAACGCACCGCACAAACTGGGGGCTGATACTTCAGCAGGCGAGTTCAAAACGCTCTGTATTTCCTGACGTGCTTTCAGGTATTGAAATAAGTTTCACTTTAAAGATTAAAAGAAATTATTGCTAACAAATTAAAACATTATAAATCATGAGTTTATGTAAAGAATTAAAGAATTTAGGCGCGGCCACCTGCAAAAACCCGATGCAAATAGCCAAACGGCTAATCTTTGTGCCGGAGCTTGGCAGTGCTGGGACGGAAAACGTGATCGCATCGGCGGCGGGGGTGACAAAAACAGCACTTCAAGCGTTCTTTGACGCGGCCGACAAAGTGAACCGATATTACCCAACGCCGCTGATCGAGAATGTAGAAAATGTTCGAGCTGAAACAACGTTCCACGAGTTCAACTCAGGTGCGAAGCTGGCGGTTAAGCAGGGCATAAAACATTTTGTTGGTTATTTGCCAGTAGAGTTTCCGCAATTGCTCGGAAGTTTGAAGGCATGGGAGGGGCAGAACTTTGGTATTTACATCATTGACAAAGACGGGAATTTCATCTATCAAACCGATGCCGCAACAAAATTAAAGGTTAAGCCATTCAAGGTCGATGGAAATAGCTTCGTCGCTTCATATGTTGAGCCTACTGATACCGAAGTCGCAATGGTCAAATTTGAGTTTGATTACTCAGTGAGTGTTAAGGATGAATTGATGCGCTACATTGATGCTGATGACTTAGACTTTAACGGACTTGGAGCTGATGTTTACCCGTTGATGACAGTAATAGGAACGCCAACAAGCCCGTTGGCAGCAAGTGTTCGACTTACACCAGTCACTGAGTATGGCGAACCGGTGACAGGGCTCACGCCCGCCGAAATTTCTTGTGTGGATGACAAAGGCGTCTCCGTTACTGTTTCAGATGTTGACGAGTTTGCGTGGGGTTACACAATAACATTATCAGGACGCGCAGTAGAAACGGAATGTTATCTGTCGATTACTAAACCCCGCTATGACTTCTCAGCGATTAATGCGACGTCCGTTACGGTAGATTTTGAACAGGAATAAATTTAGTGTGCTTGTAGCTTTCATTTTGGGCGGGGTTTTTTTGTAAACATTTTTTTTTGCCCCGCCCTATTTTTTAAAACAATATGGAAAAGTTAAAGGGCTTATCGGAAAGGGTTGACGGTCTATCAATTATGGGTGCTATTGAAAAAGCGTTCAGCACTTCAGCTGTAAAAAGCGAAACATTAAAATTAAACCGTGAGCAATTAAATGAAGGCAAAGGAGCGCATGGTGAAAAGTTAAGCACATACAAAGCTGTTGCGCCTGATGTTTACGCATTGTTCACAGTAACGCTAAAAAAAATGTTTGGACAGCCGCATAATAAAGTTACTTTAAAGGATACCGGAGAATTTCACAGTTCATTGAAAGTGCAACCATTCCCAGGCCACGCACTGGTAATTGGTGACACGAAAAAAGCAAATGGCGACATGGAAGATAACATTGACGTGTCCTCAACCCTCGGAATAATGCCGGATAATATGCAGGAATTGATAATGTCAGTGATCCCGGAAGTGCAAAAAAGTATTCGTTCAGATTTAAGGATATGACTTTCGGCAATGCGATACGGCTCGCAAAGATTAGGTCGAGTGCGGATTTTAAAAACTATCATGTAATAAAATTAAAATGCGGAGCTTATGATTTGATAAATGAAAACACCTACAGCGAAGGAAAACATGGCAGGAGTTACTTTAAAACAGATTTACAAAGACATTGACGAACTTCCGCTTTGGAACTACAAGAAAATAATTGAAACAAAAGATTTAATATACTTACTCAAGAATGACAACACAAAAGCAACACCGGACGAACTCGCGAACATCTGGGCTTCCATCGGTGAGCAGCTATCCGAGTTCAGCGGCGTTTCAGACAAGTATCAGAAATGGCTACTCCTCCACATCGACTATGAAAACCTGCAACTTGATTACATTGCAACCGGAGACCGATCGTTCATTACTCAAATTAACATCAAAGCAAAGCAGATCGAACGGATGCAAAAACAATTTGAAGGCGGCGGCGAAAACTTTGATAAACAGATTGCAGCGGTCGAGTTATATTTTAAATTTCACATTGACGAAAAACAGACAACTGTTAAACGATTCTTTAACTATATCAATTTAATGAAGACCGAAAATGGCCGAGGGAATAATTAAATACACGGATTTATTTGACGCTGATTTAATCGCAAAAATCACAGCTTTAAAGACTGAGATTGACGCGTTGCGAGAATCAGCAAAGCAAATAAAAACGGCCGTCCCTAAAACTGGAGCAAAAGCTGGCGACACCGAAAAATTAAACAAGGTGCAGGCGGAGCGGATCAGGTTGCAGGAACGGTTGAACTCCCTTGAAAGTGAGGAGGCAAAGGCCAACTTAGAATTAAAACAACAAATAGCAGACAAGTTAAGGCAACAAAAGGAGGAGATAAAGCTTTCAAATCAAAAGGCAGGTTCGCTGAATAGCGAATCCGCTAAACTAAAGAAGTTAAAAGAGGATTACAGAAACCTATCAGCCGAAGAACGTAATAATGTCAAGGTTGGCGGCGAAATGCTTAAGAACATCCAGGAGCAGGATAAGAAAATGAAAAGCCTTGACGGCTCGATGGGCGACCATCAGAGAAATGTAGGTGATTATAAAAACTCCATCATTGGCGCATTTCAACAAATGGGGATTCCGATTGGCGGCGTTACTAAATTACTTGCATTGCAGACTACGGCACAAGAAGGATTAACCGCCGCTAATGCTGCCGGGACTAAAGGTCTGAAATTATTTAAAATTGCATTGTTGGCCACAGGAATAGGTGCTATTGTAGTGGCCATTGGGGCACTTGCAGCCGGATTCCTTTCAACTCAGCGCGGGGTTGATGCTGTTAATAAAGTGTTGATCCCATTGAAAGTCGTCATGCAGCGTTTGTGGGGGATTGTTCAAGAACTTGGAACGGCGATAGTAGATGCTTTTAGTAATCCGCAGCAAACCATAAAAGATTTATGGCAAGCGCTGAAAGAAAACATCATTAATAGAATCACGGGAATAGCAGATCAATTTAAGGCTTTAGGGAAAATTATAAGTTCGGCTTTTAGTCTGAATTGGGAAGGTGTAAAGGAAGGTGCCGCAGAGTTTGGCGAATCGACACTGCAAGTAATGACAGGGGTTGACGATTTGACTGGGAAAGTAGCGGCTGGGTTTAAATCTTTAGGAGCTGAGATTTCTTTGGCGGCTGATGAAGGTGCAAGGCTCGCGGAAATTAAAAAGGAATTAGAAGAACTTGCAATCACAACGGCATTAGAGGAGGGCAAACTTTCGCGGACATTTCAGGAGCAAAGGGAGATATTAAATGATGTAAATAAGTCTAACAAAGAGCGGTTAATTGCAGCGAATAAAGCGATTGAAGCATCAGGGCGGTCAAAGGATCTAAAATTACAGGAACTTGCGTTGTTGATAGAGGAACAACAATTGAAAATGAAGCAAAACGATTCAGACCGTGAGGCTCAACTTGAATTAGCAAAACTTCAAGCGCAAAGGGATGAAATTGAGGCTGACAATATAAAAGAAAATCTGCGGATTAGGAATACAGCAAATGGTATTATAAAAGCACAAGAGGCCGAAAGATTAAAAGCTGCTGCTGATATTGCCGCAGCGCAGAAAAAAGAGGCGGAGGATTATGTTAATTTTCAAAAAGAAATTGATTCGCAGCTTTCAGAAATGGAAGATGAAATGATTGCTGATGAAATTAAAAAAGCACAAACAACAGAGGACGAACTCAATAAAATTTTGGCTGAACGATTGAAAGATGATGCTAAACTAAAAAATAAAGCGCTTAAAGAGGAAAGTGATAGACAGGAAAAAATACGGGATTCTTATAACAATACAGCATCTGCAATTGGCGAGGCTCTCGGTGAGATGATCGGTGATTCAGAAGTTTCATTTAAGGACTTCGGCAAAAAGATGCTTATTATGATGCTGGATGTGTTGGAAAAACAGACATTAATTTACATGGCGGGAGCAGTCGGAACGGAGGCAGCCTCAAAACCGTTTCCGGCGAACTTACTGACAGCGGCACTAAAAGTACTTGCAATAAAAACAGCATTCACAGCAGCAAAGGCGGCAGTTAGCAAATTTGAGCGCGGCGAAGTTGACATACAGGGGCGTCGACATTCGCAGGGCGGAATCCTGGCGGAGATCGAAGGCGGAGAATCAGTCATCAACAGAACCGGTACGGCACGAAGCAGAGAAACGCTTGAGTTGATTAACAGCGGGCTGATTTCGGATAAAGATATTATTCCTGCCCTGGCGTTGAATTTTGCACGGGTCCCGAAAGTGAATGTAAATAATGATTTTTCTTTGCTGGCGTCGAAGCAGGATCAAACCAATGAGCTGTTGAAAAAGTTCAAATTTATGAGCGCGGACGGTCGCAAGGTGATGGATATTAACGGAAACCTATTGAGGTATGTATAGCATCGAATATTATACCGGGACAATATGGAACACGCTTTCAAGTGCAAACTTTGAGGCGGCATCGGTCGTCGTGTCGAAAAATGATAACCGTATTTTTTACAGAAAAGAAATTGATGGCATTTTAAAATTTTACGGCGGAGATTTTTCTGTATTGAAGTCAAAAATCTACCTTCAAAAATTAGAGGCAAGGATTAAGAAGGATTCCACGGTTGTAGCTGAAGGATATTTGAATTTATTAGGACAGTGGGATATCGATAACTCCGTTTGTGAATTGAGTTTTGCAGTAGTGGATGATTACACACCGGTTTTTAAATTGTGGGACGAGGATGTCAGTCTTTCGACATTACCTTCAAATGCAGCCAATTTAGAATTTAACAGCTTAACTAAACAGATAACTTTTTTAAGGTCGGAATATGATGAACCCCCTAAGGCTATGAACAATTGGGTGTTTTATTCATCAACATCTGATCTTTGGATTTACAGGAAACAGTTAATTTTATTCGAGGCTCCTGGTTGGAATCGAGATTGGGATTTGCCCGGCCCTCCTGATCCGTGGATTAAATACCCAGAGGGCTTTTCAAAAAAGGAAACTGAGACACAAATAGTGATTAGACCCTTTCACTATTTCTATAAACTTAAAGATATATTAAACATACTCGCCTGTAATTCGGGGTGCGATTTTGAACAGGGTGACTTTTCGCCTTACCTTGAAGCCGATATTGAACTTAGATTTATATTGATAGCACACAAGAAAAACATCATAAGCCCAGGCGAATTTGTGAATGATAAAAATATGTCTTTATCAGACATGTTAAAAGTAATGAAGGCCATGTTCAATCTCGATTGGTATCTCGATGGAGGAATTTTGAGGTTTAAACACCCATCAGAAATATCGTGGACATTGCCAAACCTAACAACTTACCCGGCGCACGACCTGACAACATTTAAAGGTGTTAATTGGGCTCTTCAAAAAATAGTTTATACTTACTCTGATCAACCTCCGTTCAAAGAAAAATGGAATGTTGAGGAGTCCATGAATGTAGATTTTGACGGGCTACCGATCAGATACAATGTTGAAACCGATCAAATAATCGAATACGACTTATCGAAGTTTCAGAGCAATTTCGGTGCAATTTTGGACATAGTAAATGGCCACGATCCTGGGGATATTTCAGACAAAGGATGGGCGGTAGTTGCTGTTGATTATGTTAATAAAATAATTAGTAAGGCCGGGATTTTATCAGGTAAAACTTTAATCAATGGAAAGCTGGCATTGAGCCGGCTACATAATGATCACTTCAAAACTGGCGGCAGGTATTTTTCATTTGGTGAAATGAACGGCAGCGCGGAAACGTTTACAAATGTGAAAAGGAAAAGAGAAATGGTTGAACTGTCAATACCAGCAAAAATAGAAGACTTTGAATTTGATTACCTGGTGAAACTTTCAATAGGCGTTTGTGAGATTGTGTCAGTGTCGGAACCTTGCAATGGTGAATATTCAACAATAAAACTTTTGTACTAAAATGAATAATGGGAGCCTAAATATCATCAAAGCAAAAGACACTCATGTTTTTTTAAAGCCAGGGTACTTTGAAAGCTTAATGCCGTCTGTGCGCAGGTGCTATGATGCTTATTTGATCCCGTTCTTTTTTAAATACATTCGGCCGCCAGCTTTTCCGGATACAGTAACAAAAAGTATATCTTTGGTTCCTGTTTCGATTTTAGGAGATACGATAAAAGACGGAACTGAAATAGAGATAAGTGCAACGAAATTAAAGGCGATTAACAAATCAAATTTATGGACATTGTATTTCAGATTGGACAGCCCCCTATCAGGGATTGCGAGCGGGATGTATCAATTTAAAATAATAGTTGAAAGTGTGGAGTATCGTTCAGAACCTTTTCTTTGTTGCTTCGATGGAACAATTCACAGTGACGGGTCGTTTAGTTCAGCATTTAGTAGCGCGTTTAACGTATGAGCATAAAAATAGACATATCGAAATTATTAGCCAGCTTTCCGGTGGCGGACTTCGTTGATTCGATTAGTCTGCCACTTAAATACCGGCCGCGCCGTGTTGGGCATTTTGTTGAGAAATTTATTACAGTGGAAAAATTCACAACTATTGATAAAACCTACCCACAGCAGCAGTTAATCCGCGCAATATCGTGGGACAAATACAAATGTTCATTGATTGTTCACGAGGGGCAAAACATTGAGAATATTGATATTGCAGGAAGTGTGAATATTACTACCGATGACGGGAGCCAGCACACGGCCAATGTTCTTGAATTTGGCGAGCCGGTTAATATTGCCGGGACTGATCACAGACAAATTGATTTTACTTATTACGATACAAATTTGCTCAATTACTTATCCGTACCGGTTAACGATTTTCTAAACCAGGACGCATTGCCGCAACTCCATACCCTTGCGGATTTGAATACGCTAAAATTTGGGACGCGAACATATTACACCTCATTAAATCACAAGGTAAAGGTTCCTAAATTAGAACAGAAATCTGAAATGATAGATGGTGTTGAAAAGGTAATAAAGTCGAATTATCAAAATACTATCGTGGCTCGACTTTACACAAATGAAGCCGAGGCGGCTTACTTAGCGGCCCACCTGCCACTCTTGGGGCAATATGGAGTTAGTTCTATCACGTACAGAGATACAGCAAATGAGAAGAATTACGCTGCAATAGAACGCATAATCCCGATAATCAAAGAGGTTGACCATGATCTTTATCAGGTCGATATTGAATTGAAATACTTTAACGCAAGCATAAATCACTACTAAAATGAATACAAGGGAACAGGTTTTAGCCTACATAGCGGAGAGAATTATTTACAACACATCCGGTCAAATTACTGATACAGTAATGAGAAACGTTCTAAATTACGCAGTTGACAGGATTTACGAACCTTCGGAAATACCTGTTTCAGTAGAAGGGATTGAGGGCACAAACTTGCAGGCGGCTTTGCTTGAGTTATTAGGATCAGGGGGATTAACAATTGCGGAAATAGTTGCGGGGATTGAGGCACTAACAGGGGTGGCTCGACTTTCTTACAATGCGCTAAAAGATATTCCTGATCCTGCCCCGGTTTCTTATGCTGATTTTATTGCAATTTTTGACGGCACGCATTATAAAAGTAGTGAGCCTGTAATTGTGGAGGAGGGCGACACGGTCAAATTTGAAAGCAGACTTTCAATAGCCGAGGAATTTTCTACAATTATTTGGGCGAAAGCCAACCAATTAACCGCGGAAGTAGAATACGCCCGCTCACGGGATGTTGAATTTACTTTCCATGATCAGGGGTTTTACACTATTTCGGTTTCTGCCCTGAATCTGGGAGGCAGTACAATCGCGACAAAAACGGTTGCAAGCTACATAAACGCCAAGGATGTTTCTTTATGGTATGTTGAATTTGAGGCAACTGATTATAACGGTGACCCATTGGCCGGGGTGAAGGTGATTTTTGACGGGGTAACGAAATACACAAACACGTCAGGAATTGCAACGTTTGTAAATATTGCAACAGGAAGCTATGTGCTTAGTGCGACAAAAAGCGGATTCACGAACATTAACAATGCGGCTTTTGCCGTAGCCGCTAATATTGACGATAGCCCCCTAAACATGATTTTAAATCCATACATAGCGAACGCACAGTTAATAGGAACACCAATGCCAGGCGAAACGGCAACAGCGCTTTATGATTTTGTTCCTGCACTTTACGAAGGAGCTACGAAAATAAAATGGTGGGTAGAAAACAGCGAGGGGACTGTTATTGTGCCATCAGTCACAAAAACACGCGGCATAGATGATGGTTACCTTATGTTCACCATACCGGAAGCCGCCGCCGGAAATATTTTAAAAGCGGAAATTAAAGCGTACGACGTACAATCTAACACAAACGCAAATATGTTAAAAACACCATTTATGATGGTAGCCGTGCCGAGCCTTCCGGTCTATTTCGGCTATCGCACTTCAGTGCAATCACCAGTAATAAACGAAGGCATTGTGCTTGGAACGACAAACCCAGCGCAGCATTCAGAAATAAACCAATCGGCCAATCACGCCGATTTCCCGAACAAAATAGACATTCACTGGAAAGATGTGTTCACTGCTATGGACGATTTTACGGAATACACGCAATGGATGGCAATATCCGAGGTCACACTTGCCAGCGAATACGTCTATTACCAAAACATTAATTTTCTACCATCTATCGGTTTTTACGACACCAAAGGGACAATCGAATCGTTAACCGTTGACGGGAACGCATATAAAATTTACAAGATCATCCCAACGGCACCAATAAATTATCGGCTATCAGTAACAGGAATTTAAACATAAAAAGATCATGGCAAACATTAATTTAGTAGGAGATAAATTATACAATCTAAACGAACCAATTTCGGTTGCTCTGATTGTAGGAATCGCACAAACTTATGGCACCGTTGCGGATGTGCCGAATAACCTGCGGTACCCTGGCAAATTCATTTACGATGAGGACACTAACAGAATCTACATCATAGATGCTGATAAAGCAGTTCATCTAATGAACAATGTCCACATCCAGGTCTCAATAAATGCAACGAACTGGACGGCAATACAAAGCTACGCTGGAAGTGATATTAAGTACATCAGGTTCTCAATTGATGGGGGGGTGACTTACACGAAAACAATCCAGATTGCAACGGAGGCTGATTTGACGGCATATAATACGCATATTGCAAACACTAATAACCCGCACTCAGTTAAGGCAACTCAAATAACTACTATTAGCGAGAGTCTGGCACCCACCGTTGAAGAGGAGTTATTATTAGATGAATCGCATAGAGCTGCGACAAACAATCCTCACAGCCTAACTGGTGATGTAATAAATGTAGCCGCTGAGGTTGCAACGTCAATTTCTACGGCGATTGATACTTTAGAAACAGGTCTCACCTCGAAAATAAGTAAAGTCCTTGGCTCTGAAAATGCTTTCCCTGTATTTAACGCGTCAGGTGGGTTAACACCAAATGTTGATACGGAAATGGACGCAAACGGTAATTTTAATATCTCAACAGGGGTAAGGATTTCCGGCTCTGCAACAACAAGTGTATATCCAATCACAACGACAGATGATATTGAAATCGGCATTGCTGGAGGAGTTGATAATATATTCGACTTAAAGTTCCACGACAAGCTTCATATTACAGTAAATCATAACGTGTATTTTACGGCAATTGCTGGTGATGCTGAAATGGTTGGGATGTATTTTACAATTATACTCAAAGGTGGCACGACAGGCGGCGTGGCATCTTTTGAAAACATCCCGTGGGGTGCGGATTTTGATGATATTGTTCTTGCGCCAGGAGACAAATGGATGGTGACCGGATACGTTTATTCACTCAACGAATACCTTGTAAAAGCAATCGAATTTTAATGACTTTATAAAATGATAAACACGGCTAAAGGCATAACGAAAGGGCAGATTCATGTTTTGTTTAATGATCGTTTGAAGACTTCAGGGGCAAGCGTTCTGCCCTTTTCTTTCACCGTCACTGTCGCGGCAGGGCAGACTGTTGATTTAGGGCTATCTGTCCACACCGGAAAAACCGCAAAGGTTCAGTGGGACGACGGCAGGGAAACCACTGTGTCGTATTCTGCTGGGGATTATACAAGTCATACGAACACCTATGCTGCTGCTGGGACTTATAATATTAAAATTGTTGATGCTGACAATTTAAAAGGGTTCCAAATAAATAATCCTGCTTGTAGCGTCACCATCGTTGGTGCACTTCCGGTGAATCTGACATCCGTGTATTTATACGGAACCTCAATAGCGTGGACTTACAGCGGAGCCCTTCCGGTGAACCTGACATACTTATTATTATCCGGAAGCTCAATAGCGTGGACTTATACCGGCGCACTTCCGGTGAATCTGACATACGTGTATTTTTTCGGAAGCTCAATAGCGTGGACTTACAGCGGAGCCCTTCCGGTGGATGTGGTATATGTTTATATATACGGTACCGCAACAGTCTGGACTTACGCATCACAATCTTATAGGAGTACCCTATATTATTTCAGATATACACCAGGTACGACTGGCAAATGGTTAAGCGCTGCTGTCGATCAAGTGATCGCAGATTTAAAAGCAAGCGGGATGGCCGGGACGGTTAACATCGCAGGAAACAACGAGGCGCGGACAAGCGCCAGCGATCAGGATTTGATTGATTTAAGAGCAAATGGGGCAACGGTAACTGTAAATGAATATTGATATGCGATTAACAAAGAAATACAGAATATGGTGGAATGCTGATAAGCAATTGTTGTCTGACCCACTTGCGGAATATAACGAAGGCAGCGTGACAGTTGCGGACGATATAGCTGCAGGCATTGCAGGCAGTTTCGAAAGCGACAGCATTGAGGCCGTGCAGGATAAAATCGCAGCGGAAGGGCTGCAAGTTTTTAACAATGAAATATTATAAAAGAAATGGATGACGTAAAAAAAACATGGCGAAACGCATTTATCTCGATTGTCGCAACGGCAATCCTGTCGATTGTTTTGACGGCCTTTTCGGCGTATGTCGCATTACAGACGATGCAGGAGACGGTGAAAGTAATAAAGAAGGAGCAGGAAATTATCAGGTCTAAAGTTGACATGCTTCAGATCACTATTGAGCGCAAGGTAGATCGTAAAACACTCGATGAATGTTTAACCAGAATTGATAATAAACTCGAAAAAAACACTGAATTATTAATTAAAATAAATAAAGGGTTATGAAACATTTAACAATGATTATTGCGGCGTTACTATTCGCGCTATTCGCCACAGCGCAACCACCAGCCCCGGAGTTGCTCTACCGGCAAACGGAGCCCAATCCTGCGTTTATCAAAGTAGCCGGGATCACTGCCGACTTTGCAGATGCAGAGGACTACATATTTGTGTACGGATCAGCAAACAGGTGCTACGGCTCTACAAAACTATATTATGATCCGGTTTTTGTGGTCGCGATGGGCAACGATCATCCGAGCGGCGTACATGGTTTCGCGTTTCACGAGAAAATGAACGTAGGTATCTACGACACGCAAACAGGGCGGTTTTATAAGTTAGAAGGGCAAGCATACAATTACATCAATAATAACGAAACGACACTCACCTGGTCGCCGTTGCAGATATATAGTTACGAAGTAACGCAGGTGGCCGGCGAGGCAGAATTGATGATTGATAAAGAGCTGGCAGCCGTGAAGCTGGCGCTTCTTGCACCTGATGCCGTTAAAATTAAAGAAACGAATCAGGTGTTTATTACCGTCAGCGAACAAAACGTTCAAAATGTGGACGTTAGCACAAACGGCAATGGCGCGTTTACGAAAACAAAACGCTGGATAACCGGGCAGGGATGGGTGCAATATCAATATACAATATCTGACGCTGATAAATCATCCGTAACATTTACAGCAAACGCACAATCAGCGTGGGATAGGTCGATTGTTACTGCTACGCACCAGGTTGCTATTGATCGTGAGTTTTATAATCAAAATCAAGGAGTTGTTTACGAGGGTAAATACTTTCGCATCGTGAAAGACACGGGTGGACTATACCTCGAAACTACAACAGACAAAGGCGTGATGCTCATTTATGAACTCAACAACAAAACCGCTTCCGCGAAGGTACACAATGCACGAACGCAGCCAGGCGACCGTACACTTATCACTGCTGACGACCCGGCTGAAATCTATCTGTTCAGCGTGAGGTACATGGGCACAAAATCATCGCAACAATATATTGATGACGGGCAGCCAGGCAGCTATTGGAGCAGGGTTGAGTACATTAAAGAAACTATAAAACTGAAATAACAATGCGTATAAAGGATAACGCGGTAAACCTGCAAGGTTTGAGGGCGGAAATGGTCATTGGGCTGATGGTCGCAAATGGTGTTTATAATGCACACGGGAAAGACATGGTTATCACCTGTGCGCTCGACGGAAAGCACATGCCCACCTCGTTGCATTATTCCGGCTGTGCTGTCGATCTACGTACAAACTATTTTACTAAAGCCACAGCGATCAAGGTTCGTGACGAGATAAAAGAGCGACTTGGAATCGACTTTGATGTGATTCTCGAAAGTGATCATCTCCACATTGAATACCAGCCGCGATGGAAAGGATAAAGAAATGGTTCAGGGAAACCGTCGAATCCGCGTTGATAATATTAATTTTTATAAAACTTGCAAAACATGGAAACAATAAGAAGACTGGCCGCAAAGGTCACAGAACTAATTAACCTAAAAGGGTGGTGGCGCTTGGTAATAGGCACCGTCATTGGTGAAGCATTCGCGCAGGGGTATCAGCGCCTGGAGCGCTTCAATCCTGGTCTGGCACGTGAGTTTGTAGAACTCGCAGAAGCATACCTGCAAGCTGACGCGGCAGGAATGATTGACGAGGGCGCAGAGTTGCTTGCGGCTATCGTGAAGCTGATTGTTTTAAAGAAGTCGGTAAGGTACAGCATGACGTCTGTGATGTTCAATATTAGGAATAAAGAAAAGTGATCCGCCCCCAGATCAATGGGAAAGCCTTACCGAAAACGGTAGGGCTTTTTTTTTGTTAACGCCAATGACGACAAAACATGTCAATGGGCTTAGGTTATCAATTTGATTATCAGGCCGCTATATTTAGAATGATTATAAATTTCATTAAAAACATTAATATTTGTTTCTCATTACGAAATTAGGTTTATCTTTGCATTATAAATAAAATAATCACAATGAACGAAGAAAAAACACAGAAGCGGTTATTTGAATACTATAACACGCTCGACATGAGGGGAAAACGGCTTTTCCGTGACCGCGTGTTGCAGCGGTGTGAAATACAGTATCCGTCCTTCTTTTCGTGGCTATCGCGGAACACTGTCCCCCCGTGGCAGCGGGACAGAGTAAACGAAATAATAAACGAATTTGAAAAACAAGGTTTGGCATTTCATGATGATGCAGCCACTTTATAATCACACATATGGACACACTTTACAAAATAATTATTTTAACGGTAATAGCATGTGCGGGCGCCGTGATAGCTGGCATGCTGCTGGCCGCCTGCAAGGACAGCCGGATAAAGCCACAACAACACACCCATGAACCCGAAAAAAAAGGAGGTAGTGATGTACGGATATGACCACTATATTCTGGGTGCAGGTAACCCGCTTTATCCAGGCTTGCAGCCAGACCTGCCCGATCAACTCACTGAGTGCGACGCATGTCGCGAGTTGTTTCACGATGATGAGCTAATCATCGACAGATGGCAAGGGAAGGACACTGGATGGCGCTGGTGCACAGCGTGTAAAGCCATGCTGGATGAGGAATCGCATTAAAGAAAAAAAAAGGCCGCTGCGGGAGCAGCGGCAAAGTAATAAACACTTAAATATATAAAACAATGACAAAAGTAAACAAACAAATCGACATGAGCATAGAAAGCTCAGAAATGGCTCTTGAACTGCACGAACAAAACAGCGCAATCGTGCAACCAGGCGAAACCCGCCTGCCATTTGCCGTAGCCGGCAGCAACGGCGCTGGAGTAAGTCAAGAGCAAATCGAGCGAATTATGAAGTCACAAAAACTGGACTTCGATATGAAGGGCGACTATTGGAGCCCGGAAAAGCCAGGCGAACGCAAGCGGCTGGTCTTCCAGTACCTTGTAAAAGGTGAGTTGATCCCAAACAAGTACGGAGCCGACCCAGACGAAAGAATCCCGGTCGATACGGCTTACTTTGTAGAGCTGTATGAAGAAAACGGCGCCTATAAACAACGCATGCTCCGCTCGTGTGCTGTAGTCGTTGTCAGTTTCATCGAGAGAAACAATGTACCTAAGCACGCCGTGCTTGATGTCGAGTACAAGGGCAAAAAGAAGGGCGAGCGGTATAACTTTGACGACTTCAAATTCATCCCGGTACCTGTTCAGTTTTAAGGAGGACAAGCGATGAAAAACGAAGAATCTACCTTTTACGGCGAAATAACCGCCGAAGAAAAAGCCGCGTTGCTCAATTTCCAGGAGCGCATAAACACCGACACCGGAGAGCTGGAGCAGCCCAAAACACACCTCCAGACCGCACCGATATTGAATGTGTGGTACAGCACAAAGTTATCCAATGACGATTACCACAACTCCGAGTTGACATTTGACAACGAACCTTTACGGAAGATATTGTCTGCAAGCAAACTTAAAGCCTGCACCACGCCGCTGCACTTCCGCCGCGCATTTCAGCGAGGGTTCGACAACAATATGAACCTGAATAACGGCTCTGCACTTCATGCCATGATACTTGAGCCTGATAAGTTTGAGTACGAGTTGTTCGACGACAGCAAAATCATCGAGAAAATACGCGATGAGCGTCCGGAAATTTTGAATGTTAAAAGCACAAAAGAATACAAGGAGTGGTTCTCCAAATACAAAAACGCCGATGGCGAGCTGCGCGACAACGTTCTCACCAAAGAGGCGTTTAGCACAATGTGGATGCTAAAGAAAAAGCTGGCGGATGATGAGGTGGTGCAAAGCCTCTTTGCTTCAAGCGAGAGGGAAAGTTCACTATTCGTGAGCTTCGCCGGCATCAACGTAAAGGTGCGCCCGGATGCGTTGAAAATCGCCAGCGCTACCGACGAGAAACATTTGTCAAAATTTGACGTGAAGCAGGGAGACCTGGTCATCATAAGCGTCAAAACCACGATTGACGCAAGCCCGGCCGGATTTCTAAAACAATGCGCCCGTTTGCGTTACAATCTGACGGAGGCATTTTATTACGACATTATTGAACGCTATGCCCGCTACGCTGGAATAATAGCTCCCAAAAATAATGTCCACACCATTTTCCTTACCCTCGAAAAAGATAAAAACGAATTTACCGGACATTATTTATTGCGCCCGGCGACTGACGGATTTATCGCCTGGGGGAGGCATGACTATTCTCAAAACCTTAACGTGTTTATGAGCACGACCGAATTTTCGGAAGGTTACGAGGCAATAAACGGCGGCTCTACTGTTTGCGAAATTTCAGCTCCAGGGGGAAATTATGGCAAATAAAAAAAGAGACTTCGACCCACGGCGCGACAACCATAACCGCGCCGTGGTTTTGGCCGAAAAGCATAGACCAGATTTATCACAACTAAAAAAAATAAGGATAGATGACAGAACGACCATTTACATCTCAACAAAGAAGGATGCGGATAAAGCAGTTGCCGCATGGCTCCAGCGAATCGCCCACTTCAGATCAACAGAAAATAAAAAAGGATGACGATTCCATTTCGACCAGGCAAAATCGAACGATTCTGGCACACTTGAAAAGCGGGCAAACGCTGACGCAACCCGAAGCCTCACAACTCTATGGTGTCTGGCGGCTGAGTGCAAGAATATGGGATTTGCGCAACGAGGGGTACCTAATCTCAACTGATTACGTTGTCTGTGGTAGCCGTCGCCGGATTGGACAGTATAAACTTTAAATTAACTAAATGAGCTGGACTAAGAAACAGGCACGGCAGGAGGAGTACAAAAAGCACTTGCAGTCGCCCTACTGGCAGGAGGTAAAGCGGATGGTGCGAATGCGCGACCGCTTTACCTGCCGCGACTGCGGTAAGCGTAAGTTGGTGGAAGTACATCACCTCACCTACGCACACCGCGGACATGAAAAGGAGCACCTCGACGATTTGATTTGTCTATGTCCGAAATGCCACAGAGCACGGCACGCGGGAAAATAAAAAAAAACGCGTGGATGACCAACTGATTAATTAATGACATTAATAACACAAGCGATATGATTTTTATAACAAAAATTGACAACAACACCTACAAGGTGAACGGTATGCTGGTAAGCCCTGCGAACTACTCTAAGTTAAATGCTGCTGAAAAAAAGGTTTTTGAGAATTACCTCAAAGCACTAAAAGGCCGAAATGTTCAATCAAGCACTTATTCGCAATGAAAGACGCCTATTATTTTAGCCACGACAGCAATGCCAGCCAGGACGAGAAAATCCTCAACCTCCGCGCCGATCACGGATGGGAAGGATACGGAATTTACTGGGCAATAATTGAACGCCTGCGAGATTCATCCGATCACAAATACCAAAACGATTCCATCAAAGGGTTATCAGTTTCGCTTGGAATTAAACGCCCTGTTCTGGAGGAGATAGTAAATAACTACGGCCTCTTTGATAGTGACGAGGATTGTTTCTGGTCACCCTCATTGATGAGGCGGATGGATATTGTCGAGAAAAAAAGGGGTTTGGCGAAAAAGGCTTCAAAAGCCAGATGGGTGAAGAACGTGAGTGACACTAACGCCGCCAAGCAAGTTAGCGAAAATGATGCGAACACAGATGCATCTGCAATGCAGATGCAATGCGGACGCAATGCAGATGCATCGATTGTGCAATGCGAAATTGATGCAGATGCAATGCAAGGAAATGAAATGAAAGTAAATGAAATGAAATTAAATGAAAGGAAAGGAAATTTTTTGGACACACACACAATAGCGCGCGAATTTAAAATTGAAATTTTGGAAGTTTTTGAGAAACGCGGATTGGATTTGGAGGCGGCCGATTCTGAGTTTGAAAAATTCATCGCCTTTTTCGACGAGCGAGATTGGAAGAATTCTGCTGGGGCGCAAATTCGCGATCCAGTCAACGTTGCAAAGACGTGGACTATAAAACAGGACTATCAACAAAAAAACAGCAACAATGGTAAAACAGGCAAAACACAAAACATCTACGGAACTGGCCGCGCCCCGCGAAACAGCGCTGCAGTTATCGCTGAAGCGGATGGAATTATTGAACGCGCATTTGGCAAAAGGTGATGATCCATTTGCCGTCGCGAAAATCGAAAGCGCTATGACGGTTCGTCAAAGTATCGAAACCGGCATCCAGATTCGTCTGATGGGCAAAAAATATGGGTATGAAGAGACGCTAAAACTTGTCAGTCGGCTGATCGAAAATACAGCCGCGTTTTTTAACCTAAACGGAAATTTGACTGGCACACAACTCGTCCAAATTTCCCAGGCAATCATTGAACGATACGGGACAGACAATATCGAGGATATCATTTTGGCGCTGAAAAATGCCAGGATGGGACTTTGCGAGAAAATTTATGGGCGCATTGATGGCGAAATTGTGATGGGGTGGATAGCGCAATACTTGGAAACCAAAGCCGAGGAGATGGAAAAAATACACCATCAGAAAAAAATCGAAGCGATAACTATTGCGCCCAGCGTTGCAAAAGCAATTAGAGTTGACCTTGAAAAGCGCGCCGAGACGGAACAGGAATATCAGCAGTCACAACTTGCTGGAGTAATGCACATCGAAAACGGCAGCTCCGTTGACCACGAAACATGGCGGAAATGGTTTGAGGCCAACAAAGAATCTTTACAGCCGCGCGAATTGAAATCAATACGCGTTCAATTGCAGGTGAACAACCTTTACGGAAGTTACACGGAAATTATAGACTGGATAAATGAGCGAACAAAGTAACGGTTAAGTATATGAAGCGGTGGCGATTAGATGCACTTACTTTTCGCATACCTACAAACTAAATTAAAGTGCTAAGTGGTTAAAATAGACACGTTAACGCCACTGATTTATATACAATGTTAGCGTGCGTTTTATTATGGAAAAAGTATATATGGTTTGCGATTACACAGACGAAAGAGCAGCATCTATTTCAGGTTCACCAAATATTGGTGTAGAATTTATGGGCGATTGCGGTGGGCGTATTTTAAAAGAAGATGGAACTGAAATAGGTAGACATCACTCTTCAAGTCTCGGATGGTTAAGAAGTGATTTAAGGTCAAAATTAGACGACCCAAGTAGGTATGAAATAATTGATTTAATTGGTCAAGATGTGCCTGAACGGTTCGCTGTTTCAAATGCACGCTAACGCCCGTGTATAGTGCGTTTCAATGCGCTCCAAATAACACCGTGCTGTGGGGGGCCCAGGCAATTTTAATAATTTAAAACTAAAAATATCATGTACACTGAAAAGCAAACAAACAAAGATGAAGAAAACGCGCAAAACCTTCTTGCTCACTACATAACTGCTAAAAACATCATTACAATAGTAGAAAAACACACCGGCATCAACATCCGCGAACAAACGCGCAAGCGTGAAGTATCAGATGCACGGCAGATAGCAATGTACCTCATAAAAGAAAACACAAGTCTATCGTACAGACAAACTGCATGCGCGTGCGGACTGCAATCGCACGCTTCCGCCTGGCATGCATGCAGGCAGGTGAAGCTGCACATGTCGATCGATCGCGCATTTAAAGAAAAATATGGAGATTTAATTGATTTTACTTAAAAACAAATAACATGAAAACCAAACAATTATACTTTAATGCGCACGAAGACTTCTGCTATTCCCTTGATTGGCATAAAGAGTACATGAAAGAAAATGGCTTAAAAGCATTAAAACTATGGCCGGCGAAAATTGTATTATCCTCCTATTTCTTTTGTCAACATTTTGAGGCAATTGGAGAAAAGGGTACCTGTGGTAAACAATGTAATGCTTATCAGCCCCGTAACGGGAAATCTGGGATTTGCAAACATTACAGACAGACCAGAGAACCAGCAGATAATTTCATAATTATTAATATTTAAAAACATGACCGATGAACACAGAAGAAATGTATAATGAAATGAAAACAATCCCTTTTGAACCGCAAGGGAAACTCCCTGATAATCTTGAATGTTTACATTGTTCTAATGAGATTGTTGAGATTTCAGAGGAACAAAAACTAGAGCTTGCAATATTACTTGCAAAACACGATGCCATTGCAGCCAAGTTAGATAAACTATCTAAGGATTGGCGTAGTAAATGGTTCCTTAAATGACCGCTAACGTGTTGCAGCTAAAAAATCGGGCGGGATTTTGCCCACAAAACTTAATAAAATGAACGAACAATTGAATTTATTTGAAACTGTCAACGAAGCAACTAACCCCGCCTGTTTTTTAGGTGCTGTTAGCGTGTCGTTTGATTCGTTAGTTGAAAACCTAAAAGAGCTTGGGTATTCTGTTTTTATCAGAAATAGCGGTAGTAAAAAGGTAATAATGTGGTCAACAAAAACACATTGGGCTTCCGCCTCCTTTATTGAAAATTCAGAGAGTGATTTAAAGCGTGTTTGTCAAAGATTAAAAGAAACTATCTACAATGTGTCTTTCTCAAATGCACGCTAACGCCCGTGTATAGTGCGTTTCAATGCGCTATACACACCGTTAGCGTTTCAATTCTAACAAATTAAAATTTGTGTGAATTATGATACGAGAACAAAATATTCAAGAGCCACAAACGCTAATTTAGA
>Ga0265295_1002327_pt1 | contig 30519 bp, 31 predicted proteins | sample Munlansysbiofilm_FD_192503 | JGI IMG/M metagenome (GOLD analysis project Ga0265295, IMG submission 192503) | Leachate microbial communities from a municipal landfill in Southern Ontario, Canada - Methane capture system biofilm | ecosystem: Engineered > Solid waste > Landfill > Unclassified ... | reverse complement strand
TCATGACAAATTACCTTCTAAAGATATAGATGCTTAAGTTTATCTTCTCGGAAGCGAGGTTTTAACCTCGTAGATAGGGTTAATGCAAAAAGTAGTACATTCTCTATAACAGCATAAAATAATATAGCTAAATTTCGATATAATCGCATTTAAAATTAAAACTATATCGCAAGGAGATTATGATGGAGTGCGAATTCCCCTCAGTAAATTCAAACAAAAAAGAGATAGAAGAGATTTTTAAAGAGATAAAAACTATTGCCGTTATAGGGCTATCTCCAGATGAAAGTAAGGCTAGTCATAGAGTTGCAGCTTATCTTCAAAATAGTGGTTTTAAGATAGTACCAGTCTATCCAAAAGAAGAGGCTATCTTAGGTGAAAAGGTATATAGATCACTAAAAGAGATACCATTTGAAGTAGATATGGTAGATATTTTTAGAAAACCAAAAGTACTAGATGATGTTGCTGACGCCTGTATAGAAAGAGGCGATATTAAGGTCTTTTGGTCGCAGATTGGCATCGTAAACAATGCAGCTGCTCAAAAGGCTAAAGATGCAGGGATGAGAGTTGTGCAAAATCTATGCAGTATGGTAGAACATAAAGCGTTGAGGGGTTAGTTAGTTGTTAAATATTGATAAAATTTATAAAGCAAGAGAGACTATAAAAGATGTCATCTCACAAACACCATTTTCATATGCTCCGCATCTAAGTAAGATATCATCGATGGAGATTTACTTAAAAAAAGAAAATCTTCAAATAACTGGCGCTTTTAAAATAAGAGGTGCTTATAACAAAATAGCTTCACTCTCACAAGCTCAAAAAGATTGTGGTGTAATAGCTGCAAGTGCTGGAAATCACGCTCAAGGAGTAGCTCTAAGTGCTTCGAAGTTTGGCATCAGAGCGGTTATTGTTATGCCTGATTCTACTCCACTCACAAAGATAGATGGCGTAAGACTCTATGGTGCAGAAGTGATTTTGGCAGGTTCTAACTATGATGAAGCTTACGCTTATGCAAAAGAGTTTGGAATAAAAAATTCTTTGACCTTTGTACATCCTTTTGAAGATGAAGAGGTTATGGCGGGACAAGGCACACTTGCACTTGAAATTTTAGAGTCATGTAAAGATTTAGATGCTGTAGTTATCCCAGTTGGTGGTGGCGGGCTTATCGCTGGAATGGCTACTGCCATAAAGAGCATAAATCCAAACATAGAAGTTATAGGTGTTAGTGCAAAAGGCGCTCCTGCTTTTAAAGACTCATTTGAGCTTAAAAAAGCAGTTGATTCTCTTAGCGTTAGAACTATTGCCGATGGTATAGCTGTTAGAGACACTTCTTCTATAACTCTTGGCTATGCACTAAAGAGTGTAGATAGGTTTGTAAGCGTTGACGATGCGGAGATTGCTAGTGCCATCTTAGTTTTGCTTGAGAAGCAAAAGCTTGTAGTTGAGGGCGCTGGTGCTGCAGCTGTGGCTGCCGTTATCCATAACAAACTTGAGCATCTTAAAGATAAAAAAGTAGCCTTAGTTCTAAGTGGCGGAAATATGGATGTGACGCTTTTGTCCGTAATCATTGAAAAAGGACTTCTAAAGTCTGGCAGAAAGATGAAGCTAACAGTCACACTTATAGATAGACCAGGTTCACTTATGCGTTTTACTGAGATACTAAAGGAGTTAAATGCAAACATTGTCCATATCGCCTATGATAGAACTTCGATTTCACTCGACTATGGAGATGCAAATGTTACAGTTCATATGGAGACAAAAGGGCAAGAACATCAACAAGAGATTGAAGATAAGTTAAGAGCTGAGGGATACCTAAGAGATCATTAGTATGCATCCAACAAGAGAGCTGAGTTTTAAAGATACCATCATAAGAATTAAGATGATGGATGATGGTAATCTTTTAGTTGTAGATGCTAAGGGCGTAGTTAGATTTTTGGATTTTTTGAGTTTAAAAACTCTCTCTGGCTTTAAGTGCGGTGTAGAGTATAAAACTTTTAGTAGGCAAGTTTTTGATTTTAGCTGCGATGGTTTGTACTTTACACTTATAAGTTCAACTAAAAAAGAGGCACTTCTTTATAGTGCCAAAACCAAAAAAATTATTGCAAAGATGGATAGACATAGTGGTGAAGTAAACTGTGTGGCAATAGATCCAAGTGGTAAATACATGTTTAGTTGTGGTGATGATGGAAAATCATACGCCATTGATGTTATAAATAAAAAAATAGCCTTCACTCTTCCCATCCACTCTGATTCCCTTACTGATATAGCCTTTAGTAAAAATGCTCAGTTAGTAGCAACTGCAAGTTATGATAAGAAAATTCATCTCTTTAACTTGATAACCATGACTAAAGTACATAAACTTATAGGACATAATGAAGTGGTTTTAAAAGTTCACTTCTTAAGTGAAAATAGACTCCTAAGTATAGACAAAGCAAACGTTGCCATTGTCTGGGACTATGCAAGTGCAAAGGTTATTGCTAGGTTAGAGGGTATTCATGATGATGTATCATGTATTGCATCTACTCAAGATGGTTTTTTCCTTTTTTTAGGGACTAAGCTTGGTTATGTTATGGTTTACGAACTAGAGAGTTATAAGATGCTCTCAAGAAAATATATAAAACTAACATCGACTATAACAGCTCTTGATTTCGATGAAAAAGCTTTACAACTTATAGTTGCAACTGAGAAAGCAAATCTACTTATCTATGATATATTTGAATCAGAAGATCGCATTGTAAAGCTCTTAAGACTAAAAAACTATAAAAAAATCCAAGAAATTGTAGAAAAAAATCCACTACTTGCTTACACAAAAGCTTATAAACTTGTTATCTCAATCTGGGAAATAACGGTAAAAAAAGCTAGATTAGTACTGGAAAAAGGTGATAAAAAAACTGCTTTAATGCTTTTTAGGAACTTTCAAGAGATACCAGCAAAAAGTACTATTATCAAAGCTATTATAAGAGAGTATGAAGAGTTTGACAAATTTGCCAAGTTTGCACAAGAGTCAAAGTTTCCTTTAGCTTACGCCTTAGCTTTAAAATATCCTCACTATCAAAACTCACAACTATATAAAGCACTTGAATTAAGCTGGGAAAAAACATTTTCTAAAGCTCAAAAGTACGCTATAGACCCAAAAGGTGCAGAGATAACTAGAGAACTTTTAGCCCCATATAGGGGTGTATCTCAAAAAACAGTGCTTATACAAGAGTTATTTGCAAAAAGTGAAGTTTACAAACGCTTTCGTATGGCTATTGGGCAAAAAGATTTTAAAATGGCCTTTGAGCTTATAAGATTAAATCCATTTTTAAAAAAACTCTCAGACTATTTCTCGCTTATAGATTATGGTGATTTGCTCTATATAGAGAGCCAAAAACTCCTACAACAAGACGATACCCATGGAGCTATAAAGATGCTAAGAGTCTTAGTTGACTTTACTGATTTTTCCCAAGAAGCAAAAGAACTTATAAAAAGCGTAGAGCAAAGACATAAATTTTACGCAGCTATAAAAGAGGATGATATAACAGGCGCATACAATATTCTTGCCTTAAATGAGGATTTGCAAAATACACAAGATGCTAAAAGGCTTCAAAAAGAGTATAACGATGCAGTAGCAATTGCAAATGAATTTGCTCTAGATGCAAATATAAAAGAGGTAAATAGAGCTTTAGAAAAATATATGAAGATAAGTTCTAAAAATTCTGCTCTTGCTGATATCTATGGCTGGTGCTATATGGTTGAGCTTGAAAAAGCTATAGAAGAAAAAAAAGAGCAAAATATTATAGAAAATGGTATAAAAAACTATATCTTGTATTTTGGACTCCAAGATCAAATAGTCTCTCTTTTTAATATATTTAAAGACAACTATCCCCAAACAAAACTAAACCTAGAACTTCAAACTAAAGGCTCTAAGAGTATGTGGCGACCCTCTATGATTATAAACTCCATCTTAGATTAAATTTAAATCACAAAATTTTCAGACTTTTTAACCTCAATTATAGTTCTTTTTTCATATAATTGGCGAATTTTTTAATAAGGAGTCGTTTATGCGGATTAGTGGCGCACAAATGGTCATTGAAGCATTAATTGCAGAGGGTGTAGAGACAGTTTTTGGCTACCCTGGTGGAGCAATTATGAATGTTTACGACGAGATTTATAAACAAGACAAATTTAAACATATATTGACAAGACACGAGCAAGCTGCAGTTCATGCGGCTGAGGGTTACTCAAAAGCGAGTGGGAAAGTTGGTGTTGCTATGATTACAAGTGGTCCTGGCTTCACAAATGCAGTGACAGGCTTAGCTGATGCTTATATGGATTCTATCCCTTTAGTGGTCATTAGTGGGCAAGTCCCAATGAGTCTTATCGGCACAGATGCCTTTCAAGAGATAGATGCAGTTGGGATTAGTCGTTCATGTACTAAGCACAACTACCTTGTGACAAACGCAAGTGATCTGCCTCGTGTTTTAAAAGAAGCATTTCATATCGCCGCATCTGGACGTCCTGGCCCTGTTCATGTTGATATTCCAAAAGATGTGACTGCTGAGATTGCAGAGTTTGACTACTCTATAGAAGTGGATCTTGAGACTTATAAACCAAACGTCAAAGGTAATCCTCGCCAAATAAAAAAAGCGATGAATGCGATTGCTAAAGCAAAAAGACCACTTTTTTACATAGGTGGTGGAGTAATCAACGCAAATGCTGGATATGAAGTAAGAGAGTTAGTTAAGAGAACTGGAATACCTGCTGTTGAGACTTTTATGGCTAGAGGTGTGTTGTCACATGATGATGAACTTTTAGTTGGAATGCTTGGAATGCATGGCTCTTACGCATCAAATATGGCGATGAGTGAGACGGACCTAGTTATAGGTTTAGGTGCGAGATTTGATGACCGTGTGACAGGTAAGCTCTCAGAATTTGCAAAAAATGCAGGTGTTATCCATGTCGATATAGATCCGGCATCTATCTCAAAGCTTGTAAATGCTGACTATCCAATAGTTGGAGATGTTAAAAATGTTGTAAAAGAGATGCTAGAGCTCTCTTCATTAATCAATTCTAAAAAATATGAGCCGTGGAGAGAGACTGTAGCAAACTTTGCTGAGCTTCATCCTCTTGTCTATCATGAAGATACAGATAGAATAAAGCCACAATGGGTTGTAGAGAGAGTAGGTGAGTTGTTAGGTGATGATGCAAATATCTCAACAGATGTTGGTCAGCATCAGATGTGGACTGCACAGTTTTACCCTTTTAGCCGTCCTAGACAGTTTATAAGTTCTGGTGGACTTGGAACTATGGGCTTTGGTTTTCCAGCTGCTATGGGCGTTAAAGCTGCAACTCCTGAAAAGATTAGTATAAACTTTACAGGAGATGGTTCTATCCTTATGAATTGTCAAGAGTTAATGACTGCAGTTGAGCAGAAGCTCCCAGTTATAAACATTATCTTAAATAACAACTTTCTTGGAATGGTTCGTCAATGGCAGACACTCTTTTATGATAAGAGGCATAGTGAAACAGACCTAAGCGTTCAGCCTGACTTTGTCCTCTTAGCAGAGGCTTTTGGCGGGATAGGATATAGAGTTACAACAAAAGAAGAGTTTGACGCAGCACTCAAAGATGCGATAGAGAAAAATATTGTTGCTTTTATTGATGTTGTTGTTGAGAGACTAGAGAATGTTATGCCGATGGTTCCATCAGGTGGAAGCTTATTTAATATGATGTTATTAGAGGCAAAGGAGAAGTAATGACTGAAAATAGTGAAAGAAGAGTAGTTTCAGTTATCGTAGTTAATGAAGCGAGCGTTTTATCTCGCATCACAGATCTTTTTTCTGGTCGTGGATATAATATCACTTCACTAACAGTAGCTCCAATTCCTGATAGTAAATACTCAAGGCTAACCATAGTAACCTCTGGTTCTGTTAGAGTTATAGAGCAGATTACCAAACAGCTTCACAAACTTATTCCAGTTTTGAAGGTTTATGAACATGCTGATTTGGTTGAAAAAGAGATGGCACTTATAAAATTTCCTATAGCTGAAAACATTAGCGATATAACTGCTTTTTGTAAGGCTTACAATGGAAATATAGTAAATGTTGGAGAAAATGTTTTTATTGCAATGATTGCAGATGAGCCAAAAAGAGTAGATAATTTTTTAAAGATGATAAAAAAATATAATCCAAAAGAGATAGTAAGAAGTGGTGCTGTAGCACTGGAGAGATAGTAGATGCTCTTAGTAACAGCATCTCCTCTAAAAGGATATAGATGAAGATATCAGAAATAGCTTCTATAATTGGAGTAAAATACGATAAAGAAGATTTTGAAGTTACAGCTATAAACACTCTTAAGTCTGCTTCAAAAACGGAACTCTCTTTTGTATCAAATACAAAATATATAAATGATATAAAAAACTCACAAGCAAAAGTTATAATAGTTGATGCAAAGACAGAAAATTTTGTACCGATAGACTCTATAGCTTTGGTAGTTGAATCACCTTACTGGGAGATGGCAAAGCTCTCAAAATACTTTGCTCCCCCTATAGAAGATGACACACTTTCTGAGCCAAAGATAGGCGAGGGTAGTATAGTATCTCCTAAAGCTGAGATAGCAAAAGGTGCTACTATTGGTAAAAATTGCACAATAATGGCACATGTATATATCGGCGCAAATGTTACAATAGGCGACAACACTATTCTTTATCCAAGTGTGTGTATCTATAGAGATTGTAAAGTGGGAAGTGATTGCATTATACATGCAAACACAACTATAGGAAGTGATGGTTTTGGTTTTGCCACTTCAAAGTTAGGTGAGCATAAAAAGATCTACCAAAATGGAAATGTAGTTATTGAGGATGACGTAGAGATTGGAAGTTCTACTGCCATAGACAGGGCAGCTTTTGGAACTACGCTTATAAAAAAAGGTGTTAGAATTGATAACCTTGTTCAAGTTGGACATAACTGTATAATAGGTGAGTATAGCGTCTTAGTCTCACAATCTGGCATCGCAGGCTCCACTACTATGGGTAGAAATGTTGTTATGGGCGGACAGAGTGCAATAGCTGGGCATATAGAGATTGCAGCATTTACAACAATGGCCGCAAGAAGTGGAGTTACAAAGAGCATTAAAGAAGGTGGCTCAACATATGCAGGTTTTCCTCTAATGGAGCATAGAGCATGGTTGAAACTTCAGGCAAAACTAGCTAAACTAAGTAAGTCATAGTAACGCAAATAGTTTATAAAAATAAAATCAAGGGATATAAATATGTTAAAAACAATAGAATTAAGCGGAACAAAAAAAGGTGTTATATCTATAACTAAACTAGAAGAACCATATGGAGAAGACAGTGAGACAGTAGCTAGTATTGGTATATCTCTAACTGGAAAGAGTGACTCTCCAGAGTGGAAAGTCCATATACCACTAGACAATTTAGATGAAGTTATAGAGGCGCTTAAAGCTCTAAAGTAGTCTTTTACTCAATCTCATGCTCTGTGTGGGATTATATCTATGAGTTTTAACGCAGAGCATTGGAGCTAGTTGAGTTCTTCTGGCTCCCACGCTCTGCGTGGTAGCCTGTATATACACAACAACTCAGATATATATGAGTTCGTAATAAAATTAAGCTTTCAACTCTTTTACAAACTCTGCAATTCTTGCAATACCTGTACGGATAGTCTCTATATCAGTTGCAAAACTCATTCTAAAGTAACCTTCACTTCCAAAAGCTACACCTGGCACTACAGCTACAAGTTTTTTATCAAGCAAATCTTTTGAAAATTCAAGTGAATCAGAACTAATCTCTTTGATATTTACAAATAAGTAAAATGCACCATCAGGCTTTACAACGCTAAGTCCATCTATCTTGTTTATAAGCTCATATGCTTCATCTCTTCGTTTTATAAATTCAAGTCTCATCATCTCTATATCTGCATCAGCACTGCCATCAAGTCCAGCAATAGCAGCCTTTTGAGTTATAGTATTGATATTTGAAGTACTCTGACTTTGAAGCTTTTTAGTAGCTTTAATTAGCTCAGTATTGTGTGCAGCCATATAACCAAATCTCCAACCCGTCATTGCTACTGATTTGCTTAGTCCATTGATAGTTACTGTTCTTTTGTACATATCTTCACTAACAGCCGCACAAGATGTAAATGTACCCTCAAATGTTAGTTTTTCATACATCTCATCAGATGCAACGATGATATCAGTTCCCTCTAAAACCTTTCCTATAGCTACAAGTTCATCTTTTGAGTAGATAGAGCCAGTAGGATTTGATGGAGTAGTTAATATTAGCATCTTTGTTTTTGGAGTAATAGCAGCTTTTAATTGCTCAGGTGTTATCTTAAAAGCTGTCTCATCATTAGTCTCTATCTCAACCACATCGCCACCGCAATATAATACCAATTCAGGATAAGTAACCCAGTAAGGTGCAGGGATGATAACTTCATCCCCCTTTTGTATAGTCGCACTAATGAGGTTAAAAAGAGAGTGTTTAGCACCATTATTTGTGATGATTTGATTAGGTGCATAGGTAAGATTGTTATCTCTTTTTAGCTTATTTGCTATAGCTTGTCTTAGCTCAACTATACCATCAACAGCGGTATATTTTGTAAAACCTTCATTTATTGCAGCAATCGCAGCATCATTTATAACTTTAGGTGTGTTAAAGTCAGGCTCTCCAGCAGAAAAGCTAAGAATATCTTTTCCCTGTGCTTTTAATTCTTGTGCTAAGGTAGTAATAGCAATCGTAATTGATTCAGATAGTGTGTTAACGCGGTCAGTTAGCATAAGTGCATTCCTTACAATAAAATAATGGTGCAATTATACTTAAAATACCTTATGATAGTAGAAAGTTTTATCTTTTGTAGATTTAAAATATATCAGGGCTTTTGGATGCGATGTATTAGGAATGATAAGCAATGGAGTTCTCCCTCGCTCCCAAGTTTTACTTGGGAGTGTATATATCAATGACAATAGAAATTAAAATATGAATTCACAAGTGAAACTTGGGAACTAGTGCTTCGCACTTGTGACTTTAAAATAAAATTTGCAAGCCTTATTTGCTGGGTTCCTCGTGGAGGACTCCATTGCTTAGCGTTTATAAAAACCTAGCTCCTCATAGCTTTTATAAAAGACTCATAGATATTTTCTAACTCTAAATCTTTCTCTAATACATTTTTATTGTCAACAACTAAGATATGTTCTAAAATAGCGACTCTTTTTAGGAGATACTCAAACATCTCTTTGTTGATATCTGGAAGTAGGTTGTGCATAAAAGGATCTTTACATCTGCCTTTTTCAATAATATGAGCAGGAATCCCAATAGCAGTAGAGCATTCTGGTACTTCTCTAACGACAACAGAATTAGCACCAATTTTTGAATATTCACCAATTGTTATATTACCCAGAATTTTAGCGCCAGCACCGATAACGACGCCTTTTTTTATAGTAGGATGACGCTTACCTTGAACCAAAGAGACACCACCTAAGGTTACTCCTTGATATATCAAAACGTCGCTCTCTATAACACTAGTCTCACCAATTACAACACCAGTTCCATGATCTATAAAGACTCTAGGTCCAATAATTGCAGCTGGGTGAATATCTATGTTTGTGATTATGTGGTTTACACCCATTATCATTCTGGAGAGTCTTTTAAAATTTGCCTTGTGAAGTCTATGCGCTATTCTATACCAAGCTATAGCCCAAACACCAGGATAGTTAAAAAGAAAATCTAACTTAGAGTTTAGGGCAGGGTCATTTCTATAAACATTTAAAAAATCTTCTTTAATTTCGCCAAATAGTCCCATAGTTAACCTTAGTTTGTAGTTCTTAAATAACCATTTTGTTTTACAAAAGTTTCAAGTTTTGCAAGTGTATCATTTTTTTCTTGCTCGGATATAAAGTCACTTTTCATTAAATCATTTTTAAGTTTATCTAAAATATCATCTTTATTATAGCCGATCGACTCTAATATCTCTAAAATATCTTTTGATTCCACTTCGTTTATAATTCTGTGACCATCTTCATCTATCTCAATAGTATATTCACTAGGATGAGTAAATAGGTTGTGGTTCATCCCAAGCGTTTCTTGATACGCTCCAACATTAAAAAAACCTAGAAAATAATCCTCTTCATCAAGATCTATATCGTGCAAATAGAGAGGTTTATCAGGATCAAAGCCTATCTCTCCATCACTATCACAAGTTATATCCCATAGAGAAGCGGCTCTTAGTGGAGTTGTGTTTAGATAGTGCAGAGGCATAACAGGAAAGTGCTGGTTTAAGCCCCAATAATCTGGCAAGCTTTGAAAGATAGAAGCGTTTATAAGATATCTCTCTTGTAGCTTTACCTGAAGCTGCTCTAGCTCATCTGTTGGATCTGCTGACTTTAGGTAGAGTGCTCTTTTTATAATGTTATGCACTAAGATCTCAGCGTTTGATCTATCTTGTAGATCAATATAACCTAAATCAAAAAGGGTCAATAGTGATTCCATATGGTCTAGCGCATCGTGGAGATACTCTATACAATTTTGATTGCTAAGGAGGTTGTTTAACTCTATGAGTTCATCAAGAAGAGGTGGATTTACAGGTTTAAAGTTTAGTAGTTTTTCTTGATAGTCATGAGTAAATAGTTCTAAAACTGGAGTGACTAAAACAGCATGAGATGCTACTATAAATCTACCTGACTCTGTGAAAATATTTGGATGCTTTACATTTTTGGCATCCATGACTTGTCCTAGAGAGAAGACAACAGAGCTTGTAAACTCATCTATTGAGTAGTTTCTTGCTTTTGACTTTGTGTGTTGGTCATATTCTACTGCAAGTCCACCACCGATGTTTATATTGTCAAGTGAATGTGCGCCCATTTTTCTAAGCTCAGCATAGATATTTCCAGCCTCTCTTAGTGCTTTTTTAAGTGGAGCTATATCTGACATTTGAGAACCTAGATGGAAGTGAATCATACTTAGGTATTTTAATAAATCAGCTTCTCTTAGGAGGTTGATAGCCTCTATAATCTCCGTAGAAGTCAGCCCAAATTTAGCATCCATTCCACCACTTTTAGCCCAGATGCCACTTCCTGCACTATGAAGTCTTACCCTGATACCAATATCTGGAACTTTTAAGTTACACTCTTGTGCTACTTCAATGATGGTCTCAAGCTCACCTAAACCCTCAATCGTTAGAGTGATATTGTGTCCGCTTTGAGCTGCTATAAATCCTAGAGTTATCATCTCTTTATCTTTAAAGCCATTTACTGTGATGTAAGCTCCAGTAGGAGTTTTACTCATCGCTAGAATAAGCTCTGCTTTTGATCCCGCTTCAAGGCCATAATTAAACCTCTTACCTTGCGCTGTAATAGCTTCTACAGCGTGAGGAAGTTGGTTTACCTTAAGAGGAAAAACAGCATTAAAGTTGCCCTTATAGTTGTTTGCTTTGATGGCTTTATCAAAATAAGAGTAGAGACTGCTTATCTGTTTTTTTATAAGGTGTGGAAATCTTAAAAGTAGAGGACCTCTCACATCGTTTGAGCGAATCTCTTGGACTAGCTCTAAGATTGAGGGCATACTTTTATAGTTTAGTTTAACCTCGCCATTTTCTACTATAAAGTTTTTATTTGACCATATGTCTAATCCAAAATGATTCATACGTGCAGCTTTTGTTGAAAATATTTATCTATATCAAAAAACAGTTCTGAATTTTGATTTCTAAAGGTTAAGTTCTTTTGGTTCATGTCATTAATATTTTTAATACCCATAACAGCAGATATCATTTTCATTCCTTTTACTAAATTTAGGTGATAGTTTCCTATCTCTTTTCCCTCTTTTATAACAAGATAGGAAGCTCTTTTTTTCTCATCTTGTGTAGCCATACCAACAGGGCATACATGAGAACCAAAACCAGAGCACATTCTAGCACGAATACATCCACCACTCATCATAAATCCTCTTGCTATCCCTATAGCATCTGCACCCATACAAAGAGTTATTATTGCATCATCTGGAGTTAGTATTTTACCACTTGCTATTATCTTTATATCTTGACGCACATCATGCTTTTTCAGCATTGCATCTAAGATATAAAGAGCGTTATTTGTTGTTAGACCTACTGACTCCATCAGCTCTAGTGGGGCAGTCGCACTTCCACCCTCTCCACTATCTACTGAGATAAAATCAGGTATGTTTCTACCCTCAGCTTTTCTCTTTGCAATTTCACGAGCCAACTCATCAACAGCATCCATATCAGAGATTACTATTTTAAAACCAACTGGTTTTTGTGAGAGCTTTTGAAGTCTCTCTACAAAGTCTAAAAGATGCTCAGTTGTATCTGCATAAGGAAATCTATTTGGCGAAAATATATCCTTTCCTTGAGGCACACCTCTATAATATGCAACATCCGCAGTCACTTTAATAGCTGCTAATTTCCCACCAGTCTGTTTTGCACCTTGCGCTATTTTTATCTCAGTCATACGACAAAATTTCATAACTTTTTGATACTTTAACTCATCAAACTTTCCACTAGCATCTCTTACTCCATAAAGACCAGAACTCATCTGAAATATTATGTTTGAAATATCTTGCGGAACTTCTTTTGGAAAAGCTTCCAAAGGAGCGTTCCAGTTTACACGAAAAAGTACGTGAGATGTTGTATCGTATATGTAAGTATTTTGTGTATCTCTGTTTAGTAAAGCAGTTCTATACCACTTTAAAGCTCTTGCACGATTAAATAGTTTATCACCTAAATTAAAAACAAACTCAGCCCAAGGCGTACTCTCAACTATCTCAAGATAGTCACAATCAGCGAGGTTTGGTTTATGGGTAAAGAGATGATTTGAGGTAAGTGATCCTTCTCCTGTGTTTATTGTTAGATTTGTTTTCGCTCCTGCTATAGAAAAAGCTCTAACTGCCTCTGGGGAGAGCGAGCCGTCACTCATAGCAGAGCGGATGATTGGAGTGTGAGAAACAAAAGGAATCTCTCTATCTTTACCAAAAACAACACTTGTATCTTCGTCTACTTCATCTTCATTTAAAACATTTGTAGCGTGCTTGATAATAAATCTTGAACCAGAAAATGGCTGAGCAACTGAAAAAGACTTATAGTTTGGCAAGTCTTTTGCAGCAGTGTAAACCCAGTCTATTTTATCTTTTGAATCATAAAAAGTCTCATTCGCAAAGTACTGACGAAGAGGCTCACGAAGTGCTTCAAAGAAGTATCTAAAACGACCAATAACTGGGTAGTTTATAAGTAGTGCATGTTTTCTTTGGATATATTTGTCATATATAAACAGGGCTATAGTAGCAAATAGACCTGCGAGTATAAAAAACTCTATGAACTCTATAAATAAAAGCCATATAGTATCAAGCGTCTGCATTAAAAGCCCTCTATTTTTATAATTTCTTCTGTTTTTTCTTCTAAATTTTTAACCCAAATTGTGCCATCTTTTAGCTCATTTGAGCCAATAACACAGCAAAACTTGGCTTCCGCTTTATCAGCTGCTTTTAGATGCTTTTGAAGATTTTTTGCTTTATAATCAAGTGTAGTTTTATGAGTTTTTCTTTTGCTCTGAGTTAGCTTTACAACTAAATCAATCGCTTCTTCATCTAAAGCTCCCATATAGTATCCCTCTCTCGTACTTTGTGGCATCTCGATAAGCTCTAAAAGTCTCTCAATCCCCATAGCAAAACCAACAGCAGGAGTAGCTTTTCCATCTAAAAACTCTACAAGTTTGTCATATCTTCCACCACCAGCTATGGCACTTTGACTTCCTATATTGTCACTAACAAACTCAAATGCAGTTTTGGAATAATAGTCAAGCCCACGAACAAGGTTTGTATCTATCTCATAGTTTATATCATTCTCTTTTAGTATTTTTTTTAAGCTATTAAAATCATCATCACAACTCTTGCACAGAGAGTTTAAAAGCTTTGGCGCATCTTTGTATATAGTTTGACAAGTTGAGTTTTTACAATCAAGAACTCTGATGGGATTAGTTTCAAGTCGGCGAATACAATCCTCGCAAACTATATCTTCTACACTTTTAACAAAGTTGACAAGGTTTTGGCGATATGGTGGCATACACTCACTGCATCCTAGAGAGTTTAGTTGAAGTCTATAGCCGATGCCAAGAGCATTTAAGATATCACTAACCATCATAATCATAGAAGCATCTTCATAAACACTCTCTACTCCAAAGCTCTCAACTCCAAACTGATGAAACTCTCTAAGTCTTCCTTTTTGAGGTCTCTCATATCGAAACATAGGTCCATGATAGAAAAATCTATGAATACCACCAGCTTTGTCAAGTTTTTTCTCAATAAAAGCTCTTACAACACCAGCAGTCCCCTCAGGGCGAAGACAAACATCATTGTCGCCTTTATCTATAAACTGATACATCTCTTTTGAGACAATATCACTAGAATCTCCAACAGAACGCTTAAAAAGAGCTGTCTCTTCAAGCAGAGGAGTCTCTATAAAGTGATAACCATATCTTTTGGCTATATCAGTAGCCGTATCTATAAAGTGAGTGAATCTTTGATAATCTTCACTCATAATATCATTCATGCCTCTTAACGACTTAATCATGTAGTTCCTTGGATATTTCTATATTGGAGTAAAATATATGAAAGGATACCATTTTATGCTTATATCAGATTTATTTTAGAGTATAAGCTCAAATAAATTTATGAGTAATGGCTCGTTTGGAGTCTTGAACTTGTTCGAGACTAGCATGACTTTAAAACTTAAGAGTCTTTGCCAAAAAGATGTTACAAAAGCTTTTTTAAATCTCTTTTAATTATAAAATATTATAATACTAAGCTAACGTGTGATAAAAAATTTTGAGGAGAACATTATGATAGAGTTAAAAAAACTTCCATTCGCTGAGGATGCCTTAGAACCTTTTATATCTAAAGAGACTATAGAGTTTCACTACCATAAGCACCACGCTTCTTATGTTAAGAATTTAAATGACCTTATAAAAGGTACAAAGTATGATGAACTTGCCCTCTCATCTATCATTCGTGATAGTGAGGGAGCTATGTTTAACAATGCAGCTCAAACTTTTAACCATGATTTTTACTGGAAATCTCTGTGTGCTAAGTCAACCCCACCAGAAGGAAAACTTCTTGCTAAGATAAAAGAGGATTTTGGTTCGCTTGATGCTCTAAAAGAAGAGTTTTTAAAAAAAGGTGCTACTCTTTTTGGTTCAGGTTGGGTTTGGCTTGTTCGTGAACCAAAAGGTCAACTTATGTTAAAACAGACTAGCAATGCAGACACACCGCTAAGTTATGGGGCTGTACCTCTTTTTGTTTGTGATGTTTGGGAACATGCTTACTATATAGATTTTCGTAATGCAAGACCGAAATATCTGGCTGAATTTTGGGAGCATATAAATTGGGAATTTGCACAAAAAACTTATGAAGCAACAGACAACGATGTCTTTATTGCAATAGAGCCATGCAATGATATACACGACCCATTTTGCCAGATACTAGATGAGATGCAAAACAATGATAGAGTCACAAGCTAAATAGCTTTAATTATCTCTTTAGTGATTGCCTCTATATCTTTAGTGGCATCTACCACTACAAGCTCCAACTCTAGGAGCTGTGTAGCTTTGATAATGGCCTCTTGGATGCTAAGTAGATACTCAACACCACGAAGCTCGATGCCATCAAGCTTTTTTTGAGATAGTCTAAACTCCAACTCCTCTTTTGTAAGTTTTAGTAAAAAGACTTTTTTAGGGTAGATACTATCAGTTGCAAATCTATTTAGATGAACAATTGCTGTCTCACTTATCTCACCTTGAACTAAAGCGTAAGCAATCCCGCTAACAACACTTCTATCAGAGATAATCATTTTGTCGATATTTGGCTTTATCACCTCTTGAATATGCTCAGCTCTATCCGCTAAAAAGAGCAAAAACTCAGCTTTTTTACTTCTTATATCTGCATCTAAGACTATCTCTCTTATCTTAGATCCAAGAGCAGTTCCACCAGGTTCTTTTGTGATAATGGCATCTTTGAAATGCTCTTGAAGTTTTTCTATCTGAGTGCTTTTTCCAGCAGTATCAATGCCCTCTATTGTTATATACATCTCTGTTTGCTCCCTATGATGTTTTGCACTTCACTAGGAAGCAAATGCTCTGTTTTTGCTTTAAACTTTAAAAGACTTCTTACACTTGATGAGCTTATAAAAGCGTGTTTTAGCTTTGGCATCAAGTAAACTGTCTCTATAGAGTCATCAAGCGAGTTGTTTAAATATCCAAGCTGTAGCTCATACTCAAAGTCGCTAAGTGCACGAAGACCGCGTATAAGGATAGTAGCTCCATGAGTTTTTGCAAGTTCAACTGTTAGGTTATTAAATCCAACAACCCTTATATTGCCAAGCTTTAGAGTTGCTTTTTCTGCCATATCTATACGGTCTTCTAAACTAAACATAGGTTGTTTTTCATGTGACTCAGCTACTGCAATAATGACTTCATCAAAGAGCTTTAAAGCTCTCTCTATTATGTCAAAATGACCGTTTGTGATAGGATCAAAAGTCCCTGGGTATAGTGCTATTTTTTTCAAGTACTACTCCCATCTCTTATAAAGTTTATGTTCAATATCTAGTAAATCAAACCACTTACCAATGATAAAGTCTTCCATCTCATCTAGTGTTTGTTGCTCTGAGTAGTAGGCAATAACAGGCGGAGCTATTATAACTCCTAGGCGAGAGAGTTTAAGCATATTTTCTAGTGCAATGGCAGAAAATGGCATCTCTCTTGGAGCTAAGATAAGCTTTTTTTGCTCTTTTATCATAACACTAGCACATCTAGTTACTAAGTTATCTGAGATGCCACAAGCGATTTTAGCAAGCGTGTTCATGCTACATGGCGCTATTATCATAGCATCTACTCCAAATGAGCCAGATGCAACGCTTGCTGCTATGTTTTCATTATCATGTATGGTTAAGTTATTCTCTTTTTCCAAAACAACACCAGCATTTTTTGTCATGATAAAGTGTCTCTCAATATTACTTGGAAGTAACTTTGTAGCCTTTATACCTAGATTTACTCCGCTAGCTCCACTTGTTGCTACTACTATTTTACGCTTCATTTTTTCTCATCATCTATTTTATAATTCCCCTGTTTTTTCCAACTATTTGTACTTTTAGTTTTGTACCATTTGATTTTTCAACCATAATTATATCGCCCATCTTTGCATCTTGGAGGGCCTTTGCATTAAAAGTGATAGACATATTTTTACTATCCATTGAGACGCTTACACTCTCATGCCTGCGAACCATACTTAAAATCTCTATATCTCTTGTGGTTATGATGCTATCTTTTTGTAGATGGTGTCTACTTTGCAGTGGCTTTTCATCTAGTTCTTCAATAGGCTTTGCCATAAATCTATCAAGAATTATACTCTTTTTAAATGTGTTAAGAGCTGATAGTTTGGTGGCTCTTGTTAGCGTCTCTCTTGTTACATAGACAAAAACCTTGGCATCTACTATAAAGTTAAAGTATATTTTTTTATTTTTTGGTGTTTTAATGCTTAAAATCCCGTCTTTTGCAAGATAAGCATCGCCTCTTATCTCCACCACATAACTCTCTGGAAGTGACTCTATAAAGCCCCTTGTTTGAATCTTTATATCTTTTATCTCTATATTTTTGTAATGTCTTTGGTAGTAAAGTCTAACATGGTTAACTATCTTTGAAGTGTCTATCGGGCTAGATTTTACAAACTTTACATAAGAAGTCTCAGCCTCAATACCCCTATATCCATTCTCTCTTAGTACTTTTAGTAAATCTTGTGATTTCACTCTTTTTGTGTACTTTCCATTGTTTATCTTATATATTTTTTTATTTCTTGGAGCATCTTTTATGATGTGAGAGATATAAATATCATCTGAATCAACATAGTAAGTACTTTGGAGTTTTATATGAGCAAAATTATTTGCAAATAGAAAGTTTGTTAAAAGTAGTAAAAGAGTGATTTTTTTAAACATTTTGTAGCTTTTTTATTTATTGTAACATATTATCTTAAAGCATAGGAACAAAAATCTTCAAAAACATGTATCCCTTTTTAAAAGCGAGGTTTTAACCTCGTAGATATGGTTGATAATAACTTACTGCTAAAAATTGTGTAAGCTTTAAAGCCTAACTATGCGAAGCTTATAGCGGAGAGTGTCATTGGTTAACATTCCTAAAAGCATCGCTTATAAAAGCTGAAATAGATATTAAACTTGAATTAATGTGTCTCTATTTGTACTTAAGAAAATTTTTGTATACTTACTATATTGAAAAATTATTTTAGAGAGAGTAATGAATCCAAATTTATATATAGCAAGACAGCCAATACTGAGCACCAAAGAGGGTCTATTTGCCTATGAGATGCTCTATAGAGACTCAAATAAAAGCTCTAATATCAAAGATGATAAAGAAGCTACAGTTGCAGTTCTTAGCAATATTTTAAATAAATTTGGAGTTAAAAATCTTCTAGGAGATAAAAAAGCATTTATTAAAGCTGATAAAAACTTTTTGATGCATGATGTTGTTTTTTATATACCTAAAGAGTATTTTGTATTTTCACTTAAAGCCAATATGGACTTAACTGATGAGCTAAAGGCAAGGGTAGTAGAGCTAAGTGAGCTAGGTTACACTTTTGCTATTAATGATGCTTTACTTTGTAAAGAAGTACTCGAATCCTTTGGTTCTTTACTTAAGTTCATAAGTTACATTAAGGTAGATATAAACACTACAGAGCAAAATCTCAATCTACTAAGAGATGTTAAAGCAGAGGTGATTTTTACAAAAGTAGAGACTCATGAACTGTATAACAAAGCAAGAAAGTATGATGCTAAGCTCATTCAAGGCTACTTTTTTGCTAAACCAAAGCTCCTAGAACAAGAAAAATTTGATCCACAAAACTTAAGGATAGTTGAGCTTTGCAATATGATTATGAGTGATGCTTCTATAGATGAGATAGTTCTTATGTTTGAGCAAAATCATGCGATCTCTCTTCAGCTTTTAAAGTATGTAAACTCAGGGCTTTTTCACTTTAGACACACAATATCTTCTATACAACAAGTGCTAACTCTTATGGGTAGAACGCCACTTGCCGAGTGGTTGATGCTTATGATGTACTCAACAAAGTCAAGTCAAAGTGAGCAAGAGAGTGAGACCGCTCTTATGCAACTGCTAAAATCAAGAACAGATCTTATGGTGGAGGTCTCTAAACAGCTAAAAGATACACAAATTCGAAACCTTACATCTAAGGTCTATTTTTTAGGAGTCTTATCGCTACTAGATGCACTCTTTAATGTAAATATCAGACGAATCTTAGATGAGTTAAACATAGATGATGAGATAAAAGATGCGATAGTAGATGGTGCAGGTGTTTTGGGGGAGATTCTTCTTTTTGCAAAGAGTCTTGAGAACTTCAATATAAAAGAAGTTGAGTCTTTTTGCCAAAAGTATAAGATAGACACCCAAAGGCTTGAAGAGTTAAGCTTGGATGTTATCCGCAGTGCTAATGAGTTTGAACTTAGTAGAGAAAAAGCTCCTAAGCAATCTGCAGAAGCTTAACAAAGTTTTTGTAACTATCTACTACTTCTTGATTTCTTCTGTTTTGGATATAGAACTCTATAGCTTTTTTACCAAGTCTAGGAATCTCATTTTTAACAGCCCAACTACTAACAGTTCCCTCTGGTACTTCTAAAATCTCTGCAAGGTTTTTTTGAGTTATGCCTAACTCTTTGCAGATATCTTTAACTATATTTCTTTTTATCTTCTTAAAAGCTTTTGGAGATGGCTGAGTAACTCTCGTAGATTGTGCTTTTACTCTTAAGACCTCTTCGCCTTCAGGGGTGTTTTTTATCCAGTTTACAATATCAGTTGAGTTTACTATCCAGTCTCTATTAGCTAGGCCTTTTATGATGTCGTTACAAAAATCTACGGCATGGTTTTGCGCAAATTCAGCATCACTTAGTTGATGAAGCATTGAAAATGCTAACTGTACAGATGAGGAACTACCATTTCCCCAGTCAAAGCCATCTTTTGATTTTTTAAATAGTTCATACTTTAGAGGCAGTTCAACCTCTGCATATGTAACATACCTGTTTCCAAGAAGTGTTTTATGTCCTTTAAAAACATGATTGATTCTCATTGTCATAGTTATCTCTTATAATTTAAAAATATAGTTTTCGTTACTACTCTTAGAATCTACCTTTTTTACATAAAAAATAGTTCTGTAAATAGTATAACTAACTAACATAAGCAATAAAAATACCAATAACCAAACTAACATGATAAAATTCCTTGATTTATTGTACATATACATCGACATAATCTATAAAGTGTTAACATATTTGGCAATTTTTTAGTATTATTATGCAATTCATTTAAGGAAATAAAATGTCACACATACAAAAACTAGAAGAACTACTTACAAAAAGTGTTATACCAGATATAGATGAAAGGCTTGATGAGATCTTTGAAGAGATAGCTGGTAGTAAATCTGCAAGCGAAGATGCTAAAGAAGAGATAGAAGAGTTGCGTGAGTTTAAAGAAGACTTGCAAGATGTACTAGCTGACATAAAAAGTGGCGATATCGATGAGGAAGAAGCTAAAGAGCTTATAGATGATATCTTAGAAGCCCAACAAGGTGATGAAGATGATTTTGGTTTTGATGATGAGGAAGATTACTAAAAAATATGAAAAAAGTAATATCTAAGGTTTTAGAGTTAAAAGTTGGAAATGTTGAGAGTTCAAATCTTAAAGATAACAAAAGAGAGGTTTTAATCTCTGCTATAAAGAAAAAGCCTATAGAAAAAGCTTATCTTACAAAGTTAGGCTTTAGTGAAGATGAACAGGGTGACCCACTTCATCACGGTGGAGAAAACAAGGCCCTTTTTCTTTTTTCTGCGCTTACTTATGAGAAAATCAACTCATATTTTAACACTAGCTTTGATAAGAGTGGCGTGGCATCTTTTGGAGAAAATATAGTCTTATCTGAAATATCTGAGAGTGATGTTTGCGCGGGCGATATCTTAGAGATAGGAGAGAGTGTAGTTCAAATAACTCAACCTAGACAACCTTGTTGGAAACTAAGTGCTAACACAGGGCTTAAAGATATGACAAAAATTACATTTCTTAATGGTTTTACTGGTTGGTATGCAAAAGTTTTAAAAGAGGGTTATATCTCAAAAGGCGATGAAGTTATTTTACAAAAAAGAGCTCATAAAAACCTAACTATAGCTAAACTAAATGAGCTTATAGTAGATCCTATGAGTGATGAAGAGAAGACTAAAGAGGCTCTTGCTTGTGATGATTTGGGAAGAGCTTTTTTTGCATCTTTAACTAAAAGATATACATTAAAAGAAAAAGATGACCAATTTTCATACTATCACACTTGAGAGTTTATGAAAGCTTCCATATCTTTAACTATAGCTTCTATCTCTCTCTCGCCATCTATTGTTTTTAAGAGATTTTTAGAGGTGTAAAAAGCCTCTATCTCTGCTAACGGCTCAGTGTAGATTTTCATACGATTATCAAAAACCTCTGTGTTGTCATCAGCGCCACGGGCACGGCCTAAGACTCTATCTTTTGCAGTCGCTTCGCTTACCTTCACCTCTATAACACTCACAAGCTTGAGTGAATCATCACTCTTTAGATACTCATCAAGAGCTTCAAGCTGCTCCATACTTCTAGGATAGCCATCTATAATGATAATCTCAGAAGGAGCATTTTTTATAGCGTTAGTGATAGTCTTTATAGCAATGCTTATGGGAACTATAAGACCTTTAGAGATGTAACTATCTATCTCTAAACCAAGCTTGCTACCACTTGCAACTTCGCCTCTAAGCATATCGCCTGTGGAGTAGTGAGTGATGCTGTCACTTGCTTCTGCAATAAGCTGGGCATCTGTAGTCTTTCCAGACCCAGGTGCTCCAATAATTAAGAATAGTTTTTTCAAAAATAAATCCTTGAAGTTTTGACCTAACTTTTGCAAAAGTTAGCTTCAGTAGCCTTAGCAGCTTTAGCGCAGTAAAGGAAATTATTTTCCTTTACGGGACTATTTTAAAGGGTTTTCTCTTAGTCTAATATGCAAATCTCTTAGTTGATTGTTATCAACTGCACTTGGTGCTTTTGTAAGTACACAAGAGGCTTTTTGAGTCTTTGGAAATGCTATAACATCACGGATACTTGATTTTTTCGTGATAAGCATCATAATTCTGTCAAATCCTAATGCAAAACCACCATGTGGAGGTGCACCAAACTTTAGAGCATCTAGTAAGAAACCAAACTTCTCAGCTGCCTCTTCTTCATCAATACCTAGAAGTTTGAAAACCTCTTCTTGAACATCTTGCTTATGGATACGAATAGAGCCACCACCGAGTTCAGTACCATTTAAAACGATATCGTAAGCTATAGACTCTATCGCCTCAATATCCTCTTTATCAGTATCTTTTGGTTGAGTAAAAGGATGATGCAGAGCTTTTACTCTTCCATCTTCTACCTCAAACATAGGAAAATCAACTACCCATACAAACTCGTAAGCATCTGGATCTGCTAAATTCATCTTTTCATGTTCAGCTATATAGTTTCTAAGTCTTCCCATATAGTCCCAAACAGTTTTTTTATCTCCAGCACCAAAGAAGATTACATCACCAACTTGAAGCTCGGTTCTTGCTATGATAAGGTTTATATCATCTTCGCTAAAGAATTTTGTAAGTGGACCTTTTAGTCCATCTTCTTTCATTTGAAAGTAACCTAATCCCCCAGCACCAAACTCTCTTACATAATCTTCAAAACCCTTCATCTCTCTTTTTGAAAAAACTAAGTCAGCACCTGGAACTTTAAGAGCTTTTATACGGTTTGTGTTAGGTTTTTTAGCTATTTTAGTAAAGATTTCATTATCGCATCTCTCAAAGATGTCGATAACATCAACCATCTTAAGGTCATATCTCATATCTGGCTTATCTGAACCATAAAGTTCCATAGCATCGTTGTAAGTAATACGGTTAAATGGAATATTCACTTCGATATTACAAGCATTAAACATAGCTTTTAGCAGATCTTCTGCAACTTTTATAACATCTTCTTGATCACAAAAACTCATCTCGACATCGACTTGAGTAAATTCAGGTTGACGATCTGCTCTTAAGTCTTCATCTCTAAAACATTTTGCTATTTGGAAGTAGCGGTCAAATCCGCCAACCATTAAGAGTTGCTTGAAAAGTTGTGGTGATTGTGGAAGTGCATAAAACTCTCCGCTATGAACACGAGATGGAACAAGATAGTCTCTTGCACCCTCTGGAGTTGATTTTGTAAGTATTGGAGTCTCAACTTCTAAAAAGCCATTTGCATCTAGTATGTTTCTTGCAGCTATTGCCGCTTTTGAACGAAGACGAAAAGTTTCATACATTGCAGGGTCACGAAGCTCTAAGTAGCGATACTTTAGACGTGTCTCTTCTCCAACATTGTTATCACCAATCACAAAAGGAGTAGTTGCGCTTTTGTTTTCAATCTTTAACTCTTTTACTATAATCTCAATAGCTCCAGTTTTAAGCTTAGTGTTTGTCAGCCCCTCTCCACGAAGTCTAACAACACCTTTTGCTATTAAAACATACTCATCCCTAACACCATCAGCAACTTTATGTGCATCTGAGCCATCTTCTGGGTCACAAGTTAGTTGAATAAGTCCTGTTTTATCACGCAGGTCAATAAAAATGATGCCACCATGATCGCGATAACTATTTGCCCAGCCAGTTAGAACAACCTCTTGTCCTACATTTTCTTCATTTAAATCTGTACAGTAATGAGTTCTCAAAATATAGAGTCCTATATAAAATTTTTGCGATTATAACCAAAGTACCCTTATCAGAGACTAAGAGAAAAAATATCTGAAACTTTGCATGACAAAATGCAATACTTTTAGATTTTTAACTACAAAAGTGTATAATCAAACAAATATTTTTAATAAAGAGTGAATTTGCAAACAAGTAGCATAAAAAAAATCGGTGTTTTACTAAGACCATCAACGCCAGAACTAAAGAGTAGTTACTACAAGTTAGAGAAGATTTTTAAACAACACAACATTGATGTATATGTAGATAGCATAAGTGCTGGAATGATTGATGCGATAGGCATGGAGTTTGAAGCTATGTGTCAACACGTAGATGCTATTGTAACTCTAGGCGGAGATGGCACTCTTATCTCAGCAGTTAGACGCTCTTTTAAGTTTGGGATACCAGTCTTAGGAGTTTACGCTGGAAATCTAGGCTTTTTAGCAGATGTAAACTTAGATGAGTTAGATGAGTTTGTTTTTAAAATGACACAAAACAGAGTGAGAGTTGATGAGAGGTCAGTTTTAGAAGTAAAGATAGTTGGAAAAAATAAAGAGCTAGAGACTAACGCTTTTAATGATATGGTTCTGACTCGCTCATCTATCTCAAATATGATTCATATAGAGACTCTTGTAGATGCAAAACCTTTTAATACCTACTATGGTGATGGAGTAGTAGTCTCAACTCCAACAGGCTCAACTGCTTACAATCTCTCTTGTGGAGGTCCTGTAATCTTCCCACTAACAGAAGTTTTTGCGCTCACACCCATCTCTGCACACTCGCTTAGTCAAAGACCAGTTGTACTTCCAGGAAAGTTTTCTATAGAGATGAAGACACCACAAAACAAAGCCTTAGTTATTATAGATGGGCAAGATATGCATGAGATAGAGCAGGGTGATAGTGTACATATAAAACTAGCTTCCACAAAGGCAAAACTTATTCATAGAGAGGAATTTAACTACTTTGAGATTTTAAAACAAAAACTCGGCTGGGGAGATCATAGATGATAGAGAGATTTTATCTAAAAGATTATCTTAGTTTTAAGGAGGTTGAGTTAAACACAACAGGTGGGCTTATCGTATTTAGTGGCCCTAGTGGTAGTGGAAAGTCAATCCTTATGAAGTCGATTCTTTCATCTTTTGGAGTTGAGGCTTGTGATGCATCTCTTTGTGAGTCAAGCGTGAACTGGCATCTTGAAATGGATGACTTTGGCATAGAAAATGAAGAGATAAACATCTTTAAACAGATAAAAAAAGAGAAAGCTAGATACTTTATAAACAATCAAAGCCTCTCTAAAAAAGCCATCTCAAACCTAAGTTTTAACTATTTAAGACATTTGAGCCTAAAAGATTATAGTGACTTTGAAGATGCAAACTTACTCTCTATCCTAGATGCAAGGATACAAAAAAACTCAAAAGAGATACAAAACCTAAAAAAAAGTTACAAAGACTCTTTTTTAAAACATGCAGAGGTTAGAGCTGAACTAAATGCCATAGAAGAAGAAGAGAAAAAGATAGTAGAGTTAAAAGAGTTTGCAACTTTTGAGATTAAAAAAATCCAAGACATTGACCCAAAATCAGCAGAAGATGAAGAACTGCTTGAGATAAAAAAAGACCTCTCAAAAAAAGAGAAACTTCAAGAGAGCATCTCCAAAGCGAGTGCCATTTTTGAGAGTGAAAATTTTGTTAGCTCAACTCTAAACCTACTTGATAATAATAGCTCTTTTTTTGATGATGCTATGAATGAGTTAAGAGCTATCTTTGATAGTGCAGAGGCACGATTTAATGAACTTGATGATATTGATATTGAAGAGGTTTTAAACCGCATAGAAGAGATTAGTTGGCTAAAAAAAAGATATGGAAGTATAGAAGAGGCACTAGAGTATAAAGAGCAAAAAGCTCTTGAGCTACAGAGATATGAAAATATTGAGATAAACAAAGAAGAACTTGTAAAAAAAGAGATGAGTTTAAAAAAAGAGATAGTTAATTTGGCTGATTCTATATCTAAGCTAAGAGAGGCTCAAATAGGCAAGTTTGAGAAGGATTTAAATAGGTATTTAAAAGAGTTATATCTAAGAGATGCCGAGCTTTCACTAAGTAGATGCACACTAAACCTTAACGGTCAAGATAAGATGGAGATAAAGTTAAATAACACAGAACTTCAAAAAGTAAGTACAGGAGAGTTTAACAGACTAAGACTCGCAATTTTAGCTTTAAAGTCTGAGTTTATGCATAAAAATGGTGGAGTTTTAATGCTCGATGAGATAGATGCAAACCTTAGTGGAGAGGAATCTATGAGCGTTGCAAAGGTTTTAAGACAACTCTCAAAACACTTTCAAATCTTTGTGATCTCGCATCAGCCACAACTAACTTCCATGGGAGAACAGCACTTTTTGATTTATAAAGAGGGTGATGAGTCTAAAGTTAAGGAGTTGAGTCTTGATGAAAGAGTAGATGAGATAGCAAGGATTATAAGTGGAGAGAGCGTCTCTATTGAGGCTAAAAACTTTGCAAAAGAACTTTTAGAGGTAAGCAGATGTGCTTTGTAATCTCTTTTATACTTCTAGTACTAAGTTATAATCTTTTTATGGCTTCAAATACTCTCTTAGCATCAGCCTCACTTCTGGGAGCTATCTTTTTCATATATCTGATGCTAAGAAATATCATAATAGTAAGAGAGATAAAAAAGGGTAAAAAATGATAATAGATACACATATACACCTAGACAATGAGAGATACAAAGATGACTTGGATGAAGTCCTAAACAGAGCTAGAGATGCTAAAGTAAAGAGATTTATTATTCCAGGGGCTGATCCTGCGACATTAGAGAGAACTCTTGAGATAGTAGATGCTAATAATGATGTTTACTTTGCAGTAGGCGTACATCCTTATGACAAAGCATCTTTTGATGAGCTTGATTTTGAAAAATATGTTGGGCATAAGAAGTGTGTAGCCATCGGAGAGTGTGGACTTGATTATTTTAGACTTGAGGGAAGTGATGAAGAAAAACTTAAAGAAAAAGAGGAGCAAAAAAGAGTTTTTAGAGCTCAAATAGAGCTTGCAAAAAAGTATAAAAAACCTCTAATCGTTCATATAAGAGATGCTTCAAGAGACTCAAAAGAGATACTCTTAGAGTTAGATGCAAAAGAAGTTGGTGGAGTTCTTCATTGTTACAATGCTGATGAAGAACTACTCTCTTTAGCCAAAGAGGGTTTTTACTTTGGGATAGGTGGAGTTTTGACTTTTAAAAATGCTAAAAAACTAGTAAATGTTCTAGCTAAAATCCCAAAAGACAAACTTCTTATAGAGACAGATGGTCCATACTTAACTCCCTCACCACATCGTGGAGAGAGAAATGAGCCGCTCTATACAACTTTTGTAGCACAAAAGATGTCTGAACTCTTAGATACTTCACTTCACGACATAACAGAACTAACTACGCAAAATGCCCTAAAACTCTTTATTTTACGCTAATTTAATCTTTTTTTAGATAAAATCGGGGCTTTAAATTTAAAATCAGAGCAATTAATGATGAGATTTTTTCTAGCACTACTTTTACCAATCCTTTTAAACGCGAATTTAACATATGTTTTCAACCACAATAAAGAGGTAGCCCTCTTAGAATCTTTCGATATAGAAGCCTCATTTCTTTATGACCCTATCATGAATCAAATGAAAGCCCAAAAGTTAAACTTAGATAAAAATAAACATTTTTTTAAGGCTATGGATGAGGCTTACACTTTCATACCAGCTATTAAGAGTATTTTGACTAAACATGGTGTTCCAGCAGAGTTCTTGTATCTTGCTATGGCTGAGTCAAACTTCTCAACTCGTGCATACTCTCCAAAAAGAGCCTCAGGACTTTGGCAGTTTATGCCAGAGACTGGAAAACTTTATGGATTAAGAATTGATGAGTATGTTGATGAGAGACGTGATCTTATAAAGTCAACTGAAGCTGCTGCAAAATACCTATCGCATCTACATAAAAGATTTGGCAAGTGGTATTTAGCTGCTATTGCTTACAACTGTGGTGGCGGTAGACTAAATCAAGCCATAAGAAGAGCTGGGAGTGATGATCTAGCTACTTTACTAAATCCAAAGAAAATGTACATCCCAAAAGAGAGCAGATTTTACATAAGAAAGATAGTAGCCCTTGCTATGATAGGTAATGATGAGCAATTTTTGATGAATAGTGAGTATGAGCATCTACTAAATCGTGCAAATGCCTACTCTATCTCAACTGTACAACTCTCAAGAGGCGACTCTATAAAGAGACTATCTAAGATGGTAGGTATCCCACTTGATGATCTTAAAAAACTAAATCGCCATCTAAAATATGACTTTGTACCACCTTACGCTTCAACTTATGATATCTATATTCCATATATAAAACTAAATGAGTTTAAACAAAAATATAAGTCTGAACCTATGAAAAATATCTATAAGGTTCATGTAGTAACAAGAGGTGATAATCTCTCTGCAATTGGCTCTAAATATGGAGTCTCATATAAGGTTATAAAAGATTTCAACAATCTTAAAACATATAGATTAAGCCTAAATCAAAGACTTATTATACCAATAGAGTCAAATAATAAGAGCAAAAAAATAGCTACACAGCACTACTATATGGTAAAGGCAGGAGATACACTAGCATCTATTTCTAAGGCTTATAGAGTTAGTGTACAAAGCCTAAAACTTCAAAACCATTTAAGTAGTAATTTTATAAAAATTGGCGATAGGTTAAAAATCAATGAATAGACTCTTATCTCTTGTTCTTGTATTTTTAATCTTATTTTTTAGTGCGTGTAGCACTAGAGGTCAAAGAGTCTATAGTTCACAAACTCCTGTAAAGTCTTACTCTTCAGACAAATCTCAACATAGTTCTGTGATGGATAAAAAAACCTACTCGCATCCAACTATGAGACCTTATGTGATTAGGGGGATAAAATACTATCCAACCGTTGTAAGCGTTGGAGATAAGTTTCAAGGTAGAGCTAGTTGGTATGGGCCAGATTTCCATGGTAAACATACTTCAAATGGCGAAATATACAATATGTACGATATGACAGCCGCCCATAAAACATTGCCAATGAACACCATTGTAAAAGTCACAAACCAAACAAATGGGAAGACTATAATTGTTAGGATAAATGATAGAGGTCCATTTGTGGATAATAGAATCATAGATTTATCAAAGACAGGCGCTTCGAAGATTGATATGATAGGAGCTGGAACTGCACCAGTATCACTTGAAATATTAGGGTTTGAGACTAAGGGTAAAAAGAATATTCCAAGCAAAAAAGAACTTAAAAAACTTCCTCAAAATGAAGTCGTAAGTGAGTTTGCCCTTCAAATAGCATCATTTTCAAGAATTGAGGGTGCACTTAAGATGCAAGAGATGCATGATAAAACAGATGGATATAGAACTATCATAAAAGATGTAGAGACTCAGAGTGGAAGAATGTTCAAAGTTTGGCTAAAGGGCTTTAAGAGTGAGCAAGAGGCAAGAGACTATAAAGCACAAGGGCATTTCAAGAATGCTTTTATCGTAAGAGAGGATTAAAATGATTAGTAAGAGTAGAAAAACAAAAGAGACAGATATCACAGTTTCGCTAGAATTATATGGAAGTGGAAAGAGTAGCATTAACACCGGTGTTGGTTTTTTAGACCATATGCTAGAGAGTTTTGCTAAGCACTCGCTTATTGATTTAGATATCAAATGTAAGGGTGATACTCATATAGATGACCACCATAGTGTTGAGGATGTTGGTATAGTTTTAGGCTCTTTAGTAGCAGATGTTTTGTACCCAGTAAAAAATGTTGAGAGATTTGGTAGTGCTAGCATCGTAATGGATGAGGCTTGTGTATCTTGCGATTTAGATTTGAGTAATAGACCATTTTTAGTTTATGAGTCAAATGTTACAGGGAAAGTTGGTAATTTTGACAGCGAACTCGTAGAAGAATTTTTTAGAGCTTTTGTACTTAACTCAAGGATTAGTGCTCATATTATTACGCTTAGGGGTAAAAATAGACACCATATTATAGAAGCTTCTTTTAAAGCGCTAGCTGTTGCCATAAGAAGAGCAATAACAAAAAATGATAGAGTTGGAATACCAAGCACTAAAGATGTTTTATGATAAAACTTATAGTTTTAGATGTTGATGGTTGTTTAAGCGATGGTAAAATTACCTATTCAAATGATGGTGCTGAGAGTAAAAGTTTCAATGTAAAAGATGGACTTGCTATTAGCTCTTGGATAAAGATGGGGAACCATGTCGTTATCATTACTGGCAGAAAATCTAACATAGTAACGAGACGAGCTAAAGAGTTAGGTATAAAGTACCTATATCAAGGTGTAAAAGATAAACAGAGAGTCTTAAGAGAGCTTATAGAATCTCTAGGACTTACCTTTAGAGAAGTAGCAGCTATTGGTGATGACTTAAATGACTACCATATGCTAAAACTTGTAGGAAAAAGTTTTACTCCCAATGATGGCGTAAAAGAGATAAAAGAGATAGTAAAGAGAGTTTTAGAAAAAAAAGGTGGCGATGGCGCAGTTCGAGAGATGATTGATATCTTAGTTGATGAAAATGAACAAAGAGAAGATTTTATGAGAGTTTGGATTTAGGGGATATTTTGAATATTAATATTTTTTTCGTCCTCATTACTATTGGTCTGTTTATGATTTATATCGGCTTTAA
>Ga0265295_1002324_pt1 | contig 30531 bp, 30 predicted proteins | sample Munlansysbiofilm_FD_192503 | JGI IMG/M metagenome (GOLD analysis project Ga0265295, IMG submission 192503) | Leachate microbial communities from a municipal landfill in Southern Ontario, Canada - Methane capture system biofilm | ecosystem: Engineered > Solid waste > Landfill > Unclassified ... | reverse complement strand
TAAATCAGAACAGCTAATGACTTAAAATATAATTTAATTTTGATTTGTTTGTTTAAAGAGGTTTAGAAGTGGTGGACCCTCAGAGATTCGAACTCTGGGAGGTATAACCCTCGCCGGTTTTCAAGACTTGCAATATATGCTTCCTTAAACTTCTTTTTAGCTTCTAAATCCCATAAAATAGGGAAGTTAAATTCTTTTTAATTCTCTTAATAGTACTATTGTTTCATAATAACTCGGGAACCAAGTCGGGAACCAAAACGGGAACCAAAATTGAGGAATACAGTATGGGTCATGGAAATGCTTTTAAAAAAGAGTTTGTGAATAAAGTGGAAACTGGATTGTTTGCAAATCAAGACTTTACAAAATATAGGTATCGTTTTACTCTGCAAGATAAAGAGTACAGCAAAACATTTAGCATCAAAGCAAGTTTTGGCTTGCGAGATAGAAAACGATTAGCTAAAAGTGAAGCTGAAGCCTATCGTAATGAGATTGAGGACTCTTTGTATAACCTTTTTACCAAAAGTACAAAGGTTGAGAATATAGCGGAAATGTATTTCGATAAAAAATGTAAAGATTCTTCTTGGACGAGAGATAGAAAGAGTATGTATATTAATTACATAAAGCCAGTCGTTGGCAAAAAAGCAGTAGGAAAAGTTATAGAACATGATGTATTAACTATAGTTGATAATATGAGAGAGGGTGGTAAAACAAAACAAAATGAAGAGGGGAACTCGCATCGTAACATTGTAAAATGCTTGAGACAAGTCTTAAAGCCAATTTTAGAGTATGCAATGGTTAATGGAGCTATAAATAAGCTTCCACCAATTGAGATACCAAAAAAAGAAGCAAGGAGTAAAAAGTTTGTATCTAAGCCTATCGACAAACTAAAGATTTTGCACGACACGATAATGAATCTCTACAAAGATGACCCTTTTTATCGCGCACTATTTCTTTTCGCTCTTTTTGGAAGACGCTGGAACGAGATACGCACACTTGAGTGGCAACATATAAATTTTAATGAAAATGTATATACGATTGTTGCTCAACACAACAAGATAGGTATTGACCAATATTACGATATTCCTCTAGTAATCCGTGAGGCTCTCTTAGAATTTAAGGATACTGGCAATTCTATTGTATTTGCTTCACCTCAAACCGGCAAGCTGTTGTCTTCGCCTAGATGGCAATTGGATAAAATAAAAGAAGTTACAGGTATAGAAGAATTAACAATGCACTATTTCAGACACATTCTTGTTTCTGCTCTTGGAAGTGCAGGGGTGCCAGCACAGGTATTGTCAGCATCTTTGGGGCATCAGCATAGTGGAACAGTTACATCTTATTATCAGACAGTTGACCATTTAAGCCATAGTCAAAGTGCTAATCAAGGGGTTTTAAATCTTACAAAAAAGGATTAAAGTTATACAGCAAGCTCTTGCAGTCTTTTGATGTCTGCTAGTGTACTTTTGTGTATGTTACTATCTCTAAGCTTTAATTGAATTTTTGCTTGTTTATATTTTACAGAAGTGGTATAAGTCTGGATAGATTTATAAGCTGAAGAAGTTTTAAATTCAGTTACTTTGTTTAATATATCTGGTTTAATGTTTTGTTGTAGGTACTCTTCTAAACTCATACTATCTCCTCCTTTAGTAAATCAAAAAAATTCTGTTCGTCAATATCTTCATGAATTATATCATTTTCTCTATCAATAAGATTTAAAATAATGGCATCTTTAAAAATAGACTTAATTAAAAGTGTAGTGTCAAAAGAGTTTTTGAAGCTACTTTGTACAACTTCAAGAGGAACCTTTCTTTTGGTAATACTTTCTCTTTTTTTAGCAAACTCGTAGCTTTTGTTCAGATCTCTAAATATATAGTTTATCTCAATTACATACTCTTTATCTAAGAGCCTTTGAATATTGCTTTGAGCAATTGTCGCTTCAGCAAAGTTAGAATCCAATATAAGAGAATAACCTTTTTTGGAAGCCCTGTCAAAAAGCCAATTTACACCTTTGGAGGCTGGTTTTTGATAATCACTAGAGTTTGTTCCATTGTAGCCAATAGGAGTGAAAAACTCTCTAACTTCATCAATGTCTAAATGTAATAAAAAGGTCTCTTTTTCTTTTCTGCTGATAGCATATTCTGTTTTGCCTGCTCCACTAGCACCTGCTGTAAATATGGCAGTTTTTATTTCTTGTACTTCTAAATCAGCTAAGTAACACTTTAAAAATTCTTGTTTATTTATTTTAAGATATTCTAGTGCTTTTACTTCTATATCAGACATACTTATATTAACCTATTTATCTTTGATGAGCTTATTTTAGCATATTTGTCTATATAGTTGTTACACTCAATGCTCTTTCAAAGCTATCAAGCATTCCCGTTCTAAATGCTTCATCACCTGCGAATAGCTTGTATAGTTCAAGTTCTTTTCTTCTCTCACCATTCATAATCTCAGCTACCATTTTTTCTAAAGCTAGTCTTCTTGTATGTTCATCTTTATTTTCTGCATATTTAGATTTATAATCATCATGAGTTTTAACTTTTTCCATAAGATTTACAAATTTCACTCTTTGCTCTTCTGGAGTGGCTTCCCATCCTTGGAACCATCTTTCATTAAAACTCTGAATGATAGAATCTAGCGGATCTTTTTCTTCTTCACTACCATGAGCACCCCTAGGATTAGGGTTTTGTGGTTCAAGCTGTGTTTCACTATCATCAAGACCTATGTTTGCACCAAGTTTGACTCTCTCAATCCCATAAGTAGATAAATCAACAGAATTTAAAAGTTCATCAAGTGCATCTTTATCTGGGTCTTTAATAATCAACTTTGGTATCAAAAACTTCAAAAACCAAAATAGCTTTTCCCAAGCTACTATCTCATAGGGCATAATAGAACTCATCTGTCCATATATCTTTACAAACTGTTTTGCTTTTATTTTATAGTCTGGTTTTTCATCATCATCCAGTTCTAGCTCACTATTGAACCTCTGGGCTGCTTTATCTATGATGGGTGAGAGTTTGCTTGCATCGACCCCTTTGAAATAACTTTCAAAAAATTCATCTACTTCGGCTGACTCATAGATTCCTATATCATCAATTGTACTTTTTAGCTCATGGAGGACATTGATATCTGTAGCTTCACTAAGAGTAGTGGAAGTATAAAATGGGTCAAAAGAGGATTTTATATCCTCGACCTTATTATAAAAGTCAAGGATAAATAAGTCTTCTGTTTTTTTACCATACTTCGGTGCTGAACGATTTAATCTTGATAGTGCTTGAACAGCTAACACCCCTTGTAGTTTTTTATCTACATACATGGCACAAAGTTTTGGTTGGTCAAACCCTGTTAAAAATTTATCTGCTACTACAAGTAGTCTATACTCATCACTATCAAGTTTTTCTGGGATGTCTTTAGAGGTAAAATTATTGATACTATCTTCTGTGTACTCTATCCCTTTTATCTCTTTTTTCCCTGAAAATGCGATAATTGCTTTAAAAGGGTTTCCAAGCTCATTAAGTTTTTTAACGATAGCCTGATGATACACAATCGCTGTTTCAATGTTTGAAGTGACAACCATACCTTTTGCTTTGGCTTTTAGCTTTTTAGTCCTAACTACATTATTTATAAAGTGGTCAAGCATAATCTCAACTTTTGTAGCTATCGTAGATGGATTTTTTTCTACAAAACTTCGCAAGAATTTTTGAGCTTTTTTTGTATCAAATAGAGGATTGTCTTCTATTGACTTTTCTATCTCATAGTAGCTTTTGTATGTTGTGTAGTTTGAAAGTACATCTAAAATAAATCCCTCTTCAATAGCTTGTTTCATAGAGTATAGATGAAATGGTTTAAAACTTCCATCCTCTTGCACGGTGCCAAACTTTTCAAGTGTTGCATTTTTAGGAGTTGCCGTAAAAGCTAGGTATGAAGCATTGCCTTTCATCTTTCTACTTCTCATTATCTCCAACACTATATCTTGAGCATCTAGTTCTTCATCATACTCTTTTTTGCCCATTGCTTCATTCATCTTTCCATGGGCTGAGCCACTTTGACTTGAATGTGCTTCATCAATGATTACTGCAAATCTCTTGTCACTAAGATCACTTATACCATCTACGATAAATGGAAACTTTTGTATAGTAGTGATGATGATTTTCTTACCATTTTCAAGACTTGTTTTTAGTTCACTAGAGCTATACGCAGGGGCAACGATATTTTTTATCTCGCTAAAGCTTTTTATATTCTCTCTTAGTTGCTTATCAAGTATCTTTCTATCGGTTACGACTATGACGCTATTAAAAAGCGGTGTTTCTTCATCTTTATAATACGCTTCTATAAGCTGATAAGCACTCCATGTGATAGAGTTTGATTTTCCGCTTCCTGCACTGTGTTGAATAAGATAGGTTTTACCCACTCCATTTTCTGCCACATCACCTATAAGCTTTCTAACCACATCAAGCTGATGATACCTAGGAAAATAAAGCGTTCTTGAGCCGAGTTTATCACTCTCTTTTCCATCGAGTCTTACAAAGTGCTGGATAATGTTTGCTAAAGAGTGTTTCGTAAATATCTCTTCCCAGATATAAGCTGTTTTGTGTCCATTTGGATTGATTGGATTTCCTGCTCCGTGGTTGTTTCCTTTGTTAAATGGTAAAAAGAAAGTTTTAGCACCATCTAGTTTTGTAGTCATATAGGCTTCATCAGTATCTATAGCGAAGTGAACAATACATCTAGCAAAGTTTAAAAGTGGCTCTTTTGGATCTCTATCTTCTTTATACTGCTTTATCCCGTGAAACCTAGCATTTTGACCTGTCCAAGGGTTTTTTAGCTCCATTGTGATGATAGGCAAACCATTTATAAATATAACCATATCCATCTCAAGTAAAGGATTGGTTGTAGAGTGAGTTACTTGTCTTGTTACACTAAATTGATTGGATGCAAATCGCTTTTTTATCTCTTCACCACTTGAAGATAAGGGAGCAACATAAAAAAGGGTAAAATGAGCATCTTCAACATCAAGACCTTTTTTGAGAAGTTTTAGTATCCCATACTTTTGTATCATCTTATCAAGGCGTTGTATCACTTTGAGCTTATAGTTAGAATCTCGTTTGAGTTTTTCTAGCTCTTTTGGTTGTGATGATTCTAAAAAATCCCAAAATCTTTTTTCATCTATCACATACTCTTTATTAAAGTCGCTATTGTGACCTATGTAAAACTTATCATTAGTTCCATAAGTGGGTGTTGGTTCACTCACTCCTACTTTAAGTTCTTCTTGGCAAGTACCCGTTAGATATTTTTCTATACTACTTTCTAATGCTTGTTCGTTTGTTTGACTGCTCATTGTAACCTCTTTATGTCTTCTTCTAGCTCTTTTATACTTTGTGCTTTTTGTTCCTCTTTTTGTATCTCTTTGTATTTTTGATACTCTAGTTCACTTCGCTCTTTTGCTATCTGGTGACTTATTTTTCCTGCATGGGTGAGTAGTTCTCTGCCATTGATAGAGAGTATCATATCAAGTCTAACTATCCAGTCTTTCATATACATAGGTGTCTTTTGCGATGCCATCGTCTCTGCAAATGCCAAATATTGCTCTACTAAAAGCCCTAAGAGTTTTATCTCTTCTTCATCTAGATAATTTTTAGCAATGCTTACATCTTTTTTGGTGATGTTTTTATTTTCTTTATCAAATGAACTCATCCCTAAAAGTGGTTTTGAAATATCAACACGGTTATGCACAAGCTCCGCTGCTGTTTGCTGTGAGACTGCCCAAAGAAGTTTGTTTTGAACCACTTTGAAAAATTCTATTGTTTTTTCATCTTTTGGGTCATAGTCGATGCTTGTCATATAGATATCTTTGATTTTTTGATAAAAAAACTTCTCACTAAGGCGTATTTCTCTAAGTCTATTTTGAAGTTCATCAAAGTAGCTCATGGAGTTACCGTTTTTAAATCGCTCATCATTAAGCACAAAACCTTTTGTGATGTACTCACGCAGCTTTTCATTTGCCCAGATACGAAACTTTGTACCAGTAGATGAACGCACCCTAAAACCGATGGCTATTATCATATCGAGGTTGTAAAACTTTACATCACTTGTTTGTGTTTTTCCCTCAATAGCACCATGTTTAGTGGTTGTTCGGTAATTCCGAACAACCACATTTTCATCACACTCACCCTCTGCAAATATAGCTTTTATATGTTCACTGATAGTTGATTTTGCTTTTCCAAATACTTCACATATTTGAGCTTGAGAGAGCCAAACCGAGCTATCTTCAAACATCACATCGACTTTGATGTTTCCAGTTTCGTTTTGGTAAATTAATATTTCACTCATATTTTAACTCCAAACCATTCATCGGAAATTATACAATTTTTACTATTTGGTTCAGGATTAGACTTATTAATCGTTACATGTAAAGGCATAGAAACACAATTGCCAAATATTAATGCTTCACCTGGAATTGATTGTTTTATTTTATTTACAAAGTCGTCTGAAAAGTACGGTAAAACTGCATTAATATATCTCATATCAACTTCATTTTGTATTCTATGAATTATAAAATTAGAGCATTGAGATAGAACCGTTTCTGACAACTCGGATGGTCTTTGAGATGAAATCAACAAATACAATGAATACTTTCTTCCCTCTCTAGCTATTCTCTCAAAAATATTTTCTCTTAATAAGTATTTGTAATCTTTTTTTATATATCTGTGTGCTTCATCCAAGATTAGATGAACAGGATTTTTTCTTCTCTCATCTCCAATCAATTCTTTTCTTTGTGAAAAAATTAGTCTTGAAACTACACTTGTTAAAGTTTCTAAAATATCAATACCCAATTCGCTTGTATCTAAGATAATTAATTGTGTTTTATCTACATCTTTATCCCAAATATAGTCTAAATATGTTGTTGGATTCGTAACACCAGAAGGAATATTTCTCATAAAATCACAATCAGGATTATCTAAAAAATAATCCAACCTTGTCATCATTGTTGCCGTATAACCTCTCATTTGTCTATTGCCACGAGCATCTTCTTCCAATAAAGTTATTTCAGCAGATATTTTTAAAAATTTATAATCAAAAAATTCACCATTTTGAATTCTTTTATCTAATACATTTTGAACACTTTCAAGATCAATTTTTTTACTTACTGTTTGAACCTCATTGCTTAATTGGTTTTTATTCTCACCATAGTTAATTGTACATTTAGAACTAAGATTATTTATATCTCTATAAAGACCTTCTTCTTCACATCTTTGTTTTAAAATCACATCACTATCAATAATTCGTTTGATTTTTAAAATTGAAGCTCCCGCAGTTGTTATTCGAGAAGTATCTGTATCTGCCTGACTTAATATACTGTATAAAAGTTCACACAACTTGTATCGTAAATAATTAATGAAAACTTTACTCTCTTCGTCTTTAGCGGTTGCAATTTTATAAAACCTATAGGTTTCTTGAAGAACATTATCCCAAAATGGTCTTTGAGTTGCATCAGTTGCTAATAAAAAAGCACTCCATTCATCTAATGACATTAAAAAATGAGGCATTAAAAAACTTTCGTAACCTTCATCATTTAGTTGCTGTTTATTAATATTTGGTTTTAGAAATTTAATTTTTACTTTAGTATCAAAAAATTCTTCTTCTCCTTCTCTTTTTGGTGAAAAAGCTTTTTTATATTCTCCATTTACATCAAATATAATAATTCTTGAGCCTAATGCAGAGTTTTGTTCTTTTTTTAATATGGTTTGTAAAATATGAGCAATAGTATTTGATTTTCCACTTCCTGAATTTCCTAAAACAGCAGAATGAATATTAAAAAAATCATCTATTGAAATACTAATTGGATAATTAATTAGATTTTTACTAATGCCTAAATCAAAGCTTTTGTGAATATTATTATCTGCACTTTTAACTGTTCGTAATATATTCTCCATATCTTCATTTTTTACAATATTAACATCACTATAAAGACTTGGATATATACCAACTCCTAATGAAAATTTTTGATTTGTATCTATTGTTCCTATGGGCTTGAGCATCAGTTCTCTATGTCCATCAACATTAAATGCTTTTTGTTCATTATATAAATCTGAATCAAATATTGAAACAACTTCACAAATAATACTTTCTCCAATGGCATTTACTGTTTTTAAATAACTTCCAATATTTCCAAAATAATAAATTTCTCCATTGATATTTACAGAGCCACCTGTAATTTCAGAAAAAATCTTAACCTTAAATTGGTTGAAATTTATTGAAATTATTTTTCCTATTTTCATTGCTCTTTCTCTTTTACTTTATCAAGTTTTTCAATAAAATCTTTGAGAATATTAACATCTTTATTTTCATTTAGATTAGGAATAAATTCATTTACAATATATTTAAAATAATGAATTTTTTGTTCTCCAATTTGACCATATATTTTATAAATTCGTTTATCATCAATTTTAAATATAGGCTTATCATAATTGCCAAAAATCACAATTGAAATAGATGAATTCGAAGATAATGCTTGATAAATAATATTATTCAAATGGTCATCGCTGAAACTATATCCTATAACAAAAAGAACACTATTTTGTAGTAAAAGCTTTTTCTGAAACTCTCTTATAATATCAGTGTATGGTGAAGTTAAACTTTTACTTTGTTTTAAAGGATTTGGATAAATTAAAACACTTTCGGATGGCTTTTTATGTGTATGTTTTATATTAATTTCTTGAATATTAAAAAGAGAATTTCCCTCTTTTTCAATCCAATTAATTGAACCATGTAGTTTATAAAGATAGACCATATTATCTAAAGCTTCATATTTTTCAATACTAGTTTCAATTTTTTTTGAAAAAGTATATCCAAATCTAGCAGGATTAAAAAATCGTTCTAATCCACCGCCAAAACCATTATTATAATTAATATTCAAATTATCTAAAACTCGTTCATTAAACAAGTCATTATTAGTTGTAAAAATATTTACTCTACTTAAATCTTTATTTCTATAAGTTACTTTTTGATAAAAAGTTTTATAAGTATCAATAACTGCTTGATGAGATGCGTCGGATAAATCAATATTTATCTTTTCAAATATTATCTGTTCAATAATTTCAATCAAATCATCAGTATCTTTATCAGGCTCATTTATACCTAGTTGATAATCTCTCTTTGAATATAAAACTCCAAGTATATTTTCCAAATTTTCATTATTATTTTCTTTTAACTTTTTAAAAACCTCTTGTTGCTCTTGTTGAGTTTTTATTTTTTCTTCTATTTCAACAATAAATTCTTTCATAGTTGGAATTGCACCTGAACTAACACCTGCTCCAAAAAGAAAATGTATATTTTTCATATTAGATAAATCAAATACTTTCTGTTTAATTAATTTTAATGTTTCTTCATTGTTACTTTTTGATAAATCATCTGTTCCTTGATAAAACTTTATGTTTTCATTTACATTTTTATCAGACATTTTATACCCTCACTTTGCCAGTTACTACGCTATCTATAAGCGATGCTTTATACTCTTTGAGTTTTGCTATGTAGTTTTGTTGCAGCTCTATGGCTTTATCAATTTTTGCTGTTTGGTTTTCAATATATTCTACAATTTTTATTTGTTCGTCTTTTGGTGGAAGAGGATATTCAAGTTCTCCAAAATCTTTAAATCGAAAATCGGTTGAACGCTCTCTAATACCTTTCGCAAGAGATAAAATAAAATCTTGTAAAGCTAAGTTTCTCAAATATCGTGCATAGTATTCACTAGAAACTATATTTTCATCCCATGGTCTGCAAACTGAATAAACTGGTGTTGATTTTCCATCAGAATCAGATATTCCGATTGCTCCAGCAAAAGCATCCATATTATGAATTACAAAATCACCTTTTCTAATTCCTTGATAACCATGTTCTTTAAGAGCATTAGTAAAACCATCTGTTCTTCTGTTTGATCTTAATGTAACTTCTCCATCTCTAAAACAAGTTACTATTTCATCTTGCTCTCTAACTGGTCTTTTCATTTGCTTGAAAAGTCGTTTTCCTTTTTCGACTTCCCAATGCTTTGGTATCTCTCCAATCCACTCAACACCGCTATTTTTAAACTCTACGGCTTTATCTAAGCCTTTTGTTACTGCTTCATTGATAGTTATCTGACGACGCTCTTTTAGTAGTTCTATAAGCTTCTCTTTTTGGCTGATGGCTTTGTCTATTTGAGCTGTTTTTTCATCAAGAAATGAGGCTATTTTTGTTTGCTCGTTGTCCTCAGGTATCCAAACACAAGTATCTTTTAAAATATTTTGAGTGATACTATATACTTTTACACCCTTTACTTTTTTATGCAGTTGAGAACGAAAACTTTTTGAATCAAATAGATAAGCATAATATTTTGAATTTAATGTCTTTTTAGGACGACAAATCATTGTATGGTAACCTGCAAAAATCGTTTTATTTCCTGTCAAATGAGTGAAGTTCCCAGATCCTTCAATATCTTCAGAAGTATCAGCAAATATAAAATCTCCAATATTTAGTAGTGATTTGCTATCTTTTTTTAAATAACTTTCATTAACACATTTTAGTTCATGAATATCAGGATTTATTTCAAATCCAAACTTAGAATGAATTTCTCCATAGTTTACACATTCAATACCAGTATCTTCTAAATTTTCTTTAGTAATATTCAAACCTTTTCCAAATGAAAACAAGTGTTTAAATCGTTTTATATTCCAATGCTCTGGCACTTGTATCGAGGTATGAATTCCACTATCTCTATAAGAAGTATATTTTTCTAGTTTATTCATCTTATACCCCTAAAATCTCTTTGATAAGACCCTCAGAAGCCTCTTCAAGTTCCACAATATCTTTTGCCACTTCATCAAGACTTCGTAACGGTTTATGAGTATAGAAGTATTTGTTAAAGCTTATTTCATACCCTATTTTTGTGCTATCAAGATTTATCCATGCTTCCTCTACATGTGGTTTTACTTCTTTTAGGAAATACTCATGAATATCATCTTTTAAAGGGATATTTTCACTATCTCTTAAATCGGTGTCACTTTCAAACTCTACAAATTCATCTTTTTTGCCAGTTGGGTAATAACCAAAGTCTGCAAGCTGCTCCTTCTCACAACTTAAATGCTCAAGCAGCTTCTCTAGCTTTTCTCCATTTATCTTAGATACTTTTTTGATAACCTTAGCTGCATTTTCATCATACCAGCTCACAGCGTTTAAAATCATATTTTTTTCAGATGCAGAGAGTTTTATTTTCTCTTTTTTTATCACTTCATCAACATCAGCTTTAAAGATATTAAAATCATTATATTCATCAGTGCCGATTTTGTCTTTTATCATGTAGCCAGTCTCAAGTAGCATCTTATGTTTTGCCCATGTATCTTTTGAAGTAAGGGCTTTTTTCTGCTTTGCATTGAGAGTTATATCTTCTTTGTCTAAATACTCTTCTATGCTTTTTTTGTGTTTGCTTATATCTATGTAGCACTCATCGCCAAACTCTTGCAAACACCATCTCATAGGCTCTTCAAATGTCTTATCAAATCGTAGTGTCTCTATTAGCTCATCTCTAAATTGAGCTTTGAGTCTTTTTGGTCGTTCGATATTTACTTTGTAGTATCCAAAATCACTGTTATCAAAGATTTTAGAAGATATTTTTCTTCCATCAACTTCATCATCACAATTTTCAAATTTTGCATACACTTCCATGATTTTTGAGATATGTTTTGCTTCAAGCTCGCAGTTTTTATCTCCAAGGTTTTTTCGTAGTTTGCTATAAAGGTCGTTTGCATCTATAAGCTGTACTTTGCCTCTTCTGTGTTCTGCTTTATTGTTTGAAAGTAGCCAGATGTATGTTGTGATACCTGTATTGTAAAAAAGATTGTTTGGCAGCTGGATAATGGCATCTAATAAGTCATTTTCGATGATATAGCGTCTTATATTGCTCTCACCACCGCCTGCATCACCAGTAAAGAGTGAACTACCGTTGTGTACCGAAGCTATACGGCTCCCTATGGCACTTGAAGATGTTGGTTTCATCTTGTTTACCATCTCCATCAAAAACAGTAGTTGTCCATCACTGCTTCTTGGAGTGGCATCAGCTTCGCTTTCATCGCCCCAATAGTCTTTAAGTCTTACTATAAATCTTGGGTCTATGATCTCTTTGCCGTCTTTTATGTATTTTTGATCGCTTGCCCATGATTTTCCATAAGGGGGATTTGAGAGCATAAAGTCAAACTTCACATGACTAAAATCATCCACCGCTAAGGTTGAGCCGTTTTTGATGTTTTCAGGGTTGTTACCTTTTATCATCATATCTGATTTACAGATGGCGTATGTCTCGTCATTTATCTCTTTTCCATACAGATACACATCTCCACTTGCTCTTATCTCCCCATCTTCATCTTTGATGAAGTTTTGAGACTCCGTGAGCATACCACCGCTTCCACATGCTGGATCATAGATAGTCATAACTGATGAAAGGTTATCTTTTATAGGGTCAAACACGATGTGTGTCATAAGATCTATCACTTCTCTAGGTGTGAAATGCTCTCCCGCTTCTTCATTGTTATCTTCGTTGAACTTTCTGATAAGCTCTTCAAACACATAGCCCATACCAAGATTTGTAAGTGGTGGAAGCTTTTTACCATCTGGATCAAGTGCTTCTTTGTCGGTAAGGTTTATGTATGATGAAGTGAACTTTTCAAGTACATCTAAAAGTACATCTTTGTCTGCCATGTGTTTTATCTGGGCTTTGAGTTTGAACTTATCGATAATCTCAATAACATTTGAGCTAAAACCGTTTAGATACTCTGTAAAATTTGCCTCAAGGATTTGAGCTGAGTTTGTTGCTGTGTCATAAAGCTTTTGAAGCGTCCATTTGCTTGTGTTGTAAAATACATATCCACTGGCATCTCTTAGCCCCATGTCCATCTCTAAAATATCTGTTGCTTTTAAATCCTCTTTTTGAAATCTTAGCTCTTCTAACACTTCCTCTTTTGTAGGCTCTAAAAGTGCATCAAGTCTTCTAAGTACCACCATTGGCAAAATAACATCTCTATATTTACCCCTTACATAGACATCTCTTAAACAATCATCTGCGATTGACCATATAAAACTCACTAATTTGTTATGTACTGCTTGATTCATCTATTTTACCTCTAAATATTTACTATGGATTGTTTGAATATCTGTATAAATTTTATTTATTTCATTATACATTTTTAATTCACTATTAAAGTTTAAAACTGTTTGCTTTTCTTGTTCTTTTGTTAAGATGGGAACACCTAGCTTTTTTATCTCCGCTGTTGCAATTTGGGGCATCGCTACACCTGACTGTAAAGTTGAAAGTATGGTTTGTCCTAAATTTGATTTGAGGAACATGTACAAAGCTATTGATTTATCCTTATTGTTCTCTTTTAGTCTTATAACTTGTACTGCTTGAGATGCAATCATCGTTTCACTAGTTTCACCCACAATAGCTACTTTTCCAATAGTTCCTTTTGTGCTAAGAAGTACATCGTAAGGCTCTAATTTATAGGTTTGAAGTCTTTTGTACTGTGAACCAATTTGTTTGATTTTCCCACACTCTAAAAGAAATCCAGCTTTGTTAAAATCTGATGGGGAAATTTCATATACCTCTTTTCCCTCTCCCTCATCTTTAAAGAGTTGCGATCTTCTTATGTCTGCTATATCTTCTAATTTAACTAATTCAAAACTTTTTAGCTGCTGTTGCACCTCTGCAATCTCTTTTGAGATGATATATCTATCAATTGCAAATGAGTAATTGTTGTTTTTTATCTCATCGGGAGTTACAAGTTTTGATATGCTCTCTAGCTCTTTTTTATTTTCATAAATCGATACTATGTTATCAACATCATTAAGTGTGAGTCTTCTTCCAATTCTACGTATAAAGCTTTCATGTTTTAGATTTAAGAAGTAAACATTTTTATCTTTTTTATGCTTGTTGATAATGATAAATGTAGTTTCTATTGAAGTTGCATTATGTAAATTTGGTGGTAATTGTATTACGGCTTCTAAAAGATTGTTTTCAATCAGATATTTTCTAAACTCTTCATCTTGATTACCTCTATAAGTGAATCCTACAGGCATTAAAACAACCGCTTTAGCACTACATTGAGATAAGATATGTTCAAAGTGTGCTACTTCTCTATTTGACTTCACTTTATGGAATTTAAACCTATTAAATGTATCTGTATGTAAAAATTCATTGTTTGTAGATAGTCCCATAGGAGGAAAGGATAAAATACAATCAAATTGTTTTAGTAAGTGTGGAGCAGCTGGATTTGTATAAGTTGGATTTTCTAATGGGTCTGTAAAATTAAAATCTATAGATACATAATCTATTATCTTCATAAGTTCGATGATATATTCATCTGCAAAAGACTCTGCAAATATCTTTTTATTTGTGTAATATGCTATATTGTAACCATTACTAAAAGGTGAGTATATATCATTACATTCACCATCTAATAACTTTACTCCAAAATCTGCTATTTGATTTGCTACTGAAAAATCCATATATCCATCAAACATAGAATAAAAAACATCAAAAACATTTGGTACAGCCAACTCTTCGTTAGCTATACTAAAAAGTTTGATTAATTGGTCGTTTTCTAATTTCTCAAGTCTAATGTTTTGATTTAAAAACAGTTCAAATAGTTTTATAGATTTTGATAAATCTTTTATAACAGATTGAAATCTCTTTGTATCTATCTTTTGATTATAAAAGTATTCAAAAGTTAGTTCTTCTTTTTCAATCTGTGGCGATAACTTTTTCCAAGCTATTAAAAGGTAGATAAACTTAGCAAATTGCTCTGCTTTCAATCTACCCTTTAGTTCTCTAAGTAAAGAAGTTAATTGTTTGTCCTGCATCATTTCTCCAATATATAAAGTGTCTCTATAGTTTAATTCTAATAATATGTTGATTAGGGTTGTCTTTTTTAATTGCTTCTGTTAAAAATTTACAATATTGCCCATCAATATCAAGTTCTATAAAGATCTCTTGAAGACCACATTTTTTTATATTTTTTATATGTTTCCATGTGTTTCTATTTCCATTTTTAAATTTATCATTCATCTCTGGTTTAAAATAATGAATCAATTCGGCTTCTAATGTAGTCAATTTATCATCAGATGTTAATTTATTATAAGACATTAAATTTGAAATTATTTGAAATCCAAATAAATGAACTACAATAGCTTCACTATCATTTCTCAAAAATGTTGATGTTAACTCTTGTAGTTTTTCATGGGGTAATAATCTTTCAAAAGGCTCTCTTTTAGTTTGTCCAATATATAATATTTCTTGTTCTCCAACATCAATATCTAATATATTAACAACTTGGTCTATTGATAAAACAAGAGATTTTGAATTTAATTTACCTAGTCTAGAGTGATCCACATTCTTTAATGCATCCTTATCAAATGGTTTCTCATTCAATTTAATTATCTCTTCATGTTTTTCTGGGAAAAGTTCTTTTTGTAGTTTTAAACTTTTTTCATCTGTTAAGATTGTTGCAATTGGTTCATCTATACCAATAGTATAATCTGATAAAAATTCTATTTTAACTTCTTTAGAATAGATAAATTTCATTAGCGTAAATAAAAAATTTTCTGAAATTAAATTATTTATAAAAAGCTTTTTTAATATATTTAAACTTTTCCTCCAAAAGCTTTTTTTAGGAGCATACAAATTATACAGTACATAAAATATAAACTCATTACTGCTTTTAAATGATTTTCTTATATGTGGTAATGAATAAAAAAAATCTATTATCTGTACTTTCCCATTTTTTATTTCACGTTTACCATTTTTATCAAATAACAATACTTTAATTTTAATAGAAGCATCACTTGTAACATCACTATATGATTTGTCAAATTTCACTTTTTTCATTTTTGTTAAAAAATAAATATCAGCTTCTTTATAATTAATATGGCTTGATTTTAATTTTCCTAATTCTCCATACATCTCTTCTGGAGTTATAAACATATATAAAGGTCCACTATATCCAATAACTTTATTCATCTACATCTTTCACTTTAATCAATATTTTATAAATCAGTCTAGCATTTACTAATGTTTATGGAAGTATAGCAGGTTGAGTTTATTATGTCAAGTAGTCTAGTATTTACTTACTAAAAAAGAAAATATTTAATATTTTTAATTAGTATCGTATAAAATCTTTATTAAAATAACGATAGATAATTTTGAGTAAGTGAATGGAGATTAATTCGTGATTCTAAATGATATTGATATTAGAAAGCCTTTGATAAACTTTTTAAATAAAAAAGTTCCAAAACCACTTAAAATAATAGAAGAACTTAGAGTTCATAATGGCAATGCGATTGCAGATATAGTAACTGTACATAAAACAATGCACTGCTATGAGATAAAAGGTGACAATGATAATATATATCGAGCAATAGAACAAGGGAATTTTTATAATAAGTCATTCCCGAAAATAACTCTAGTTACAACTGAAAAGTATGCAAATACTTCAATTAACAAAATACCTCATTTCTGGGGAATCATAATTGTCTCATATCATAATGGCAATGTTAATTTTAGGTATTTACGGAAAGCAAAATACAATCCATTAATGGAAAAAAAATCTGCACTTTTATCATTATGGAAAGATGAACTAATTGATATTGCTAATGAATTGTCAGTTGAGACAATCAAAAAAAGTTTCAATAGAGAAAAATATGCTGATGAAATATCAAAATCAATAACATTTGAAAAACTCCAAAATTGCATGAGTAGCAAAATTGCGAACAGAACACTTAAAGTTGATTGGTAACAAATGTTATATGTAAATTAACTGTTGCTCTAATCCAACTACTAGCATTGCCACACTTTGTTTTTGGAGTAGAATTTGCCCTTTCATAAATGTAGGCATCTCCTGCACTGTAACTTTTCCCTCTATAACAACCATCATTTGTAATTTCTTTTGCTAAATCGCAGTATTGTTTCCAACCTCGTGAGTGAGATTTAAAAGAAGCACCTCTAATAGCAAAATATTTTTTTTCATAGGTATAGTAAATTTTTGGCGTCATTACATTACTAATAATTTGTATGCTTAAATCATTATCTGAATAATTTGGAGGAATAGTGGTATAATCTCCAAAAATAAGATTAACCTCATTAGTATTTAATTTTTGAGAAATTTTATGCCATAGAATACATTCATTTCTATCAATATCTTTTTGTTCCTCTGTTTTTATATTTTTCCCTGTCAAAGAATCAAGAGATGACCCCGTTACTATTAAATTTGAGTATTTAAAATTGCTTTTCTTAATATCATGAAGAAACTTAATCATTTTTTTTGCAATCAAGTCAATTCTATTTTCTGTTATAACCCTCAAATCAACAACAATATCGATTTCATCAACTATTTTTAAAATACTATTTAAATAATCTTCTAAGTCATATTCTAATATAGTGAATGATTGTATGTCATCAAAAGATAGCCTAATTGCGACTCTCTTAATCATATCATTATTAAGATTGTTTAAATATTCCTTTGTAGCTTCAATATGTTCAATAGATCTATCAAGACCAACAACAGGAATTACATTAAAGTTTTTAAATTCTTCTAATATTAGCCCGTAATCTTGAATAGATGCGATATTATGATCAAAATTATCTATATAAAATAATTCATCCGTAAAAGTTTTTTTAAAATCTTTCTTAATACTCTGCAGTTTTTCTTTTAAACTTTCTGTAGTCATTTCATCAAAATAAACAACATCAAAAAAAGGTCTTATTGAATTTTGTATCTCATTATCCAAATCCCTTAGAGCCCTTAGCTCATTTGTTTTAAGTTTTAGAAATGGTACATATTTCAAATTAATTACCTAATAATTTATCTCTTAAAATATCTTTTTGAAATTCTTTATATAAAAAATATTTTTGTTGCTCATATCTGATAAAACCTGCAACTATAGATACATCAATATTGTATTTAGTAGAAAAATCCACCAATAACTTATCGTTAACAGTAAATCTAGCTTTACATTTTGCCCAAATATTTCTAGGTATTAAAGATAATCGTGCAAGCATATTAGCTTGATCTTCAATTTCGTCTTCTTCAATATTTTCAATTGGATTATCTTCTGAATCATAAAGACTATCTATTATTGGAGAATCTAATAAATCAATGTGTAAACAAATGTGAGATAATTCATGCATTAATGTAAACCAAAAATGATCATATCTTGCAAACCTCAAACTCATTCCAATTACAGGTGTGCCATTATTCAATTTGAATGTTACAGCATCAGTTTTCATGCCTTCTATATTTTTACAATATATCAAAATAATTCCATAGTCTAAAAGAATGTTTTCTAGCTCTAAATATTTGTCTTGAATATTTGAATATGCAGCAATTTCTTTTAAATCATTTCTAGTTAGAGCTTGAAACTTTTTAAAATCTTTCTTTAATAATACTTTTCCTTCAGCTTTTTTTCTAATATTTGAAACCCATAAATTTGTCAAAATTTCATTGCTTTTAGTAGATTGTCTAAATAATTCTTTTGTTGTTTGATTATTTTTAAATAAATCAACCACTAAAGGCACTAAATCAGTTTTTTGAGAATCTATACCTAATATTCCAGATTTTTTCAATTTTCTTAATAAGTCAGAATTTAAGTTTTTTTCTATGTATAATATAGCATCAAGAGTGTGTTTATTAGAACTATTTACTACTTCAAAATCTTCAATATTAAACATAGCTGGCTACCATCTCTTTCGCTTTTTGTTCTTCTATTTCTAAAAATAACAAATTTTCTTTCTTTGCATCGTTACCAAAACTTGTCATACCAAGCTTTTCTGTATAAAATTTTTCTGCTTGAGGTAAGGAGTGTAATGAAAATCCATGCCTATAAGCAAGCTTACTAGCTGAATAATTAGTTGCAAATGCTAATAATAATGTTCCAAATGAAGAAAATTTTCTCACTCCTAGAATACTGTTTCTATTCCAAGGAGCAATAGCAAGATAATCCACATAAAAAATATTTTTACTATCAAATCTACTAACTTCGGGATGATAGATAATACAGCATGCTTGCACTATGCTATCAACTGTTAAATAAAACCATATATAATCACTAGAACTACTTAATGCCATATATTTTTTAGCCCAGTTCCAATGACTATCTTGTACTTTATTTTCATCAAGTAATTTCTGTAAAAGTGAATTATCACCATTAGAAGTAGTTATAATTTTATTTAAAACTTCAGTATGTACTTTTTCCCAAGCTTGTTGCATACTTATAGTCATTGAAGGATCAGCTCCAACGAATATATTGAATTTTTTATCTTCCAAGCTAATTAAATCTTTACAACTACCTTCATAAATTAAACTAGACACTAATCCCTCCATTAAAACATAATCATTATAACTAATTTAAATAAATTTTTACAACTTATTGTTTTTGAATAAGATATTTAGATTTAATATTTTCCTTTGAAGTATTTAGTTTTTTGCTAGTTTTACAAATTTCTCATTGTATGAATTTTGAATTTGATCTTTTTTTTCTCTAACTGATTGAACAGTACTGATTTTAAGTTCTTGTAACTTTAATTTACCACTATTAATTAGGTATGCTCTTCGATTATCTACTTTACTTACAAAAATAAAAACTTTTTCAACTTGTGGATATTTATTTAAAATCTCATTTTCTAAATCAAACTCTTTCCAAACTGTAACTAAAATTGATACACCCATCATAGCAAAACCTACAGGTGGAAACACAATACTTATAGTTATCATCATCCCTTTAGATAAAGCTTCTGTACCAACTATATTTACACATTCTTCAAGAGTCATTTCACCTTTGAAGTATGATAGAAGTGTTTTATAAACTATTGGAGCAATAGATACTATTACCAATGGTAAAGCACCGCTGTCTTCCATTTGTTTTTCTAAGATTATCTCGATAACTTTGATTAATGCACCTCTAAGAGCACTTGAAGATAACGTTGTCATTATATTTTTAAGGGCATCTGTAAGCACTTCTTTAGGTACTTTTTGTCCTTTTTGAAGTTTTGCTAATATTTTGATTGATTCTTGAAGAGATTGAAATATTGCTCCAATGGCTGCACCGCTCATAGCACCATCCATTATCTCTTCACTATTTGCAGAGTAGTGTAATTCCTCTACATATTCAGTTGGATTTTGTGCGATTTCTTTCATCTCTTCAACTGTAAATGCTTCAGCACTAATTCCATCATGGCTAACTTGGGATTCTATATCTAAAGCTTCATTCATAGTATCTAATGCTTTAGAGAGTTTATCTAGTGAATCCAAGTCGTTAAAATCAGTTTGTGATAGCTCTTTTTCAATGCTCTCAAGATTCTTCATTGCTTGATTATAGCCGTTGTCAATATCAGTAACAAAAGCATCAGTATTGCCATCTTGATATTTTTCTTCTTGAATCTGTTTATTTATATATTGTTCTGTACCTATTTTGGCTTGATAGTTTTTTATTGTTTCTCCAGTAGCTGTATCTACAATTCTTATATCTGGTGCACCTTTTCCATCAACTCCAGTTGGTGGATCAACTATAGCTCTTAAAGAACTCCCATCTTTTGCAGCCGCTTCATTAAAAGTTCTTGCTTGTTCTTCTTCAAACACAAAACCTTTTAGATTTATATTTTGACTTATTTCACCAGATTTTGTTGTAACTGTATCTAATAAATTATCGGCTCCATCTCGTCTTGCATCCATTGCATCATTCATTGGTTTTGTAACTTGTTCAATGCCTATATTTATTGCTGTACTTGTACTTTTTGCACTATCTTTGATAAATTCACTTCCAAGTTCAACACTGCTTTTTGCAGTCTCTTTTGCTTTGTTAGCTAGGGATTCAGCTCTCTTTTTAAAATTATCTAACATGTTTGCACTCCTAAGCAAACGATATATGTATCGTTGATAGATTCTAGCGAAAACAATATTATCCAATAATTAAATATATAGGTCGTTAGGAATAAAGGTGAATAGTAATGATGATTTAGAATCGTTTAGCGAAGAGATACTAAATATTGTCTCTAAAAATGTGTTGAAGTACCGAAAAGATAAGGGCTTGACCCAAATGCAACTAGCTCTTGAAATCGGTATGAGTGGCGGTGCATATTTAGGTCGTGCAGAGATAAGAAAAAAGAACCATCATTTCAACATCAAACACCTTGCAAAAATATCAAAAATCCTCGATGTAGATATTTGCGAATTTTTTAAATCCTAACATTATCCTTTATATCCTAATTTTTACTTTTAAATAACCCTACCAACTTTCATAAATAAAGCAAATCTATACCCTTTAACTATTAGCACCACTTTTTATTACTCCATTTTGTAATTCCAAAATTTTTCAATCATATATCATAAACATAGTCAAGGTACATGGATACTTTGAGAAATCAATAACAGGAGAAAACACAATGTTTCAAAAGTTAAAAAAGTTCTGTGTGTTCACTACCAAACCATTACTAGATGATTTGATATGTGATAGTCAAAATCGAAATATCTCAAAGGGGATGTTATGAAGATAAAAAATCAACTTCAAAAACAGCAAGAGAAAGAGTTTCAGGAAAATCTATCATTTGCCGAGTGGCTTGAATATTTTAGTAAAGAGCCAACATCTAAAGAACTAGATGATATGGAAAGAGAATCTTTTAAAATCACTCCTATTAACAACAAACACTACCAGCCACTAAAGGGAGCATGAAAATGATACCGCCATCAGTTTTATTAGCAGTGATTATTGCAGGAGCAACGATTATCAAAGAGACTTTAGAAAAGCAAGAGGATTAGTCAAAAGACTTTCAACACAAAAAAATAAAAGAAAAAAAGGATAGAAAATGTCAGTAAAACCATTAAGCAACGAAGAGTTAAGAGTTAAAGCACCAACGCTATTTACACAAACACCACACTTTGAAGTGAGTGAAAAATACCACTTTATCCCAACAATAGAAGTGATTGAAGAGATAAAATCTCATAATTGGCATCCAGTAAGTGTAAGTGAAGCAGGAGTTAGAGATATACAAAAAGAAGGGTATCAACAACACTGTGTTAGATTTAGACACTTTGAGGACTTGTTAAATCCTAGTGAAAATGCAGTTGAACTATTATTATTTAACTCTCACGATAGAAGCAAAGCGTTTAGTATCAGTGCAGGTATATTTAGATTTGTATGTGCCAATGGGCTTGTGCTAAGCGATAGCGTATTTGAATCGTACAAAATCAAACACTTAGGAAGCAGAGATAACGATGTAGCAAGAGCGGTTGCAAATATAACGGCAATCAAACCAAAGCTTATGGATAAAATTCAAAAGTTGGAAGCTATTACACTTAATGAGAATGAAAAACAATCATTTGCAAAAAGTTCAATTCCACTTAGATTTGAAGAGCATCTTAAAGTGGATTATAACGATTTGCTTATCCCACATAGAAATGAAGATACAAAAGATGACCTCTACACTACGCTCAATGTTATTCAAGAAAATCTCATCCGAGGAAACATAACAGGTGTAAACAAAGATACAGGCAGACGCTTTACTAGCAAACAAATCTCATCAATCTCTAAAGATGTTGAAGTAAACAAGGGTATTTGGGATATTGCAGAACGCATTGCATCCATAAAAGAGCCTACTTATCTTATGGCTGCTTAAGGGGTGTATTATGCAGATGAAAAAATATCGACTTCAAACAGAGATGGAAAATCTCAAAGCAGATAATCAAGAGTGGTTCAAAGACTATCTTAGAGGAGTTCTTGAATCTGATAAAAGTTATTTTGAAAAGGCTGATTATATCGCTTACTCTATCAACCAAATTCAAAATAAAATTGACTATATCTTAAACGAGATAAAAGAGTTGCAAGCCATCAAGAAAAATCTTACAAATGTAAAAGAGATAGCTCTTGAAAGTACCGCAACAGTTTTAGCGGAATACGGTATCGATAAATTAGAGGGTGCAACAATTTCATCTATCACTATCACACCAGAGAGTTCAAAATCAAAAGATGTAGTGACCATCAAAGACGATAATGCGGTTATGGGGCTTGGATTTGTCTCATTTTCGGTGGATATGGAAGCTGTAGAAAAAGCAATCGCTTCAAAAGAAGGAATTGATGAGCTTAAAGAGTTTATAGAAGTAAATACTCTTACTACGACAACACCTGCAAAGATAAAAATCAACAACAAAAGATCATCTGCAAACAGTGAAATTAAAGTAGATGAAATCTTAGTTACCAAAGAAGCAGCATAAGGAGGAAATTATGTTCAACGACAATCAAATAGCTACCTTAAATCAAGAGTTAGACGGCAATAGGGTAAAAACACGGGAAAAAGGCAACATCAACCTCTCTTATTTAGAGGGGTTTGATGTAATCGAGACTGCCAATAAAATATTTGGCTACGGTAACTGGTCGTACTCTATTACAAAACTAGAGCAAGTATCGCAAGAGCAAAACCAAAATCAAAATTTTGTAGTTTGCTACAAGGCTATCGTAAATGTGATAGTACATGATACAGGACATCTCAAACAGATATACCGTGAAGATGTAGGTACTGGAACAGGTATAGCAAAAACTTTAGCAGATGCACATGAGGGAGCGAGCAAAGAGGCGGTTACAGACTCACTAAAAAGAGCTTTACGGACACTAGGGAATCAGTTTGGGTTATCGCTTTATGATAAAACTAAAAATCATCAAAGTGCAAATAACAATAAGCATTACAATCAACCCCAAAACCAACCTATGCAAAACAATACACCTCAAGACTACAGCCAACTTACAAATCTTGGTTTAACGGTTATGCAACAAGGTAAAAATCTTATTGTGATGGGTGAAAATATTTTCGAGAAGAAAAATACCATTAAAGCTCACGGGTTTAGATGGGATGGTGCATCTAAAACTTGGTATAAGCCACTAGTTCAACAAGCAGCGTAAGATGAGAAATTTTATATTCTTCACAACGGAAGGGTTTACATACGACCCCAACAATAAAGAGATTACCAATATGCAGATACTCGGCTCTGAAGAGGGAAAGGATATTTTAGAAGCGTTTAAAAACTTTAAAATAAGCCACTCCTACTTAAAAGAGTTTGCATTTAAAGATGTAAACGCCATTGAGTGCATCGGTGATTTTATACGCAATTTGGAACTATGAAAGGGGTTATACAATGGAGCTAATACCAAAAGAGATAAAAGAACAAATCCCTAAACTCTATGAAACAGAGGAACAAAAAGACCCTATGGCTTACATCAAGCTATTTATAGATGGTTGGACTTGGTATATCACTGAACTTTCAATCGATGATGATATTTGCTTTGGGTATGTGGTATCTCCATTTGGAAGTGAACTTGGATACTTTTCACTTCAAGAGATAAAAGAGGTAAAAGGAAGTTTAGGAATTAGAGTCGAGAGGGATTTGTACTTTAAACCAACACCGCTATCTGCGATTAAAAAAGCTTCATAAATGAAAATTCTATGGCTACTAAAATGTAGCTGTAGTTTTTTCTTTTTTTATTCCAAAATCTCTAACTCTGTATATCACGTCAAATTATAAACTATGGTAAAACAAGAACTTCCTAAATCTTGTATACATAGTTTACTTAGTATTTTGAATATTTCATACTTTAGGTTATTAATATTATTAGTAATTATTATATATAAACTATAACTATAATACAACTACTATACTCATAGGCTTATTATTTAAAATAATATATAAACATAGATAGAAGTGTAGCTATAGGATATTTTCATCTATAACACAAATAAAAAATAATTGTATACATACCTTTTATTGAAATAAAAATAAAAGGATAGAACATGTCAAACAACAAAACTGTAAACAAAAGATTAGAGAGTACCAAAGAGTACATAGATGCACTACAAGACAAGTATTCAAAATTATGTGTCGTAAGAGTAGATCTTGGATATAAAAAGCCATATAGTGATAGAGTCGTACTAGATGATGCCAATAATGATTTTAATAGGATGTTAAATAATAGAAGAGGTAAGCCATCAGTCTTTAAAGACCAAGTAGGCTATATGTGCTTAAAAGAGTACACAGAGGACAAAGGTGTTCATCTACACACAATTTTTATATACGATGGAAACAAAGTACAAAAAGATGCTCACATGGGAGATAAGATTGGTGAATACTGGAAAGAGCTAACAGATGGTAAAGGTAGCCATTTTAATTGTAATCGCAAAAAATACAAACATAAAGGCGTAGGTATGCTTCATCATAGCGATACTGATAAGCGAGAAATTTTAGATGAATATGTAACCTCATATTTATGTAAAACTGATGAAGAACAAGATTTAGCACCTGTTAAAAATAACAGTAAAGATAGAGCATTTGTAAGAGGCATTATGCCAAAAAGCAAAGGCAAAGTTGGTAGACCTAGAATAGATAAAAAGATTGATTAAAAAATATATATAGTATTTAGTGTTTTATAGTATATATTTGAATAAAAAGTTAGCTAAAATTCTCCTATATTCAGGGGATTTGTTAGACATTGGGATGTTTATGTTAAAGGTTGCCAAAATGTCATCTATAATTTTTGCTTGTAACATAAATTTTTTTTATAATTTTTTATAAAAATGAGTACTTAAAGAATGAGATACTCCACCCAACTTTTGGATGAAGCATCTTATTTTGCAGTTGTAAAGTTTGGAAGAAATGTAGTTTTTTGACCACTGATAAGAGTCCAGTTATAGAAAAAATCTTGTTGTAGTTCTTCATTTGTTTTGAAGATAAAGAAGTTGTTATAGTGTTCAATACCATCAATTTTTTGTAATCGTTGGATGATAGAATCTTTAACACTCTTAAATTCACATACAACGATAACTCTATGGGATTTTTCGAAGTTATATCGCTTGGATACTACACCTTTTGATATAGCTACAATATGAATATATAGTTGTTCAAATAGCCTTTTTGTATCTTTACCGTTATGTTGTTCAAATAGATACAAATACTCTTTATTATTTATTGAAAATATTGTATTAATATCTGGAATAAATGAGTTGCTTGTGTCAATATGAATTTTATTCAATGCCGATACAAATTGCTTTTTATCGCCTATTCTATTATTTCCAGATTTATCAAAATAGTAATTTAAAAAATTGATGCCGCCGTTGTTGGCTTTAAGCCACCGATTAAAATAAATATGAAAATCTATAGTGAATTTTCTATGCTGATAATCTTTTAGCTTGATAGGGCTTAAACCCTTTGGGGCTTTAATTTTACTTTCTGAATATTCTAATTCATCGATTAAAAACTCCTTACCATATTTGGTTAGGTAATAAAAACTCTCAAGCTTACCATTGATTGGGTTGAAGTCATGTTTAGCAATCAGTGGTTTTTTCATAACTAATAAAGGTCTTAACGCTTTTGTTAGATAGTCTCTTTTTTTATATACCCACATCTCCACAAATTGTGAAGATGTTAGATATTTAAATTGAGCCAATAATTCAATAGCTGTCACTTGGTTTTCTGTTAAATGAAACATTTAAACCTCCTATTCCATATCAAATTTTGGTATTGGAAGTGATGAACTCTTCGTAGAACTTTCAACTTCAGTTTTTAGTTGTGTCTCCGCATTATCTAAATCAACAATTTTTTTATAGTATTTCTTTCTTTGATATTTTAAAATTTGCTTCCACAATTGCTCATCTATAGAATCATTATTGCCAAGAAACTTATCAGTAGTGACTATTTTTAAAGCAGGGTTAGAACCTATCTTAATGTAGAATTCACCTTGTTTAAGAGATTTAAGAGATTGAATATCTACTTCTATCTCTTCAGCCATTGCTTTGAGGTCTTTATTGGAGTTTTTGCCAACGATTTTAATATTTGCTCCACTCATCAATCCATCCCTACTTTTAGTGTCGAGTTGAGACAGATATTGATGAGCACCAAGAATAAAAAGATTATTTTTCGCACTCTCACTAAGAATTTCATCAGACATCTGACTAAAGAAGTTTTGATACTCATCACATATCAAATGCGTCTTAGGTCTTAAGTGTTCAGGTAGGTCTGATCGTTTAAAAACGATGCCTTGAATCATTGCCATAATTAACTTAGCGGCTGGTTCAAGAATTTTTCTCATCTTTCCTTTTGGAAGTCTAAGAATAATAATTTTTTTGCTATTGATAGCTTTTTCGAGGTTAAAAGTACTCTTGCCTGAAATAAAATTATTAAAAAGAGGATGATTATCAAATGTTTGCAACTTTGTAGCAAGTGCATCCTTTGTCTTTTTAAACTTAGGTTTTGAGAATTGAGTCCGCATAAATTCTCGATGAGCCTTTATAGGGCTTTTAAGAGATTCAGCAATAATATCTTCATTGAGATCATCATCAAACGCTCTGATAAGATCACAAAAATCAGCATCTCCCTTTCTAAGTAATGTGTAGATTATAGGGGATAAGCACACTTCCATATTAGGGCTAAATTCAGTTCCAATAATGCTCTCAAGTGCAATCATTAGCTCTTGTGCTGCAATAGAAATAGTGGCTTCATCTCTTTTTTTCAATCTCAAAGGATTGATTGTCGGAGTAAAGCCTTTTTTCAGTGTAGGATCAATGTAGATAATATCTTTTTTATTATTATGTAACTTTGCACATTGTCTAGCCAAATCACCATGAGGATCAAGAAGGACTATACTAGCTCCCGCTTGTAAAGCTAATCTAATATAAGTCAATTTGATAAATTCAGATTTTCCAGACCTAGTGGAAGCTAGTATATACCAGTGGCTATCCATTTGATGAATCCCTATGATTTTATCAAATCCTTCTGTATCACCCACAGGGTCTAAAACTGGTAACTGACTTATATATGAATTTCTATAATTGTATGGCATAACTGATTGAGTATTTTGGTTTTGATTGCTATTTTGCATAATTGCCTCCTTGAGCTTTGTTGTCAATAGCTTGTTTAAGCTCTTCAAATGGGTTATTAATGCCTTCTGTCTTGGCAAAATTAATAAACTCATGATATGCGGGAGAATTAAATTGTTCCCTCAAATACCATTCAATGCCATATGCTTTTATTCTAATTTCTTCAGCCCAATCATCCCCGTCAATACCATCGAAATAAAAATGCAACTCTATTGATGTTGCACATGCTTCAAGCTCTTCAGGTGTAGTAGCATTTTTAACAGCTAATTCGTAAATGCGTTTTTCTAAGCTCTGAAATTTTTCATGTTTTTCATCAACAATCATGCTATTGTTATAGTAATGTCTCGTGCACTCATATTTTACAGTATCCGTTAAATCTAACAACTCTTTAGTTGTTTTTGCTGCATTCATTTTTTCTATTATATTTTTCATAATCCTATCCTCTTACTTTGTGTTCTTCTAGCCATTTATCTATAGCAACTCTGTCATATCTAATATATTTACCACCAACCTTTGAAAAAGGTATTGTTGAATTTGAGCTTTGCATACGCATTTTGCTTTGTGTGCTTTTGCTAAAACCATATTCATCTGCTAAATCATCCGGCGACAACCATCTTTTTGTTGATTTTATATAATCAACTTCTTCTAAATTTACTGACATTTTTCAGTCCTTGTTTTAAATTTAGAAATTGCAATTCCTAGTACCTCGAAATCAAAATATTTGAGCTCTTTTTGGTTCCGATTGGTGTAATTATGGCAGTATGTTTTATTTAAATAAAACCTAATAAATCGCTTAAAAGACAACCTTATTTTTTTCTTAATAGTATAAAATGGATTCATTATGTAGCAGTTTGATTAATGATATTTATTTTTGGATTTATGGTAACTAGTTTAGGCTGTTTCTGTACCTACGATAAGTTCTTTATATTTTGCATTATCAATATATTTTCGCATAAATTGTAAATATTTTTTACATGTATAAGCGGTGATTTTGTGTTTTTCTAATAATTCAACTAGTACATCTTGTGTATTAAAAGTTTGAGATTCAAATTTACACTTATTTTTTATCTCTTTTATCTCGTTTTCTTTTTGCTTATTCAGACTATTCTTTTTTCTTTTGAAACTTTTTGCTTCTTCTTTGTAGCTAGCCGTAGCTTGTAATCGATTAATTTTATTTTCTTGTTCGATCATCTTTGTTTCAAAATCGTCTTTAATTTTTTGTATTTCTTTATCTCTTGACTCTTCTAATTGCTTTTTTTTAAGTTGAAATGCAAAATCTATAGCTTTATATAAGTCATAAACAAAAAATGCTCTAGACATAGATTTTTTTGTAAATTTAAAAGGAATGTTCTTCTTCCAATCTTTCGCTAAATAATTTTTATCGTACAAGAAGCCAATAGGCGTTTTTACGCTTCCTCTGTCAAATTCATCTTTTAGCTTACTAATCAAATCTAGTATTACAGTTTTTGATAAATTCAAATTTATTTGAACATCAACATTTGCAGATTCTTTGAATCGTAGCAATGGTCTTGTAAAATTAAATAATATCTTCCCTTTTATATTATTGGGAATCGATTTTTCTATATGGTCTAGGAACTCATTTTTTAATGCGTGCAAGGAGATGTCTTTATCTATCTTGGAGATTCTATATTTATTTCTAGGATTTTCATAATCAAATTTTGCGGGTATGTAAAAATCCGATGGAGATGAAAAAATATCATCATATGTCGCATTTTTATCAATTTTATATTTAATATCTGTAATTACACCAATAATATTTTCTTTATATTTTACTCTTTTAAGAATTTGTTTTCTTTCTAAATAAAAATTTATTAGTTTATCAATTCCATTATCAATATTATCGATAGTTAAGTCATAATCTGATTCAAAGAGATCTTGTTCTCTGTCGTAATAATGAACTCGTCTTGCATCGTTTTTTAAATTAAATCTACGTACTTCGTAAAAATCAACTCCTAATTTATCAAATAATTTAACTTTTTCATAAGTATTTAGTTTTTTGTTACGATTTGTCTGTTTATATTCTTGTGTTCGTATTAGCATTTCATAAGCTATGCTGTTGACATAATCAAAGTTTGGAAATTTTATAATTTGGTTATAAATATTATCGTCTATTTTTGGAAGTGCATCAGTATTTATATATAGTAAAGCACGCTCACTCTTTTTAATATTTACAAAAGGAACAGGTCTTATTTTAGCTAATCTGTGAGCAGGAAGTTTATAGTTTTCAACCCTATGATACTTATCATTAAATTCTTCATAATCCATACAGAGTTCTTTTGTTTTAAATAGATTTTATCATAAAGAATCTAAAACATCATATGATCAATTAACACAATGTGTTTAGACGAGGCTAGAGGAAGTAATGAAAAAAAGTGGGAACCAAGTCGGGAACCATAGTTTTCTTAAAGAAGTTTTGATTTTTTCTTAAAGTTGTTAAAGTAAGTAATTAAGGGGTTTAGAAGTGGTGGACCCTCAGAGATTCGAACTCTGGGAGGTATAACCCTCGCCGGTTTTCAAGACCGGTGCAATCGACCAACTCTGCCAAAGATCCACTTGTGTAGTTAAAAAGGTGTAAATTATAAAAC
>Ga0265295_1002323_pt1 | contig 30536 bp, 47 predicted proteins | sample Munlansysbiofilm_FD_192503 | JGI IMG/M metagenome (GOLD analysis project Ga0265295, IMG submission 192503) | Leachate microbial communities from a municipal landfill in Southern Ontario, Canada - Methane capture system biofilm | ecosystem: Engineered > Solid waste > Landfill > Unclassified ... | reverse complement strand
CGGGGTTGACTTATTTGCTTTTGAATGGAACATCAATAGCATGGACATATAATGGCGCACTACCAACGGGGTTGACTTATTTGCTTTTGAATGGAACATCAATAGCATGGACATATAATGGCGCACTGCCAACGAGGTTGACTTATTTGCGTTTGAATGGAACATCAATAGCATGGACATATAATGGCGCACTACCAACGGGGTTGACTTATTTGCTTTTGAATGGAACATCAATAGCATGGACATATAATGGCGCACTACCAACGGGGTTGACTTATTTGCGTTTGTCTGGAACATCAATAGCATGGACATATAATGGCGCACTGCCAACGGGGTTGACTACTTTGTATTTGTCTGGAACATCAATAGCATGGACATATAATGGCGCACTGCCAACGGGGTTGACTACTTTGTATTTGTCTGGAACATCAATAGCATGGACGGGATTAGATGTGGGGAACAACGGGAATATCGGCATATTTAACTTGCTTGATTACCGTATTGGTAAAATGACAAGTACCGATATGGTTACCCTGCTAACTCAATTAACTAATCGTACAGGTTCGTTACCTGCAACTATCACGATTAATGATTACGCTGATTACAATTCACCACCTGTTGAGGTTATAAATGCTGTTGCGTTATTAAAATCCACTAAATCAGTTACAACAGTTACAACAGTTAATTTAGGAGCATAAAAATATGAAACAAAAACTAATAAAATATGCAATAATCAACAATGCAGGAGTTTATACACTTGCTGATAAAGCAACTGTGTTCACGAATATGGACGTTGAGATAATTGACTTTGAAAATGAACAGGAGCGGAATGATTACCTGATTGATAATGAAATTGTAATTGAGGAATGACAACAATAATCCTAATTCAACTCATTGCATTCTACCTCGTTTACTGGCTTGCCGATGCTTTGCATGATAGCTGGTTTCACAAGGATAAGAGCTACAATGCACTTGCAAACAGAAGTTCATTCACAGATGAGCAACGCGCTAATTACGCACGCTTATCGCTAATTTTCAACCGGCAGTGGCACGCAATAGATGCTGCTATAAAAAGCATGGTTATAGCCGTGCTGGCTTATGCAGTCGTTGGTGTTAGCTGGTGGGTTTTGATATTGTTCACTCTTGCAATGTCGCTCAGGTGGATATGGTTTGATGCATGCTGGAACTGGGCTAACGGGTTACCGTTCTGGTATCGCGGCACAGTAGCAGCGACAGATAGTTTAAAAATTCCGAACTGGTTATTCTTCACGCTAAAATTCGTGTTGTTAGCAGGGAGTTTAACGGTTGCAATAATTTTAATATAATGCTTGAAAAAACACTGATTAACATACAACAACCTAGCTGGTCGGCTAAGTTGTTTTCTATTGTCCTTGCATTTTTAGCACCGCTTGCAAGTTTGATACATGTAATTCTTGCGCTGCTGATAGTTGATGCTGTTACAAGTATTTATTATCAGATGAATAATGCGGCATCAGGCAAAACAACCACGAAAGAGCGCGTAAGGGCAAGGATTAATGTTATTGAAAGCGGAAAGCTACGAAAAACACTCGAAAAAATGTTTTTCTACGTGCTGATTATCATTGTGTTTTATTCGTTCGATTTGTATGTTTTAAAAATTAAACCACTCGATGATGTGAGTATCAGCACTTTTAGCATCACAAACATGAGTGCAGTTCTTATTGCCCTTGTTGAGACGACAAGCATAGCAAGCAATGTTAGCAAGATTACCGGAAATCCTGTATTTGAAAAGATTGTAGCAATTTTCAAGAAAAAAGCCGACAAACAATTTGATATTGACGATGATGATGCCAAAGCCTAATACATACTTAATGCTTACTCGCCTCGATGGATTGAAACCTGATAGCGTTCAAACTTTGGGCGAAATGGTTGCCGTTATCAATCACTTAGAAGTGATGCGCTGCAAAACTATTGAGCTGCCGTGGAAAGATAATCAAAGACGTATAAGCTGCATACCATTAGGCGAATATGAAGTAGTAAAACGCAGCAGCGCAAAATTTGGCGAGCATTTTCATTTGACAAATGTCCCTGATCGAGATTGGATATTAATTCACCCAGCAAACTATAGCAGACAATTATTAGGTTGCATTGCGCCCGGGAAAGCTTTTTTAGACATTGACAAAGATGGATTGCGCGATGTAACAAGCTCACGAGATACGCTTAATAGATTGCTTAAACTTATGCCTGACAAATTCCCAATTTACATAAATCATGTAAAAGGTACAATCGGAGACCTTGACCCTAAAACAGAAAAACGGATATGAAAAATCAACTTATAGGTTTAGTTTTTGTTGCGCTGCTGCTGAGCGGTTGCGTAACGCAAAAACGATGTGAACAGAAATTCCCTCCTGAAATTTCAACCGTAACAGAAACAATTACAAAAACAGTAACAGTTTATCGCGATACAACTATTTTCGTTCACATGCCGGGCGACACTGTTCGCGATACGATTGAAGTAGTTGTAGATAGAGGTATTGCAAACAGTAAGCCATCAATCCACGAAACTAAATTTGCATGGTCTAAAGCTCAGGTAATCAATGGCTTACTGCTTCATCAGCTTATACAAAAAGATAGCGTGCTAAAATTTATGCTTGACAATGCCATACGTGAAAGCACTACAGCTATTGAAAACAAAACAACACAAACGCGCATCCTTGAAAAAAACTATGTTACAGGCTGGCAGTGGTTTCAAATATGGCTTGGCCGAATTTTAGTTGTACTGATAGTCTTTGTTGTGATTTTTAGGTACTTCATCCGTGTTTGAGCTCATTGCGTATATCTATTTGTTAGCTGCAAGGCTGAAAATCCGCCTCATTAGGATAACCAAGCTTTCCATCCGACCACCTAACATAATAAGCATTGTAAGCTCTTGGTCCGGTTCCAAACCTATGCCCAAATCGCTCAATAGTTCCGAGAACACCATCCGAATTTCTGCGGACAAGAAGCCCAGCAGCTAACACATTATTTGCGTCAGGCTGGATTTGCGTCTCCGTTGGAAAATTTATGGTTAATTGAAACTTCATCTTTCTAATTGTGTTTTGTGGTTAAAGTCCAGCCCGAACGCAAATAATCGTTCCGTTGTGCGTAATACCTAATCATCCATTTTCAATTTATAGTACAAATCAGAATACTCATTGATTGATTTCGCAAGCCGCAACTCGTTCAGCTTCTGCGATATGTGAGGGATGTCAAGCATCAAAAGCTTCAGCTCTATGTTTGATGTGATTTCGTAGTAGTTTTCAATATACGTGTTAAAAACTTTATACGTTACCTTTTCCAATCGGGTATTTTGCACATACTTAATGCCTTTCACAATTACGAAGGTGTCTTGCCCATCGGTGAACTTCTGTTCATCTCTTGATTTTATGTGATATAAATCTCTGCTATACATATTTTTTAATCTTTTCAATGTTAATAGTTTGCCTACCTCCGTACACAAGTTTCATCTCTATTAATGTTGCGCATAACCTGTGTAAATCTGGGTCGCCTTTAATTTCATCAAGCGTGTACTTCTCAGTTAACTTGTCTAAATATTGATTTATTGTCATAGTTTTAATATTTTAATTAATTAGGCTTAACTCGTGGATCGTTTTTAATCATACGCGTGTAGAACAATTCTCGCTGATGGATACGTTCCTGTAAACGACCAAGTTCTTTGAAAAAAAAAGGCTTTTTATCGGCTGGCATTTTTGAAGCACAGGCCTCGAGGCTTAGTATTATTTCATCAAACTCGTCCATCCTATCGGCAATTAAGACCATAGCTTTACGGCAGTTTCATGTTTCGATTTTAAGTCCTTTACTTTTTTGCTCGCATAAGACAATGACATTCCATGAGGTCGCTCCGATGGGTTGTCTTTTAAAAATTGATGATATTCTTTTGCTTCCTCGAGTTGTATCTCAAAAAATTCTAAACTTTCAGGCATTGAAAGGTCTATTTTGTTTGCCATATTTTCCCAATATGCTGTACGCTCTCTGTATGCTTCTGCCTTGTCTGCTTCATTTACTGATTTTTCCATTCTTTTCCAATTCCTTTCAATCAATGCTCTATGCCTTTTCTCGCTATGATGCCCTACTTTAATAGGTTCTGCAAGTGCTAAAAAGTCTTTTCCTTCATTGCTTGCTTCGTGTGCTGCATTACTTCTTTTGTCTGCATTGTCCGCATACCCATTTAGTTTTTCAACCTTCTGTTTTGCTCGTTCTTGGTTATTAAATCCATTCGCACGAGTAATCGAATAGCAATACATAGGATTTTCTTTTGTTCCTGTATAGCCTACAAAATTGTGAACTCTACATTCGTTTTCTTTTCCGTACTTGGTTTCAACTATAATAGTATCACCTTTTTCGTGTTTTTCTTCGCATTGTGCCACAAATACATTCTGGCAATATTTTTTGTAAGTATTCATATTATTTTGATATTTATTTGATTAAAAAATTAAAAGCCGATAACACGGTATATATGTCATGCCTTGCCGCAGGCGCAACACAAGGCTGCGCATAGCTGCAACACGTTACGTTACACTAACAAATCAGTTCCATTCACAATTGATTGAACTAACTCCTCGAACTTCTCAGCTCGTTCAGCAATGTCCGCAATCATCATATCATCGCGATCAACACGCTTGATGTACATGCGTAGGTGTTCCGGGAAGCGCTGGTCATAGCTTACGAAGTCGCACCACTTGCGGCCAGTGATCCAAAGATAGCCTTGAATCTGCCATTTGTAATGATTCAACTGCTCGCCTGTTGTCAGGTTAGCTAAGTGATTAATTGGGTTGTAAGGGCATTTTATTTCAACGATTCCATCATCCCCAATCAGGCCATCAGGTGTGCCTGCAACATAGTCAACTTCTGGGTGCTGAATTGGAAGCGGCTGAATTACAACTGATCCGGTTTTCTGTTCGTATGCTTCGATGGCGTGCGGCTCGTTGAGTATGCCGTGTTCCAAAGCCCATCCCGTGATTTCTGGTACTTCAACGCCTAATCTCTCTAATGCTACTCGTTGAGCGTATGCCATTGCTGTCTTTCCTAATCCTTTGCCTGATCGGTCATTTGTCATCATATCTGCAAATCCGCTGGGTGTGAGTTTTCCTTGCTTATTCATGATTGTTTCTGATTTAAAAAGTTAATAATATCTTTAATTGTACGCGCTGTAGCCCTGCTGATCTTTGCATCTATCTGAGTGCGCTCATTGTCGGTCAGCGTAGCAGTCTCGAGTAGCTTATAAGCCTCTTCTGAGCCTACGACTTGCGTATGTACTTGATCAGACAAATAATTGAAATTTAAATCAGTGCCCCTGTTCAAGTTGCGGCCAAAGACAGTTCCAAGTGATTTCGCTGCGTTCTTTAGGCATTCGGCTTTCAGGTGCGGAAAGTCCTTAACTAAGGTGTTCTTTATTTTGTTGTCAACGTGCAGAGGTTTGTCTCTGCCTATCTGAATCATTGCGCTCGCTGCTCCTGTTCGTGTGAGCCATACTTTTGCAGCTGGGTGATATACCTGCAAGTCAATTGATCCGATTATTTCATTAGCTACTACATGCCAACGAAAATTAGTTGTCTGCCAAAGACCCTGATACAACTCATCAAGCGTGCGCTCAATGAAAGCAATAGGCAGGAATAGGCTGTTGTTTGCCATCTTATTGACGCCAATAGACGCCTTGTCTGGGTTTGCGTTGAGCATCTTTTGAAAGGACTCTACGCCTTTCATCTGCTTAGTTTCGTATAGTGCAATATCTTCCATCTTATTAATTATTAATTATGTTAGTAACATCAAGGTCCAAGTCCTCGAGCAGCAGAATACATTCCAGAATTTCAACCTTTACATTCGAGTTGTTGTCAGAGAATCCGCGCTCTCTGTATGCGTTAGCATAAATTTCTACATCAAACGCGACTTTAAATCCGAAGTGCTGCTCGTCGAACCAAACGTCAAATTCTCGTTCGACAAGCGAGCTGCGTTCACTGTCGAACGCACTCTCTGTGATTTGTTTGTGTAGCTGCTTGAGCACAGCTAAAAGCTGTACTACTTTCCTTTCACTCACTGTCATTTTATTCATATCTTTAATTTTTTAAATGATTAGATTATTTCAATGACTTCATCATCAAAGTTATCATTGTCTCCACAATTTTGGCATACGCCAATTTTTACAGTTACATTATTTATACTGTCAAAATTTTCAAATGCTTTTGTTTCGCCGCATTCGCATCTACTTGAACTGTTCCTTACATTCAAAGGAAGACCGTTTTTTGCTGCATAATTTTTTAATAATTCAACTGCTTTTCCATCTGTTTGCACCATTAAATTTGTCATGTCTTTATTTTTTATATTAATAATTAAACTAAAAAGTTTGCTAAAATTGATTTTGCAAATTGTTTTTGTCCAGCTTTATCAAAATTAATAACAACTGCATTGCTTCTAACTAATGTAACTGTACCTTGTCCAAATGCTTTATGGTTAATGATTTGTCCTTCTGTAAAATCATTATCTTTTTTCTCGATGATAAACAATTTTCCCATTTCATAAGAGATCATGTATCGATTCTTTGGATAATTACCTTCAACTGTCCAAACTCTCCGGCCATTTAAACCATTACGATAACTTAGGTTTAATGTAAAATTACCTTCTGGTAAAGTTACGAATGCTTTAGTTCCGCTGTTTGTGTCTTTAATTTGATAGCTTACATTTTCCATTGTAATATTTTTTAAATGATTATATTATTTGAACGTTTGATGATACAAAGATACACTAAACGACATCGCCTGTCAAGTTATTTAACATTTATTAACATATCGAAGAATCGCTATACGTTAAATAATTTCAAGATTGTTGACAAACGAGGCGGTTTGATCTATCTTTGTAGAAATTAATTTTAGTGAAATGGTAAAACCCCGCATTTTTCACATAGGATACGCAATATGCTGTAAAACTCGCAAGGTGTTGATTAGATCCAAGATTACAGCTATTCAGAAGGTTAATGATTATCAAAACATTCACGGGTATTATGTCTGCGATTATTGTGGAGAGTATCATTTGACGAAGAAATATAATAAATCTCATCGAGGTGATTGAAATAATTTGTATATTTGCATAACAATCGGTGCAGCGATTCAAAAAAATTAAGTTAGGTTAGTAGGGTCTGCACACCCGAAAGCCTAACTATTTTAATCTTACATAATGAACATCATTTGTAAAAACTGCGGAACGATGAACGATTATCGAACCGAAAAGAAAGCTAACAACCTTGTAGCTTATTGTAAATCCTGCGGGAAATACATCAAAAACATTCCCTACTCAGAACCCGCCTTACACTTTGGCAAGTATAAAGGCTCACTTATTAAAGACCTTAATACAGCTGAGGAAATCAACTACCTCCACTGGCTTAGAAAAAACGTGAAGTTGACTAAGCACATAAGCGATGCTATTGATACTCACTTAGGATATGGAGGTTAGATTATGAACGACTACCGAGATACAGCAGAGATGCTATTCAATGAAGGGTATAATGTCATTCCGGTGAATGCTGATAAGACGCCTCACTTCTCGCTAAAAGGCACTAACTACTTGTATGAGATTCAAAGCGTTTTTGATGAGCGGTACATCAGCCATATGATAGCAATGACTTGCGGGGTCGCTTCTGATGGTGTTGAGGTGCTTGACTTTGATTGTCACAATGGCGAAAATATTGCTTCTATTTTCGAAGACTTTATGTCGGATCAGATTATTGTCAATCTGGCAACTAATTTCAAACTTGCGATTTACAGCACTCCGTCCGGGGGTTATCACGTTATTTTTAAGTCACGATACTTTGACAATTCTAAAGTATTGGCTCGTTATGAAACTGAGGAGGTTATGATTGAGACTCGTGGTGCTGGCTCATACGCTATTATTGAACCGACTCCTAATTATACGCATCAATCAGGGGCTGACTTGTTTAAACTGGAAGCGATTGACAGAGATGAGCGAAACTATATCATTAACCTTGCAGCTTCTTATAACAAGGCCGAAATCAAATCCAAGTCAAAAGGCACTGGTGTATGGGGTGACTGGGATGAGTCAAAGCCGTGGGGAAAGTTTAACACTAATCATTCAGAGGAAGCTAAACAACTACTAACAGATGCCGGTTGGTACATGGTATCTGTCCGGCATGATGGTACTGAGTTATGGCGTAGGCCTGGTAAGAATAGAGGGATCAGCGCAACTTTTGGACAGTTTAAAAATATGTTCTATTGCTTTACTTCGTCCGCTTCTCCTTTTGAACCAATGCAGGCATATTCACCGACTGATGTTATGATGCACCTTAAATTTGATGGTGATTGGAACGCTACTCGAAAATATCTTACAGACCGATTCAAACCAAAGCCGCAGACTATTGAGCAGGCTGAGACAGGCAGTGATGGATTTCCTATTGACGTGTTTCCAGAGGCGATACAGGAATACATTATCGAACTGAACAAAGCACTCAATTACAAGGAGGACTTTCTTGCTGTTGCATTTATGTTTGCTGTTGCTACAATGAATGGCAATAAGTATAAGCTGCGTGTTAAAAATGGGTGGGTGTCTGCAACAACGTTTTGGTTTGCCGTAGTCGGTGAATCTGGAGTAATGAAAACGCATCCGGTTAATGCGATGATAAAGCCGTTAAAGGATATTGATAAAAAAGAAAAGCGTAAATTTGATGGTGAGATGTCGCTCTATACATCTGATGAAAAGAGCAGCAACAAACCGCAATTTAAACAGATAATGATTGAGGACTTTACGCTCGAAGCTGGTCACTATATCCATAAAAACAATCCGCGCGGACTTGGGTTACATAAAGATGAGCTAATTGGATTTCTGAACGACATGAATAAATATCGTAAAGGTTCTGATGAGCAGTTCTGGTTGGAGTCGTTCAATAATAGCAGTTATATTGTTAACCGTGTTACGAAAGACCCGCTCATGATTGACAATATAATGATTAACATTATTGGCGGAATTCAGCCTCAGTTGTTGCATGATGTGGCCGGACAGGCTAATGGAAACGGTCTTATCGAGCGATTTCTATACACGACTTCTGAATCAAACATATATCCGTTGTCTCTGAATGATATTCGCCAGGAGTGGATTGACTGGTATGATAACAGCATGAAGCATATTAATGACTACATGACTTATGAAGGTGAAAGTGAGTGCACTATTCTTGAAATGGAAAAACAGGCTTTGCAAAAACTAATTGACATTGATAAGGTGCTTTGTGATATGCAGATGTCTGATGATGAGACAACCGGAATGAAGAATTATATCAATAAGATAAAAACATACGTGCCACGATTTGCACTGCTCGTTTGTATAATTGATGCTATGTTTGATCCGATTCCACTAGAGGTTACTGTCGAACACATGAAAAAAGCCGAAAGGTTGGCGCAATATTTTACAAGTTCTGCCCGCTATATTTTCTCTGAAGGTGAGCGAAAAGATGAGATTAATGCCGTGAAGAGATCCTTAAATCAACGTGGGATGACAAAAGCTGAGCAGATTATACAGCTTTCAGCAAAGGGATTTAAGCAAGTTGATATATCACGAGCTTTGTCAACTCCTGCAAGTTATGTATCTAAAGTGTTGAAAGACAATGAATAAACTAATAAAGTTATACTTATACTTATACATAACACACCTCTTAAGTAAAGAGATGGTTAGAAATACTATATATTATATATATATATATAACTTTTATATATATAAATACTAATACTCAATGAGTTATGTCAAAAAACAGTATAACTTTCAGTATAACTTTTTATAACTTTTTGATAAAATGAAACACATTACCTCAACCGAAATAGACAAAATGATCCTATTCTTCACAAAGCAGCCGCCAGGTGAGTTCAGCCTCGCGCCGAGACAAGCAGAGATTGTCAAGGCTGGATGGACAGCGCTGCACTGGTACGACACGCAGCATACGTACACGTTTAATGAGAAGTTTAATAAAATTAGAAAGGATAAACTATGAAATCAAAATTAACCTACACCTCTTTTGGTGTAACGGCATCCGTTGAGCTGAACGAAGATGCCTCGATGGAATCCATTATATCAGCGTTCAAAGGTATTCTTGTTGCTAACACTTGGTCAGAAAACACTATTCGAGAGTATCTGGCAGAAGAGTATGAATTACACCTGAGGGAGCTAAACAAATCCTATGAGATCAGCCCGATGGTGATAGAGTTTGGGATGTATCTTACAGGACACGACTCAGTAACAATAGAACAGATGTTTAACGAATGGACTAAATTTAACAACAAATGAACAGAAAACTAAAGCTATCAGCGGTATGCAGCGAAGAGGCGTACGAATGGCTACAACGATGGATCATTGAACAGCATCCTAAATTTCCTTACCCGATGAAGCCAGAAAAGTATTTCTATTCTAAAACATCACACAGGGAATACCTATCAAAGTTTATCGAGTCGGTTATTGTATTAGTGCTTAGAAGCTACGGAGGCGATCCAATAAAAGCACCGGATAAAGGCAAGCGTATTGATAAAACAGAGGTAACGACAAACGTGTTAGGCCATCAGAAGGTAAACACGAGAAGTATATTCGTAAGGGATAAATCAGTAAGAAAAGGGAGAAGTGACGTGGTTTGTTTTTTTAAGGGTAAAATGTACAATTTTGAGGTGAAAGTAGGCCAAGACCGACAAAGTCCCGAACAGATAAAAGAACAGAATAGAGCTGAATGGAATGGAGAAATCTATGCCATAATAAAGACAGTTGATGATTTTTTAAACATTGCAATAGATTAAACAATGCACGAAATAACACACATTGTAATCGTGAATGGCACGAAATCCAGTCCGATAGAACACTCAGCAACGGTTAATGACTTAGAAAAATATCGCAAAGAGCTGGAGAAATTGCACCACGGAAATAAAATATTTTTCATCAGGCGTCAAAAATCGTAAATTATGTTGTATATTTGTTGAATTAAAATCAAAAGAAATGGCATACGAACAAAAGCCTGGACAGTTTAGTCTGTTCAAAAACGAGAGAAAAGAAAAAGAAACCCATCCGGACTACACTGGATCAGGAATGGATTTAAACGGTAAAGAGTGCTGGATCAGCGCTTGGGTAAAGAGGCCAGAAGGTAAGAAGCCCTTTTTTAGCGTATCAATTCAGCCTAAAGATCAGCAGCAGCCTAAAGTTGAAACTGTAAAGGCTGAAGTAGTTGTGGATGGCTTACCATTTTAAAAAAAATGATCCTAAACCTCTCTTTAGCATCAGCAGGTCGGTGCACCGGCATAGCATAACTGCTGTTAACTTTATATGCGAATAAAGGCGGAGGTTTGGGTTCAAACTAAAAGATCACAAAATGAAAGTAGGACGACCGCCTAAATTTAATACAGCAGACGAATTAAAGGATGCTATACATGACTATTTCACAAATGGCGTAAAACAGAAGCAAGTTATAGTGGGGAAAGCTCCTAATCAAACAGTAGTTGAAATACCTGTTCCTACTATCAGTGGTTTATGCTATCATGTTGGTTATGAAAGTCGTCAATCATTTTACGACCTTGAAAAATCAGATAAATTTTCTTACACCATAAAAAGAGCCAGGCTATTTATTGAAAAGGAATATGAAGAACAGCTGCAAATCGGTAACACCGTTGGGGCTATTTTTGCCCTAAAAAATATGGGATGGACTGACAAGCAGACCACTGAACACGAGGGAGAAATAAAAATAACACGTGAGATAATTCGATGAAACGCCTTCACTTCAAATATACAGAGCCGCAAGATGCTATTTTCTTTCAAAATACAGAAGAAGATAGATTCATTGTTGCTACTAAAGGGCGTAGGTTTGGAGCTACACGAGGCGGGATGCAGTTTATGATAGAGGAGGCTATTGACGGCAAGGCTAATTTATGGGGTGATACGATCAATAGTAACATAGACCGCTACTTTGAGAGGTATGGAAAGCCTGCTTTGCTAAAATCAAACATCCCCTACAATTTTAATAGCCAACAAAAGAAACTAACATTTCCTTTCTCTAAGGGTTTTATTGATTTCAGATCAGCGGACAGACCAGAAAACTGGGAGGGGTTCGGTTATCACAACATACTTCTCAATGAGGCAGGGATAATTCTAAAGAACGACTACCTTTATACAAATGCAGTTCTACCGATGATGATGGATTTCAGCGGTTCAAAACTGTTCGCATTAGGAGTGCCAAAAGGAAAGGTTAACAGAGCTAAGTTAGAGCATAAGTTCTATACGTTATATCTTAACGCTTTGGCTAAAAGAAAAGGATATAAACTACACGAGTTTACAAGCTACGATAACCCTACTTTATCAGAGGAAGATGTAAGAGCACTGGAGGACGAGATCAGGGATATGAACCCTATAATGGTTCAGCAGGAAATATACGGCAAATTTGTTGATGAGAATTTTGATGCGCTCTGGACGCCTGAGTTGATTCAAAGAGTGGAGAAAGCACCTGAATTAAGACGTGTTGTTGTTGCTATTGATCCAACAGCGTCAAAGAAGGGTGATGCGTGTGGTATCGGTGCTGCTGGACTTGGCTATGATGGTAACGCGTACATTCTTGACGACCAGACAGGGAACTACACTCCAGGACAATGGGGAACGATAGCAAAGAATTGTTATGAGACTAACAAATCAAGCTGTTATGTAGCTGAAAAGAATCAGGGCGGGGAGATGGTTGAGTTTGTTATAAGACAATACGACCCTTCTAATCGCATTAAACTTGTTCACGCTAAAGTAGGCAAGGAATTGAGAGCTGAGCCTGTTGTGTCGTTCTATGAGCGCGGAATGGTGAAGCACTTGCCCGGATTAAACGCACTGGAGAATGAGATGTTAACGTGGATTCCCGGAGTCGGCAGCTCACCTAACAGAGTAGATTGGATGGTTTATGCAGTAACAGAACTACTCGTTAAACCTTTGTCAGAATACAAACAATTACCCACATTAGATAATTCGAGAAGGTTATGAAATTATTTAACTACGAGATAAAGAAAGCAAAGCCGACTAACCTGTCATTCCCCCCCGTTGAGGAGAAGCTGGGTAAGTTCGACATAGTAAAGACAGCTACAACGATAGGAGCAGCGGATGCCGGAGATTACAAGCAGGCTTTCCTTTCGTCTCGTGCAAGGTACACACAGGAGCGTTCTAAGATATACGACTATTATCAGAATGCACTTGATTTCGATGCGCACCTGAAAGGATTGATACAACATAGGTTGCTATCAACAGCAGGTAGAAAAATTGAGTACATTGTAAACGATCAGCCGTCAGAGCAAGTACAGGAGTTCATTGATTCGCCTGTCTTTGAGAAGTTTATTTATGACTACTTGATGGCTGACATATTCTGGGGTATGGGACTGGTGCAGTTCGACAAAGACGAGCAGCCAACAAGGAACTGGCTACGCTATACGATGATACCAATTAAGCATATTGATCCTTATGCTGAGGTGGTAAGGAGGCAGCAATACAGTGTGAGCGATGGCGATAAGTCATACAAGGGCATGAAGAACGTTATGTTTATCGGTGATAAAGAATCCTTCGGGCTACTTCAACAGCTGTCACTCCTTGCTATGTACAAGCGAGCAGCCACAAACGACTGGGCGAGCTACTCACAACTTGCATCAACTAACTTTAGGGTGGTTAAATACAAGGGCGCGCTGCCTGGCAATGCTCAACGCTCAGCTATCAGAGATATAGTTGACAACGTGGCGAATGGAACACTTGACTATTCGCAGCTCGATATGGACGTAACTACAGAGAATCAGACAAGCAGCTCACAGAATCAGCTCTTTGAGAACTATGTCGCATACCTTGACGATCAGATGACTAAGTTAGTTCTCGGACAAACTATGACAACAGAGGACGGGTCGAGCCGCTCACAGGCAGAGGTACACGAGCGGACACAAGAATCTATATTCGATGCTGATGCAAAGCGATTCATCAACTTTATGAATTATCACTTCGCTGACATTCAAGAGATGTACGCTATTCCAACGGGCGGACAGTGGAGATATGCTGAGAGCAACACAGGGAAGCAGGAACAGGAACTGGAAAGGGATTTGAAACTCAAAGAGCTTGGATACGTTTTCACTCAAGAGGAACTGGCTGAGAAATACGATCTTAAACCTAAGACAATATGATACACACGCAATTAGGGACAGTAGTTGAGAACTGGTCAGAGGTAACACTCGAGCAGGCTATCAAGCTAACAGCTATCAATATCCCTGTTGACTTAGATACGTTTGACCTGTTCAAACATATCGACAAAGTAAAGGACTGCTTTACGTTGCTGTCAAGCCTTACCCGTGATGAGGTTGATATGATTAACCCTAACAGCATCGTTCACTTCTATCATAAGAACTTACAGAAGTACGTTGACGACCTTCACCGTTCAGCGCCTGTAAGCTATATACCTAAGCTAATTGACTCGTTTGAATTCGATGGCGTTGAGTATCATATGCCTACATCATTGATAGTAGATGACGAGACTGTGATACTTCAGCACGGCCAAGACGTTAAGCGGTTCGTTGAATCGAGCAATCTGTTCAAGCGTTACAGCGAGCTAAAGGATGACGGAATTAAAGTGATGCCTATGTTCATAGCTTCGGTTGTGAAACAGGATATTGATGAACCGTTTGATGAGCAAGTCATCACGAAAAGAGCAGAGCAGTTCAAGCAGCTGCCTATGTCCGTAGTCTGGGAGGTTTTTTTTTGCATATCGCAACTCACACTCAAATCTCTACAATTTACCCTGCAATCTATCGCACAGGAGGAGAGGGGAATGATGCCGCTTCCAAAAAAACTGCCCGAGAGGCTGGTTATGAAGCTTGGTCGTTTGCGGTTGCGCAGAGCGGCATTGCAGGCAAAGTGGAAGATGTTAACAGAATGAAACTGTATGATTTTTTAGAAATATTGAACTACATGATTAAGCAATGACAATAACAGATTTCAGTAACATAATCGAATCGAATGCACCTATAGGATGGGGCTACTACGCCGCTGGTGAGCGTGCGCAATACAACACAAACAAAACAGTATCAGATGTGATGCTGTGTATCTTGCCTAATCCGTGGCCGTCTCAATGGCGTAACGTATGCAAGCGAAGTGTTACATTCTCACTGTGGTTCGGTAAGGTAGTACCCGTCAAGCGCACCACAACAGGAACGCAGCAACACGATCCCTACTCACCGCTTGAGCTACGGGCAGAGCTGATTGCATTAGCGCAGATTGTTATTGCTGGGCTTAGCAATGAATCAAACCTGTCAATCACTAACGATCCTGTAGTGACTTTTTATGACGCACCAGAAGGCAGCTCTGTTAACAGTCAGGCGTGGCTCGAAGTACCTATCGAGGCAATTGTCTGGCAGATGGAATCAGACGAGGATTATTTGATTGATAATGAAGGAAACTATTTAATTGAAGGCACTAACTACTTAACGAAATAATACAATGGCAACAAGAAAAATACAAAATTATCTAAGCAGCGGAGAGGCTACTGAAGTGAAGACTGGGGGATCAAAGTTGACAGGCTATGAGAGCTTAACACACTCTGAACTTCTTACTTTGATTTCTGAAAGTAAATTAGTTTCAGGATCAATGTACCGTATAACCGACTATGTAACTACTACAGTGCAAGCCGACACGGTAAGTGCTGCAAATCAGTTTGACTTAGTTGTAACGGCTCTATCAGTTAACGAACTATCAGCAAATACAAAAGCGGTTCTACATTCCGGCGACACCTATTTTGCAGGAAGAGCAGATTTAGGCGCATGGGAAATTTTATACACTCCTTTTAATGATACGGTAAAATTCGCGTGGGCTGATGAAGTCAACGGCAAAGGCGTTATTTATTTTTTAAGAGACGAATGGCAAAACGAATGCTACTTTGATTTTAAAAATATACAATTTGCACGTACAGCCGGGGGGATAGTGCCTCAAACAGATAACTACTATACTTTTTCCTGGGTTAATGAAAATAATTTAGTAGAAGATTTATCGCTAATCGGTAACAGCTTACTGGATGATACAGGATTGAAGCCTGGAGTTTACGGAAACAAATCTAAGCCGTATGTATCTGATGATCAGAACATGGGCAGTTTTTATTCCCTGTATGACAATATTTTTATTAGCGCATACTCGTTTGATAATGGGTTTTTTTATGGTTGTTACTTAAACAACTTTTTGAGCAATTGCACAAAAAACACCTTCGGGAATGGTTGCAATTCAAACAAATTCGGGAATGGTTGCTATTCAAACGAATTCGGGGATGATTGCAGTTCAAACAAATTCGGGAATGTTTTTAAATATAATTCATTTGTAAAAGTTTCTAAAGATTTTACATCAATAGCAGAGCTTTACAATAAAAATTACCCACATGAGATAATAGGCACTGACGGCGGAAAAGCTCTTATAAGATGGTACGATAGTAGCGGAGTATTACAAACGAAGTTAGTCAGTTAAGTGGGCGCAATCACTAACATAGCAGACGAAGTCAGAGAGCTAATCCTCGATGAATGGGTTAAGCAAGGGCATAACCTAACCGGCTCATACATGGAGAAGTTCAACTATAAAATTAGTTCAATGTCTGGAGGCATTAAAGTTGAATACTTCGACAAGACAGATAAGAGCTATGGTGCTATCATAAACGCAGGTGTAAGAGCAGACCAGATACTTTATCCTTATGCACGCAAGCGCATAGTAGGGCTAACGAACTGGGTAGAGTTACGCCTCGGCTTATCAGGGAAAGAAGCCATATCTGTTGCTTATGCTATTGCAACGAAACACGCACGGGAAGGGATGCCAACACCTGCATCTGTCAGGTTTAGTCAGACAGGCAAGCGCACTGGATTCGTTGAAGATTCAACAAAAAATGTTACAGAAATAATTGAGCGCAATTTTGCGCAGAAAATTAAAGATACAATTAAATGGCAATAACGATAACACAAGATTTAGCGGCTAACGTTGCGGCATTCGCTCCTGTTATTTTAAAAGGCACTACAGACAGATGGCCGTTTGATGACGAAGGGAGAAGACAATTTAACCAAATAATATCATTATCTGAAAACAATGGCAAGCTGAGTATTGAAATAATTGCTAACGGTAATTTTTCAGATGGTGATACAATTTTAATATCCGGTGCAACAGGTGATTTTGAGAAATACAATGGGCGGCACGACGTACATCACCTATCAGGGGCTACGTATGTAGTATTAGAAACAGGGTGGGATAAAGGCACGACGGGAACAGGAGGCTTTATCACACGAATGAACGATAACCTGTACATTAAAGCGGTTGTTAAAAATTTCGCTGATACAAATATCGTGTACGCCACTCTCTATGACTTAGTTGTCGATGGATCGTTTCAGTTTGATTTAAGCAAAGTTTTACAAAGTCAGCTTAGCGATATTTTCACGCTTGAATCAGGTGAGATATCAACTACGAATCTGTCTGTTGAGGTACTCGTTGAGTTCTACGAGAGCTATAAAAAAGCAAACTATGCGACAGTTGAATGGAAGCCGTTTGGATCGCCAACTGCTACAACGATAGCGCACCGCACTACGCTTTACACGTCTGACTATGTATCGGGACAGCTGATGCTAAATGATAGCAAGATGTTTGCATTCAATCGAATAGTCTTGCATTTTATGACAGACAAGACCTCGGATGTTCGGGTAAAGATTACAACGAACTTGAATTATTCCACGTATGTACCTATAACAACGTTCACGAACGGACATTGCGCTGCGGCGATTGCGTGGCCTGTTTCTTCTGATGAATATATGGCCCCGGCTAAGTCGGTAACATTAACGGTTCAGCATAATGATGAAGGCTGGACGGACATTAAGAATCCTATCTTTATCAGCAGGGTAAGAAACTGCGACACGATTCTATATTACGAAAATCGCCTCGGCGGTTACGGTTGCTATAAGTTTCACGAGTACACAGACGAACAGCAATCTGATAAGATTGATAAGTACACATCCGAGACCTGGAAAGAGCGAACACTCGAGGGCCACGAATATTCTAACGACGCCTTCACTACAGTACGGGATATTGTTACAAGCGCAAATGTATTTGATCAGGATGGCAATCAGGTTCGGGTGTTATCTGATAACATGACCTACAGAGCGAAACAAGTTGCACCGAGGGTAAAAATACGATATGATGAAACATTTATCTCTTAGTTTCAAATACTACGAAGGATGATACTACTAAACGACCTACATATCACAGCTAACCCTCGTCTGATATTTATGACGAACGACCTCGAAAATAAAGGCAGGTCTAACAAGTCTTACACCATCAGAGTTGTCAACGATAGCCACAACGACTACATGCTAAGCAATGTGTTTAGCTCGACGGCGCAAAAAATAAACAAGTTTGATGCCTACTATCGGATAGCTGATACTGTCATAACCGGAATTCTGCAAATTACATCAATAGACAAGCAAGGGGCTGACGCGTTGTTCGTAAGTGGTAACGGCAGCCTGTGGAATCTGCTCGCTGACAGTAATCTCCGGAATACAACCTTGATTGATTTCGATCACACACTAACTTACAATAACGTTGTTAATTCGGAAACAAATTATCAAACAACAGGGTATGTTTACGATCTTGTTGATAGAGGCGCGTTCAAGCAGGAGGTAGATAAGTTCACTCAAACAAAGGTAGATATAACAGAGAGATTTCCGGCATATAGCATAAAAAAACTTATAACTGCTATTCTGTTAAAACTTGGCGTTGAGGTCGTGTTTTCAAGTGAATTGATTGGCGATGATGTGCTTGATGACTTAGTGCTATTATACACGCAAGAGATTGTCTCAAGAAATTCGAGCGGATTCCAGAAAAACGCGGTATTTAACGCAACATTTCCATCAAACGAAATTTATAGTACGGTAGTTACAGGCGGGCCTTCATCGCCTACCCCTTTTGAGATAAATAAAAATATTGTTTTTAATACTGTCGAAGATAATCCAGGAAACAATTATAATCCATCGACAGGCGTTTATAAAGTCAATGAGGGCGGAACATACCGCTTTGTTTCTCCATACTCTTTTAAGATTTCGTCTGATAATATGATTACAGGCGCAAGTATAGAGATAGGATTTAAGCGCGGATTAGTTTCATCTGATAGGATTTATTATGAAACTACGGCAATAGGTGATGGTGATTGGGGGATTGATAGAGAGGTGTTTTTGTCTGGCATACTTGATACAAAGTGGATAGGAATTTCAGGTGGTGATGTTGTCTTATACGTGAAAGTCACAGGCAATGTAGCGACTAATACTGGGGTAGAGATTGGCGTTAGGGTGGATCATATAATTGAGCCTTCGTCTGCCGGTGTTGCATGGCCGTCTGATAACATTCCAGAGCTGATTCCATCGCGGTTTTACGCCGAAGTAATTCTCCAGCCGGGAGCTGGTTCAACTGTTAAGACATCAGACATGTTACCTGATATGAGTGCCTTGGATTTTCTAAGCAAAATATTTAAGTATCTGAATATCTACGCATATTACACGATAGAAACGAAAACACTCGAACTAATTCACAGTAGAAACGTGCTACCAACAGCTGGAACTATTTATCCCGTTGATGTCATTGAGCGGGTCGAAGAGCCAGCTAACTACATTCTAAAGTTTAACACAGACAAGCAAGCAGCACCGGATGACATTTACTTTGATGAAAAGAAAACTAAGAATTATATCGATATTAAATTCGATTTAGCTCGTACATATCTTACTACATGCTATCGTGTTCTTCGAGATTCAACTAAGATTCCAACTATCTGGAACGGCAACAAAGACCCACGTGATTGGGCTTACGCCTACGATCCGCCTGAATTCAGCACTAAGGCAAATTTACGTATAATGAAATATGACGGGATAGTATCAGGGGGTTATTTCCTGACATTTGGAGGCAATTCAACTGATAACGAAAATAATGTTAAACAGATTCCGACCTTTAGTGAGCCTGATGTTCTGGAATATCACAGGTATAATTTATCACTTGAAGGCTGTGGCCTGACTTGTATAGCTAAAGTTGACGTGCTGAATTTGAAGAATAACCAATTCTTCAAGTATCCACTTAATATTGAGGGATATGGTAGGTATTTCCTGATGGAAGCTGAACAGATTAACGGTGATTTGTACAAACTTAAACTTATAAAATAATGGCCGAAACGCTACAATATACGCTGGAGATAAAAGGCACTGATGCTGAACTTGCTAAACTTGAGCAGATTAATGCTAACGTAAACAAGTTAAAGCAGAATATCAAAGAGCAATCTACTGTTGACAAGCAGGCAGCTGAACAATCTAAGCTGACACTAAAGCAGCAACAGAAAGCGTATCGAGATTTGCAAAAAGAAATCCAGCAGCGTAATGCTGTTGAACAGAAGTCAGTTAATACGCTTGAGCAGTTACGTGCTCAGTTGACGATCTACAACAAGGAGCTGCAAAAAATTCCTCTTGGCACGAAGCAATGGCAGGAGCAGGCTAACAAAATCAACGAGGTTAAGACACGCATTCAAGGAGCGGATGAGTCTGTTGGAAAGTTTCAAGGCAATGTAGGAAATTACAAGGGCGGTATTATTTCAGCATTCCAGCAGATGGGTATTAATGTATCTGGATTGACGAAAGGCATTGAGACGGCAAACGTTGCGATCCGTGCAACAGGTGAATCGGCTAAGGGTGCATCAAAAGGGTTTAACATTCTAAAAGTTGCGATAGCATCAACTGGAATCGGACTACTCGTTATCGCTGTCGGTGCATTAGTTGCTGCTTTCAAAGGATCTGAAGAAGGCCAAAATAAATGGAACAAAGTTCTGTCTGTCACAGGCGCAATAGTCGGTAATTTCATCGACCTCCTTGCTGATTTAGGTGATAAGTTAATTTGGGTGTTTGAGAATCCTAAGCAGGCATTAGAGGACTTCGGCAACCTGATAAAGGATAATATTATCACAAGATTTGAAGGTATGCTGAATTTTATCCCATCGCTTGCAACAGCTGTTAAACAATTGTTTGCAGGTGATTTTGCCGGAGCAGCGAAAACAGCAGCCGATGCCGCTGGTCGCGTGGTTCTCGGAGTTGACAGCATAACAGACAGCGTAAAGAATGCAACAGAAGCAGTCAAGGAGTTCGCAGACGAACAGGCAAGAGAGGCAGCACTTGCTGCTGATGTGGCTGATAAGCGGGCGAAAGCTGACAAGATCGAACGTGATCTACTTGTTGAGCGGTCAAAAATTGAGCAGGAAATTGCGGAACTAAGATTAAAGGCAAGGCAGGAGGAACAGTTCTCAGCAGAGGAACGAGGTAAAGCATTGATAGATGCTCAAAATCTGGAAGATGCTTTATTGCAAAAAGAAATAGAGGCGCTGCAATTACGTGCTGAAGCTCAGACGTTAGAAAATTCATTTGCTCGGTCAACTAAGGAGAATCTGGATGAAGAGGCTAAGCTAATTGTAGCTGTCAATAATCAAACTACGGCAAGGCTGAATCAGCAAAGGCAGACGCAACTGGAGCTGAATAGTATTAACAGAGAGATTGAACGCGATAATCTTGCAGCTGATAAGGAGCTGAAAGCAATTCAGAAACAAGAACTTGAACAGCAAATATCTAACGAGATTGGTTTACTAAAAGAGAAATCGAACGCGGCTGAGAATACACTAAAAGAACAGTATGCTAACCAGCTAATTTCTGAACAGGAATATAATGACAGAAAAAAGGAGTTGCAAATTGAAGCAAATCAGGAACTACTTGAACTCTATCAACAATATTCTTTAGAAACGCAGGCAGTTGAGCAGGAGATTAGAGATGCTGAACTTGATAGGCAGATTGAACTGAATAAGCGTGAGCAGGAGGCTATCAATAAGAAGAAATCACAGGAATTAGACTACTATAATTCTATACAGCAGGCGCAAGAAGATTTGAAGGCCTCTGAGCAGAACCTTGCTGATTTACGTATCGAACTAAACAACACTATTATTTCATCGCTATCTGATTTATTTGGAACTGAGACAGCAGTTGGTAAAGCATTATTTTTGTTTGAGAAAGCACTCGCAATTTCATCTGTGCTGAAATCAGGCGCAAAGGCTAAAGCTGAGGCGTTGGCTAATTTCTTAGCAATCCCCGCGATACTACCGCCTGGAATCCCTAACCCTGCACTGGCTTTTGCAGCAGCTAAATATTCAACAGACTTAGCAGCGATTAAAACTCAGAATGCTATCGGGATAGCTCAGATAGCTGCTCAGACATTGCCAGCTATTGTGCCAAAATTCGCATCAGGAGTGATTGGATTGTCAGGTGCAGGAACAGAAACAAGCGACAGCATCAGCGCACGACTTTCTAAAGGCGAATCTGTTATGACAGCACGAGCCACTAAGGTATTCGCGCCAGTTCTGGCATCAATGGAGGAGGCAGTAGGGAATAAGCCAAACTTCCAGATTGGAACTGGCAGATTTGCAAATGGGATAATAGGCGCGACAGGATTAGCACCGCGGACGGATTTCAGTAGCCAGATTGACCAGATAACCGATAAAATAATTCAAGGCGTTGGCTCTATTCCTGTCGTTGTCGCCGAGGGTGATATCACAGGAACGCAAAACAGAGTTCGTAAAATTAAAGTAACAGGAGACTTGTAATGATAATGAAAGAAGAGTTTTTAAAAAGAGAGAGAGCAAAATACATCAAGAAAAAGGTTGAAAAGGCTAAAAATAAGTCGGCAGCAATTGCTAAATTATCATGCGAACTGTTCATTTCGCAATCAACTGTTAGGAGGGATTTAAATAAGTAATGCTTGTACTATCTCATCAACACAGCTTCGTATATCTTAAAATCTGATTCATTATTTTACATTGTCGTGTCTAAAAGGCATTGAGCTCATTTTGAAGCCGATCAATCTCACGGCTGCTTCTTGAAATGCGCGATTCTACGTTTAGCAGTTGTTTCTGAATGGTTGCCAACAGATTAGCACGTTTGCTAATTTTTGCACGCAGCACCATCAGCTGATCCAGCGTCAATTCTTTGTTTTGCGTTGTTTCTTCCAAAATTTTATTGCTGTATGCAATTTCTTGTTCAATTTTCTTTTTGTTTTCTTCAAGGGTGTTCACATCCTGCGCCAGCAGCGGATAAGCTGTTGTTTGCGCCTGTGATGGTAATACCTTCATTCCTTGCATAATCAGCAACAGACATGAATTGATAGCGGTTAATAATATAGTTCAGTAAGTGAAGTTCATCAGTCATTGATATTTCACCATTTTCGCTACAATCTTTAAATCTATCTACTATTAATTTGCTTCGTTTCATTGTGTTGTGTTATTAGTTTAGTAAGTGAAGTGTGTTTATACATTCGTTGTACGCAATTTTGCCCTAAACATCCCATGTTAATTCACAATCTTGGCACTTATCGGCTTTTTCACCCCATGCAATAACATTTCTGCTATAACAATTAGGGCAAAACTGTCCGCTTCGCCATACAACACGTGGTATATGCAATTTTTTTAACTCAGCCTCTGCAAAATCTCTAAGTTTCTGCTTGCTAAATATCGGTGCTGTTTTACCGTGTATTTCATTATACCAATGGTCTGCTATTTTATTAGCAATTACTCTTTCAATTTCCTGTGTTTTCATTTGTTCTATTTATCCGTTAAAAAAACATGACACATACCACCATACGTTAGGCACAATTTAACCAGCTTCTTCTTCATCATTTTTTGATGAAAAACTTGGTGTTAATAATAATGCCCATAAGGGAGTTGCTGATTTAGTTAGGTAAATAGCCCAACCTATTAATCCAAAAAATGCTACATACACTAATGCAATAGCTAACCAATGTAATCCTTTTAATTTCCACATAATAAAACTGTGCCTAACAATGTGTATAAGCAATAGCCGTTAGGCGTTTCAAACTATTGCAGTTGTTAATATTTAATTTTCTGTTCATTTATCTAAGTTCGTGCAAGGCTACTGCTCATACACTCGTCCGTTATATGCAAGGCTACTTCCTCGCTAATCCAAGAACAACGAGGTCATCAGCTAATTTGAGTTTGTAAGTAATAACTCTATGGCAAATTTCGCCAGTGTAATGTTCTTCGTCTGTTTCTTCGTAATAACCTTTAGTAACAAATTCTTTGAGTAACAATTCGTCACCAACTTGGAAAGTTCTGTCATCTTCTCGCCTTACCTCAAAAGGTTTTGTCATATCAACTACGTGGCGAAAATACTGTGGCAAAATTTTTAATTCGTGTATCATAATTTCTGCGTTTTTAGACCGCCCAGCATATAACAGGCGGTATAGTTTATAAGCCTTTGAAAGTTTATCGTTGGATTGAAGCGGTGTGGTAGGCTTACAAAACCATACCGCCAACCCGTTGTGTGCCATTTAAGACACCAACATAAATCCTATTTTGTACCACCATTTCCAAAACGAAAACTTAAATGTTATTAGTTGATGGTTTCCTATTTTCTCATTCCAATATATAATAGTCGGAATAATTGGTTTATGCTTTTCAACAATAAACCTACTGCTTTTTTCTTTTGTAAATCTTTTTAGCTTCATGATAAAATTATAAAACGGCACACAACATTGTATATAGTTAATGCGCCAAGTTAGGTCAGTGCTTTGATTTAAGTTTCGAAATAGGCGCACTAACCATATACCCATTCCGTTAGCGGTCAGCTTTTGACCACCACTCCAAAAAATCAACGACAGCTAAAAATGTGGCTTCAATTAATGTTTCTGCTTCAAATACTTGGAAGCCGTTAAACCGAACCATTGGATTTTTTGTTTCTTCATTTAGCATCCCAAAAGTTCGCAAATACGGGTATTCAACATATTCTACTCCATTGCCTATTTTGGTTCTCATTATCTTATCTACAACAGGCATCAACCAATCCCAACTTTGATGATAGCCACCAATAGCACCTTCGCCCATATAATGAGCAATCAATTCTTCTTCTTCCCGACAAAAAACGGCAGGTAACACTGTATTGCCGCAAGTGGGGTTTTCGTTTTTCAAATCAACATTTTCCATATTTTGAACTTTTGTGTTTCAATTAAACATTGGTGGTATAATGCCCCACCTGACGGCAATACTTTTACGTTATAGCCCATTTAAAACCGAAGCGATAAATGAACTTGACCATAATCCGACAAGGCTTCCACAAGTAGCACCAAAAGCATAAACCACCCTATCAGTAGTTGAGCCAAAAGCTACCTTTTTGACATTGAAAGACCATATCAAACTAATCATAAAAGCCGCAATTAAAACACCTAAATACATTTCGTTAGCAATGAAATAAGTATTTACAGCTACAAAGTAAACCTGAATGAAACCCGTTGAAAATAAAGAAAAACGGGCTATAACAGCACCTAACCGCAAGGCGGGGGTCTGTGTTTTATTGATGTTCTGTTTTTTTACCATAAGTTGTTTCTATTTTGGAAATAAGTGGTTAATAATCCCGCCCTGACGGTTAGCTGCATCACGTTAGGTGCCATGCTAACCGACAGATAACTCAAAGTAATAATGACCTCCTGTTCGCCACATAACATATCTCATTTTAAAGTGAGTAAGCCACATATTTGATTTAATGGCTGCAATCGTTTCTTCGTTGCCACTCCATCCACCTGTATGAAGTTCAAGTTTGTGTTTGCCTTTGTATTTCCTGCTTAGTTTAAATCCCCAATTCGACATATACCATCCATCAACAAGTACCATTTTTACAAAAGTGAGCAAAGGCAAACTTTCATCAGGCTTGTAGATTTTAAGATATTGAAGCCATTCCTCGGTTGGATAACCTTCATCATCCAAAAGCACGGCAGGTAACAAAGTATATGCGTCAGGCGGGGCGACTTGCTCCGTATCAGTATTTGTAGTTAAATCATCTTTCTTCATTCTATTTAAATTTAGTGGTTAAAGTCCAGCCCGAACGCAAATAATCGTTCCGTTATATCCCACAAAGATACAACACCTCACAACAAAAGTCAAGTATCTATTAAAATAAATTTGCACTATGCAAAACCAACAAATGAATTCGCACAATCTGTTTGTATTTTTACGCAAGAAATTAATTTAAAAAAAATACAAATATGGCACTTGCAAATTATGCACCTTCGTGCGCTAAGAATGTACCAGGAAATAAGCGAAAAATCTATATCGCTCCGTCTGGGACTATCAAATCTTTAGCTGAAACCACTGGAGAAATTTCTACATTGACAGCTGGTGCGAGTGCGTTCAAGTCTGTTAAGGCAGACGTGGATAGCGTTCAATACACCGACGACGGAACTTTCAGCACATCAGGCGGATATACGCAAACGCTTATCGCGAGATTCTCAAAACCTTCGACAGCCCTGAACGCTCTACTTGATGAGTTAAGAGACGGCATCGCGTGCGGGTTTGAAATCATCCACGTTGACGCTAATTCAAAGGTATGGTTATCAGGTATCTCTATTGCTACTAAAGAGGGTGATTCACGTCCATGGTCAAACATACAAATTGCAACTGATTCAGGTGTGATTATGACAGACGAAAATACGCAGGCCGTTACGGTTACATTCACCCGCTTGTCTGCTTACAGACCTGTTGAACTTGATGACACACTTGCCGCTGCTGTTTTGGATGAGTCAGCTGCGTACATTGACTTTTAATTATGGCTTACAAAATAAATAAGAACTACGATGGTAAGCGGTTGAGCCTGTTCATTGCAGGCTTACCCACTTCCATTGTATTGAATGCAAAAACACCTCAGAAGGTGTTAAAGATTCTGAACGAAAAAACAACCGGAATAGTAGAAGAAGATGGCAGCGATAACAAAAAGTGAAATAATTGAAACTGCATTAACGCGGAATATCAGCGAGGATCATATCCTTGATACTGATATTTCTACGGCTGTCGCTAAGTATGTAACTCCTTATGTTACAAGCCCTATTGACGTTGATGGATCGTTCTATGACAACTACGTCAAGAAGGTGATTTCTTTCGGTGTTATTGTTGATATCTGGAACAGGATAGCGTTTGAGATTACAGATCGCGGCATTGTTCAGATGCATATGCAAGGAGCTGGTGCTATTAACGAACAAAATAAGACACTGCTCAAGGCTGAATACTCGAACACGCTCAATACTTTAATTGAGATAATGGTAGCTGCTGCCGTCGATGCAGGTCTTAACGTGGTTAAGTATGATAATAATTTGGTCGGATATTCCGGTCAGGAAAGGGTTGGAGTGATATGATTAAAATATTAAACGAAGCGAACGAGGCAACAATCCTGATGACTGGCGATATTGGTCAGTCTTGGTTTAGCGATGGCTGGACACTTGATAAGTTTAAGGATGTAGTAAGCAATATGAACGTAACTGCTCTCACTATTGAGGTCAAGTCAAATGGCGGTGATGTTATGGAAGCATTTGCTATATACGATAAGATCAAGTCAATGCCTGCCCGCGTTACTGTTAAGATTATCGGATCGAGTGCTTCCGCTGCTACTATTATAGCATCCGGAGCTGATCGAATCCTGATAAGCGAAAATAGCCGCTATCTTGTACATAACGCTCAAACGTTTATTGAAGGCAACAAGGAAATGATGAAGGATGCATATAAGCAACTTGAATCATTTGACAATCAAATTCTTGACATATACGTCAAGCGCACCGGAAAATCACGCGATCTGCTTGCTCAACTGATGACAGAAGAACGCTGGATGACTGCCAATGAAGCCCTTGAATGGGGATTTGTTGACGATATTATTAAACCTGAAAATAAAATAACGAATATGAAAAAATTTCAAAATCTCACAGAAGAGGAACAGATGGAAATGGATCAGCTGATTGCTGACAAAGCTGCGTTGACTGACAAAGTCGCTGAACTTGAGGCTAAATTAGCAGAGTATGAAACTGCTCAAGCCGAGAAAATGGAAGAAGAACTGGAAGAAGAAGTAACGGCTGCTATTAGAAATGGTAAAATCAAAGCAGAGCAGAAAGCAAGCTGGGTCGAATTTGGGCGCGTTAATATCACGGCAATGAAAGCTGCTGTTAGCGCTATCGTTACTACCTCTGCTGGAGTTGCTAATGTTCCTGCCCCAGCGACAGGAAACGAACATGCTAAAACAATGACTTGGGATCAAGTCGTTAAGAACTGGAAAAATAATGTTTATAAAAACAACACGGCTCAGTACGTCAAAGATTTTACAGCCGCGAAAGGTTACGCACCTAAAATTTAAGGAGGAAAAAAAATGACTGAAATACTATGGCCATTCGGTGCGGGAGATTCACAAGCACTAACAGCAACAGGTACGCAAGCGATAACTATCACAGATAACTTCACCGTTATAGATGGTGTTACTACTCAAGCAACTGGAAACAGAACTATTAACTTAACTATCGGATCAAGTGTTAAGCCCGGCGCACGCCTGTTGGTTAAGCTAAAATCAGCAGCTACACAAACAACCACATTTGGGACAGGCATCACTGATGTAGTTCTTACTGGTGTTACTGGTAAAACATTCACAGGTGGATATACCTATGATGGTACAGCATTTTACCCTGATGGAACAATTCAACAAATTGACTAAAACATAAAACACTAAAAAAAATGGCAATACAACAAGAATTATGGCTCAGTGAAATTCAGGAGAACCTGTTCAAAGGTCTCGAAGCGATTTCTGTAGCCGCAACAAATGACAGCGCGTATGTGAATGGGACTACTGTTCATATTCCGAACGCTGGAACAGCTGCAAGCGTAACTAAAGGTAATTCAACCTACCCTGTTGCGATTTCAAGCAGAGCAGACAATGATAACAGCTACTCGCTGACAAACTACGAGATAGGGCCGTTGCATTTGGGGATCACAGAACAAATCCAGCTGTCGTATGACAAGGAAAAATCACTCATCAATGACCTGATGGGCGGAATCTCTGAGCGTGTAGCTCGTGAGTTGATGATCAGCTGGTATCACTATACATCCGGAGCTTACGTTGAAACATCAGGAACAAACTATGCAGCTCATGCAACAGGCGCAACTGGCAACCGTAAAGGACTTGCTGGTTCTGACTTGCGCAGAGCAGCTGGAATCCTTGACAAGCAACTCGTGCCAATGTCTGAGCGTTATCTGCTCGTTGATTCAATCATGTTTTGGCAGCTTATGGACGACCTCGAATACAACGCAGACCGCGTTGGCGCACTTGGAAACGGTTTGCAGACCGCACCAGGAACTCCTTACGGATTTACCGTTATCTCAATGCCTGCTGTAGTTTATGCAACTACAGGTGGAACTGTTAGAGCTTACGGAAATGCTGGAGCTGCTACTGATAAATCTGTTGCCCTTGCAATTCAGAAATCTTGCGCAAGCTGGTCGCTGACCGATCCGCTGATGCTTGAAGGTCAGTCGAATGACCCAGCTTACTTCGGAAAACTGTTGTCGGCAACTATGTACGGTGGTGGAAAGTATCGCAGATATGACAAATATGGAGTAGTGCCTATCATTCAGTCTATCCCGCAATAAACGCCTTCGGGCTATCGTTCTTTGCTTTTCTTTAATTGAGCCTATTCCTGCCTCGTGCGGGGTAGGCTCGTTTTATAAATTTAACAAATAAAAAAAATGGGTTGGGTTAAAAATGTCGGGCCTTTGGCTCTCGCAACAACTTCTGAAAATAATAGTCTTATCGGATCGAACGTGCTGTGTGAAATCATCTACACAGGAGCAACAAATCACATACTTTACATAGCAGCCGGGAGCAAAATAACTGCATCAACGCACTCGGAAATAATCGACGTGAACGGCAACACAATTACACGATTCACTGCAAACGGAACTGGTGTGGAACGCATACAGATAAATGGGCTAACGCCTGGCACTTACATCTCGCTGCAAGAGGTATCAGGAACAAGTGATACAGCGCCAGTTCTGAACTACATAAGCGGAAAATCATGAAAATAGTTAACGCACGAGAAGTAACGCTTGCGGGTGCTGATGTGGGTATTGGGGCGGCTCATTTTATTTTTGGAGGTAAAAGCGGAACAATGATGTTAGCTTCAACAGGCAATGGCACAGGCGTTTCAACACTTAGATTACAAGTAAGTGAGGATATGACCGTTACATTAGACGGTGCTGCAAGATTTTACACCGATGAAGCTGGCACACTTGGAGAATCAACAAGCTGGACAATCACAGCAGGTGCATTACAAACTATTAATCTGAAAGTGCCTTCTGGAAGCGCAAATTTGAATATCCCTAATAGGGAATTGATTATTAGAATTGGTTGGGATAGCTCAACTGATGCAGCATCATTAACATTAACGCCAGCAAGGTTTATAAATGTTACAGACCTTAATATAACAGGCACATCTACTTTGATAGGCGCACTACCAACGGGGTTGACTTATTTGCTTTTGAATGGAACATCAATAGCATGGACATATAATGGCGCACTACCAACGGGGTTGACTTATTTGCTTTTGAATGGAACATCAATAGCATGGACATATAATGGCGCACT
>Ga0265295_1002322_pt1 | contig 30541 bp, 33 predicted proteins | sample Munlansysbiofilm_FD_192503 | JGI IMG/M metagenome (GOLD analysis project Ga0265295, IMG submission 192503) | Leachate microbial communities from a municipal landfill in Southern Ontario, Canada - Methane capture system biofilm | ecosystem: Engineered > Solid waste > Landfill > Unclassified ... | reverse complement strand
AAGGACATGGACCCCGAAATGGCCGAGATGGTCCGCTCGCGCCTGGACGAGGTCTTCGACTTCGACCGCTTCCCCGACTTCCGCCGCAACCTGCCCAACAAGACCCAGGCCCTGGCCTGGATCAACGAGACCACCGGCGCGCTCAAGGACGCGGCCCCGGACCACTACCAGGAAATCGCCCGCTACTTCACGCTGGAATCCCTGGACCGCAACTGGAAGGACCACCTGCTGAACATGGACCACCTGCGCGACGGCATCGGTCTGCGCGGCTACGGCCAAAAAGACCCCAAGCAGGAGTACAAGCGCGAGGGCTTCGAACTCTTTCGCGACATGCTCGACAACATCAAGGAGAACACCCTGCGGGCCCTCTGCCACCTGCGCATCAAGACCGAGGTGCGCGAGGAGGAGTACCAGCACAAGGAAACCGCCGGGAACCTCCAGTACGCCGGGAGCGCGGACGGCTCGGACAAAACCAAGGAACCCAAGCGCCGGATCGAACCCAAGGTCGGCCGCAATGACCCCTGCCCCTGCGGCTCGGGCAAGAAATACAAGAAGTGCTGCGGCGCCAAATAGGGGGCCTCGCCCCATTTCAGAAAGACAGGGTTTCGGCCCGTCTCAGAAAACAAACGGCCCGGGATCATGTGGTCCCGGGCCGTTTTCTTTTGTGAGGCGCGGCCCCGCCTCCTCGCGAAAGAGTCTGTTTTTCCCACCATCTGCGGCAAACTTTCTCCAGTCCGGCCGACAGGTTGCATTCTTTCCCGGTTCCGGTATGCTGCCCGGACGCAATGACTGACACACAGTATGGAGTGATTCCGTGAAGCAGCACCAGCCCCTGTCCTCCGCCCGTTCTCCCCGCATCGCGGCGGGTTCCACGCATGCCCGCCGGGAGGGCCGCATCCTCTCCCGGAAGACGGGGGCCGTCGTGTAGCGTCACACCCAACGCACGCAGACAGGCCCCATCTTTCCGAACGGCGGAAGATGGGGCTTTATTTTTTTTCGCCGGAGGAACCCGACATGAATGCGGGCGAGCCTCGGGCACGGCACCCGTTCATGACCGGAGAAAGCGACGTGGACATCAGATCAAAGGCAATGGCCGCATTGTTCCCCACGGACATCCTGTTCCAGACCTCGTACTGGGCGCAGGTCAAGGCCCGGCTCGGCCTCCAGCCCAGGGCGTTCGACATTCCAACGGCCGGGCCGGGCAAGGATGTGCTCGTCCTGCTCAAGCCGTTCGGGAAGCACAATATCGCCATCGTCCCCCAAGGGCCGGAACATGCGCCGTCCGAGGAGGAGTACGGAACTTTCCTCGAGGACTTCTCCGTGGCCCTGGCCAAGACCCTGGGCCCGGAAGTGGCCTTCATCCGCTACGATCTGCCCTGGCTCTCACCGTACGCGGCCATGATGGGAAATGAGGGCTGGGACGCCTTTCCCGAACCGAGAGTCCGCGAACTGCGCATGAACATGGGCACCAGGTTCTGGAACATCAGAAAAGCCCGCGAAGACATGACCGTGGCCAGTTCCCTGGTCGTGGACCTCGTGGGGAACGAGGAAGAGATGCTCGGGCGCATGAAACCGAAGACGCGTTACAACATCGGGCTCGCGCGGCGCAAGGGCGTCATCGTGCGGGAAGCCGACGCGCTGGGCCTGCCCGACTTCTACGCCCTGTACCGGCAGACGGCGCTGCGCAACGGTTTCACCCCCTGCGGGTCGGAGCACTTCAGCGCCATGTTCCAGTCCCTGCTCTCCGCCCCGGATCGCTCGGATCTGCTCTTTCTGCTCGCGCGGCACGGCTCCGACGTCCTGGCCGGAGCCATCGTCGGCATCTCGGGCGAAACGGCGAACTTCCTCTACGGGGCCTCCTCCGACACCAAACGGAACATGATGGCCTCCAGCCTCATGCACTGGACCGCCATGCTCATGGCCCGCGAACGCGGCTGTGTCCGGTATGACCTGGGGGCCGTCTCGCCCTCCGACACTCCGGACCACCCGTTCCACGGCCTCTACCGCTTCAAGACGGGATTCGGCGGCAGGATCGAGTACAGGTCCGGTTCCTGGGACTACCCCCTGCGCCAGGACGTGTACGACGAATACCGCAACGCGGAACTCGTGTTCTCGGCCCACGGGCAGCACACTCCTTATCCGCACTGAGGGGGGCTTCGCCCCGTTTCAGAAAGGCGGGAACCGTCTCCCGGCTTTCATCCGCCGGCAGCCGATCAGATATCCACGAAACGACAGGCGGGGCGTCGGCCGGGCTCCAGGGTGAGCAGGGCCAGGGAGCCTTCGGCCAGGGAACCGGGATTGACGAGCAGCGCGCCGTGCTCGTCGGAGAAGTATCGGGCGTGGGTGTGCCCGAAGCAGACGAGGTCGGCCTCGGGGCCGAGGGCCTGGGCCACGCGGCGGGGCACCTCGGAGCGGGGGCCGAAGCCGTGAGTCACGGCGATGTTCAGACCGTCGAGGGAAAGCCGGGCCACGGGTTGGAGCAGGGAGCCGAGGGTCCAGTCGCAGTTGCCGAGACAGGCGTGGAAGTTGGGATGCTGGAGAAAAAAGGCCCAGACGGACTCGGCGGTGATGTCGCCGCAGTGGACCAGGGCGTCGGCCCCGGCCAGGTGGCGCGCGTAGACGGACTCCAGCCAGGGCGAGGGAGCGCCCAGGTGGGAGTCGGAGATGACGGCCAGGAGCATGGGTCCGGTGTTATTCCTGGACCTTCTGCGCCCGATAGCGGAGATAGGCGTCGCGCATGGCGATGTAGGGATCGATGGCGCTTTCGGTCAGCGTCTCGTACTCGCCGATGCGCAGCGACAGGTTGTTCAGCTTGTCGTAGGCGGTGGCGCCCATGGACCAGTACCAGGGGTGGAGGTACGTGGTGGGCCGCATGAAATAGTCGCCCGCGTAGCCGAAGGTGTCGCGCACGGTGGAGGGGCCGATGATGGGCCAGACGAGATAGGTGCCGTTGCCCATGCCCCAGGCGCCGAAGGTCTGGCCGGTGTCCTCGTCGCCCGAAGCCGTGGGCTTGGTGGGCTTGAGGTCGTATGCGAAGTTGGAGAGGCCGCCGTAACCGAAGGCGGTGTTGGCGATGAAGCGGGACGTCTCGACGCCCGCGGCGCGGAACTTGCCCTGCAGCAGGCAGTTCACGAAGCGCATGGGGAAGAGCAGGTTGTGGAAAAAGTTGTTGACCCAGGTGCGGGGCTTTTCCGGGATCACGTAACCGTAGCCCTGGGCCACGGGCTTGAACAGGTAGTAATAGAGCCGGTCGTTGACGTCGAACCAGAAGCGGTTCCAGCCGGGAACGGAGTCGGGGGCGATGTCCGAGGTGTCCGGCGTGGCGGCGGGGCCCGTGGGGGTCTTGCCGGAGGCGTCCCACAGCTCCTGGGAGTAGTAGGTGTCCTCGAGCTGGGCGACCTGCTGACCGTCGGCGGCCAGGGCGGCCCCGGCCATGAGGAACAGAACGCCGATGGTCAGGACGAGTGAGCGCGCCGCGGATGTGCCCATGTGCCGATCGCTCCGTTACTGTTTCGCCGTGGCCGACTGCTTGGCCGCGTCGTTAAGCACTGCCTTGTCATCAGCCGGGGCCCTGCCCGCGGCGATGTCGGCCACCCTGTCGCGGACCTTGCCGATGAGGCTGTCCGGGGTGCCGTTCTGCAATTCCTGCGCGAACTGGCTGCGGTAGATCTCCATGATGGAGATGCCCTCGCCGATCACGTCGTAGATGAGCCAGTGCCCATCCTTCTGAATGAGGCGGAAGTTGACCGCGAGGAGCTTGCCGTCGTTGGCCTGGACCTGGCTCTGGACAAAGGCCAGATTTCCCTGGGCCATCTCCTTCTGGTAGTCGAACTTCTCGCCGTTGTACCCCTCGAACTTGCTGATGTACGTCTTCTCCAGCAGTTCCTGGAAACTCGCGCTGAGATCCTTCTGCTGCTGCGGCGTGAACTTGAGCCAGGGGCGGCCCACGGCACGGGCGGTCAGCTCGTCGAAGTCGAAGAACTGCCGGATGGCCGCCCGCAGGCGGTCCAGCTGTTCGCCGGAGATCGCCTTGGCCCCTTTATACTTAGGGTCTTGCAGGATGGAGATGACCTTGTCAACCCCCTCCTTGACCGTGTCGGTGGGCACACCGGCCCAGGCGGTGGCGGTCAGGAGCCCGAAAAGCGCGATGCCTGCGGCGAACGAGAGTATGGTGCGTTTCATGTGCGGCCGTCGTATTCGATTCTTGTTACGGAATCAAGAGGTTCCTTGTTAGATTATTTGTTGACGCTTGGCGTGGCGAACTTGGCCAGCAGGTCTTCCAGGTCCAGGGCCGGGTTCGTCTGGAAGATGCCGTCCCCGTCCTTGAGGGGCTGGCCCACGGCTCCGGCGGTGAGTCCCACGAACTTGTCGCCGATGAGGCCGCTGGTCTTCACCGAGGCCGTTGCGTCGTCGCGGATGTCGATGCCCTTGTGCACCTTCATGCTCACCCGGGCCAGGGGAATGTCGCCGGAGAGGTCGAGCTGGATGCCGTCCACGTAGCCCACGTCCACGCCGTACATCTGCACGGGCGAGTTGATCTTGAGCCCGGAGACGTTGGTGAACGCGGCCCTGAGGGTCATGTAGTTGTCGGTGAACAGGCCCAGGTTGCCGAGCTTGATGCTCATGTAGGCGATGCCGATGAGGCCCACCAGCACGAAGATGCCCACCGAGGTTTCCTTGGAATATTTCTTCATGGCCTCCCCTTTGTCTCCTCAGCGGCCGTTTCCGGCGCCCAGGTACTTGCTGCAGTCGATCTTCATGACCTTGGGATCCAGCTTGGGCATGGAGAGCATCTCTCCCGCTCCCTCCTCGGCCCGGCGTTCCAGGAAGCGCCGCAAGTACGGATCCTGGGTGGCCTCCAGTTCGGCCTGGGTGCCGTCGAAGAGCACCTTTCCCCGGCCGAGCACGACCACGTGATCCGCGATGCGCCGCATGCTGGCCAGGTCGTGGCTGACCACCACCAGGGTCATGTCGAAACGGCGCTTGAGCTCCAGAAGCAGGTCGTCCAGGGCCGCGGAGTTCACCGGGTCCAGGCCCGAGGTGGGCTCGTCGCAGAAGAGGATCTCCGGGTCCATGACCATGGCCCGGGCCAGGCCCGCGCGCTTGCGCATGCCGCCCGAAAGCTGGTTGGGGAAAAGATGCAGGGAGTCGGCCAGGCCCACCAGGGCGAGCTTGGCCCGCACGACCTCGGCGATCTGCGGCTCCTTGAGCCGGGTGTGCTCGCGCAGGGGCAGGGCCACGTTGTCGAAGAGGTTCAGCGAACCGAGCAGCGCGCCGTCCTGGAAAAGCAGGCCCAGGCGCTGCTTGAGGCAGCGCAGGGCGTTGCGCGACAACTTGAAGATGTCGTGGCCGCCGATGGTCACCCGGCCGGTGATGGGCCGGTGCAGGCGCAGGATGTGCTTGAGCAGGGTGGATTTTCCCGAACCCGAGCCGCCCAGGATGACCGTTATCCTGCCGCCGGGCAGGGTCACGTTCACGTCCGAGACCACCACGTGCTCGCCGTAGCCCACGCTCAGGTCCTCCAGGCGAATGTCGTATCGGCTTCGTTCCATGGTCCGGGCCTAGTAGAGAATGGAGGTGAGCACGTAGTCGGCCACGAGGATGAGCACGCAGGACATGACCACGGCCGTGGTGGTGGCCTGGCTCACGCCCTCGGGCCCCTTGTCCTCGCGCAGATGGGTGAAGTAGCCCTGGTAGCAGCAGACCGTGCAGACGATGACCGCGAAGACCATCGCCTTGATGTAGCCGCCGGAGACGTCCTCCCAGTCCAGGGAGGAATCCACGCGGTAGAGGTAGGCTCCGGCGTTGCCGCCCATGAGCATGACGCCCGTGAGGTAGCCGCCGAGCATGCCGATGAGGTCGAAGAGCGTGGTCAGGATCGGGAAGCTGATGAGGCAGGCGGCGAGCTTGGGGCTCACCAGGTAGCTCATGGGGTTGATGTCCATGATCTCCAGCGCGTCGATCTGCTCGCTGATGCGCATGACGCCGATCTCGGCGGTCATGGACGAGCCCGCCCGGCCGGTGACCATGAAGGCCGTGAGCACCGGGGCCAGCTCGCGCACCAGGGAGAGGGCCACGGCCGCGCCCAAAAATCCCTCGGAACCGAACTTGGACAGGGCGTAGTAGGTCTGCAGGCCGATGACCATGCCGGTGAACAGGCCGATGAGGGCGATGACGCTGATGGACTTCACGCCGATGAAGAAGACCTGGCGCACGGTCTTGGGAATCTGGCCGAAGGACGAGAACATGAGGCGCAGGGAGTCGGCCAGGAAGAGGAACATGGCCCCCATCTCCCCCAGGAAGCGGAGGCTGGCCCCTCCCAGGGCGGCGACGGGCGCGAGAACGCCTTTCTGTTCCTGACCCATGACGAACGATCCTTTGCGCGCGGTTCCGGGAAGCGGCCACGCGCCCCCCATCAATGATCTCAATTGCCTTAACGAATCTCGGGGCCGAGGGCAAGCCGTGAAATCCGGCAAGAGGTCCAGAAATGACCCTTCCGTCGGCCGCGGTCCGGGCCTCACGCCCCGGTCGCGTCCACGTTCCGGGCGTAGCGCGGATGCAGGGAACGGGCCTCCAGCGGCTCGGCCTCGCCCTCGCTGAGCACCTCGGCCCCGCCGCGCCAGGCCTCGTAGTCCGAGCCCCAGTCGCGCATGGCGCAAAGGATCGGGAACAGGCCCAGGCCCTGGGCGGTGAGGGAATACTCCACCTTGGGCGGCACCTGGCGGTAGACCTCGCGGTGGATGAGCCCGTCGGCCTCCAGCTCGCGCAGCTGGCGCGTGAGCATGCGGTCCGTGACCTCGGGCATGTCGCGTTTCAGTTCGCCGAAGCGCAGCACCCCGGCATGGCCCAGGTGGTAGAGCACGATGGGCTTCCACTTGCCGCCCATGACCGCCAGGGCCAGCTCGAAGAAACAGCGGTAGGTCTTGCCGTGCAGCTGCTTCACGGCGCAGGCTCGGGTCATGGCGGGCTCCTCACTATACCGGATGATAGTACCTGACAAACAAGACAGTACTTGCGAAAAACGCACGCGCTGGGTATCCGATAGCCGTCCTCTGATCGCGAGTCAACGACAACCATTTTGGAGGTTCCGCATGAAAGTCGTCGCCATCAACGGCAGCCCCCGCAAGGACGGCAACACCCGCCTGCTCCTGGAAACCGCGCTGGAGCCCCTGGCCCAGGCCGGTTGGGAAACCGAAATCGTGCAGTTGGGCGGCAGGACCATCCAGGGCTGCCGCGCCTGCTTCAAGTGCTGGGAGAAGAAGGACAAGCGCTGCGTCTTCGGCGGCAAGGACGTCTTCAACGAGGTCTTCGAGAAGGCCTTGTCGGCCGATGCCCTGATCCTGGGTTCGCCCACCTACTTCGCGGACGTCTCGGCCGAGATGAAGGCCTTCATCGACCGCGCGGGCTTCGTGTCCATGGCCAACGGCTGCCTGCTGGCGGGCAAAATCGGCGCGGCCGTGGTGGCCGTGCGCCGGGGCGGGGCCACGCACGTCTTCGACACCATGAACCACCTGTTCTTCATCTCCCAGATGGTCGTGCCGGGCTCCACCTATTGGAACATGGGCTACGGCCTGGAGCCGGGGAAGGTGGCCGGGGACGAGGAGGCTCTGCGCAACATGCGCCACCTGGGCCGGGCCGTTGACTGGCTCGGCTCGGCCATGAGGAACAGCGCCGCGCCCTACCCCGTATTCGCCGGGGGCGAAGGCTGACCGGCCGGAGCAACACGGGAAAACGCGAAAAAAACATACGCCCACGCGTAGCTTCACCTACGCGTGGGCGCGAATTTTTTCGGCAGCACGGCCGACGCGAAATCCTCTACGACCAGCTAGCCTTTTATTTTGCGTCCGCCGTTCTTGTTGGCCCACCAGGAGGGGTCCGGGCCCAGGTACCACCAGTCCGTGTGGTCGGTCTCGCGGATGACGCGGGCCAGTTCCCGGCCCTCCTCGGTGCGCAGGCGCTGCACGGCCGAGTCCATCCACTTGTCGGCGTATGTGTTGCCCAGGTCGGACTGCTCCTTGAGGTTCAGGATCAGGTCGAGCTGGTCCGCGTCCTGGGCCAGCCGGGCCTCGGGCGTCTCGGTGGCCTCCAGTTCGGCCCAGAGCCCGAGCAGATCCTCGGAGAAGCCCGTGCCCGCGGCCGCGTCCTTGAGGGCCGCGCTGCGCTCGGAGGTGTTGTACATCCGGTTGACGTAGTTGAAGTCCCCGATGCGGGTCTCGTGCAGGTCGTGGAACAGCCCCAGGAGCACGGCCCGGCCGGGGTCGGCCCCGGCCATGCGCGCCAGCACGTAGCAGATCACCGACGTGCGGAAGGAGTGCTCGGCCACGTTCTCCTGGCCCGTGCCCAGGAACTGGTAGCCCGTGCGCGGGGTCTTGCGCAGCATCCCGGCCTCGAAGAGAAAATCCGCGATGCGCTTGAGCCGGTCGCGGCCCTGTTCTCCGCTCATGGCCTCAGGTCCTGTAGTCCGCGTTGATGGCCACGTATTCCTTGGTCAGGTCCGAGGCCAGCAGGGAATATTCGCCGGGGCCCGCGCCCAGGGACACGCGGATGTCGATGTCCTGCCTGCGCATGAGCGGGGCCAGCACGCCGTCCAGGTCGCCCTGGGCCGGGCGGCCCTTGGCGAAGATCACGATGCCCCCCAGGGAAAGCACCACGTCCTCGGGGTCGAACTCGGCCCCGGAACGGCCCACCGCGGCCACGATGCGGCCCCAGTTGGGATCCTGGCCGAAGAGCGCGGTCTTGACCAGGGGCGAGGTGCCCACGGCCCGGGCCGCGCGCTCGGCGTCGGCGGCGTCGGCCGCGCCGGTGACGGTGATCCGGGCCACCTTGGTGCCGCCCTCGGCGTCCTGCACGATCATGTAGGCCAGCCCCTGGAGCACCTCCAGCAGGGCGGCCTCCAGGGCGGCGTTGGGCTCCCGGCCGGAGATCCGCGCGCCCGAGGCGCCGTTGGCCAGGGCCAGAATGCAGTCGTTGGTGCTCGTGTCGCCGTCCACGGTGACGCGGTTGAAGGAGCGGTCGGCGCAGGAGCGCAGCATCTCGCGCCAGGAGTCCGGCTCCACGTCCGCGTCGCAGAGCACGAAGCCGAGCATGGTGGCCATGTTCGGGCTGATCATGCCCGCGCCCTTGGCCATGCCGAGCAGGCGCACCTCCTTGCCGCCCACGCGCACGGAACTCCAGGCGGCCTTGGGAAACTTGTCCGTGGTCATCACGGCCCGGGCGAAGCTCATGGCCTCGACCTGACCCAGGCTCTTCTTGAGCGCGGGCATGGCCTCCTTCCACTTGTCCATCCTGAGCTGCGCGCCGATGACGCCGGTGGACGCGGGCAGAACCTCGCCGGGCTCGATCTTGAGCGCCTTGGCCACCATCTCCTGGGTCAGGCGGCAGTTCCGCAGGCCCTCCTCGCCGGTGCAGGCGTTGGCCTGGCCGGAGTTGGCCAGCAGGGCGCGGGCCGTGCGCGAGGCGTTCAGGCGGTCCTTGCAGACCAGCACGGGCGCGGCCTGGAACTTGTTCGTGGTGAAGACCCCGGCGGCCTGCGCCGGGCGGGCGCTCAGGATCACGCCCAGGTCGAGCCGGTCGGGCCGCTTGAAGCCCGCGGCCGCCGCGCCGAAAAGAAATTCCTTGGGAACCGGAATCATGCTCTCCTCCTGGAGGCCGAAGCCACGTCAGACCCCCTTCCATACTCCACGGCCTCCCGCTTTTCAAAACCTTTTTCCCCGGCGTCATCGAGCGGCGCGCCCTCTTCCCAAGCCCGGACGGAATGCGTATTCTTCCTCTTCGGAGGACGACCCCCATGTCGCAACACACCCCGCGCCTCACCCGGCGCGACTTCCTGAAGACCGGCGCCCTGGCCGCCGGAACCGTGGCGGGCTCCGGCCTGCTGGCCCCGCTCTCGGCCTTGGCCGCCGCCCCGGACGTGGCCCGGGCCAAGGGCGACCCCGCCGCAGCCACCCGCAAGGCCGTGGAGGCCCTGGGCGGCATGGCCGCCTTCGTCAAGCCCGGCCAGCGCGTGGTCATCAAGCCGAACATGAGCTTCGCCGCCGGGCCGGATTCCGCCTGCAACACCCACCCGGCGGTCATCGCGGAGCTCATGCGCCTGTGCAAGGAGGCCGGCGCCGCGCGTGTGCTCGTCCTGGACAACACCCTGGCCGACCCCGAGGGCTGCCTGAACCTCTCCGGCATCCGCGCGGCCTGCCAGGGCATCGAGAAGGACTCCGTGCACAACCTCAAGGAGGAGCGGTTCTTCGCCAAGGCCGCCATCCCCGGGGCCAAGGTCCTGGCCGAAACCCTGGTCATGCAGGACGTGCTGGAGGCCGACGTGCTCATCGCCGCGCCCAAGGCCAAGTCCCACGGGGCCACCGGCGTGACCCTGGCGCTCAAGGGCATGATGGGCCTCATCTTCGAGCGCGAGAGCTTCCACCGCATCGGCCTGGACCAGGCCATCGTGGACCTGGCCTCGCTGCTCAAGCCCAAGACCCGGCTGGCGGTCATCGACGCCACCACGGTGATGACCTCCGGCGGGCCCTACGGTCCCGGCCCGGTGGTCAAGCTGGACACGGTGCTGGCCTCCGCCGACATGGTCGCGGCCGACGCCCTGGCCGTGACCCTGACCCCCTGGTACGGGCAGAAGATCGCCCCCTCCCAGGTCCGGCACATCCGCTACGCCGCCGAGCGCGGCCTCGGACGCATGGACGTGGACAAGCTGAACGTGGCCGACGTGACCGCGTAGACGGACAGCGGGGGCTCCGCCCCCGGGCCCTGGACCCGCGACGGGCGTGCGCCCGGCCGGGCTCGCGCGGGGAAAAACGGAACAGGCATGAAACGGCCGCGCCTTCAGCGAATCCTCCAGACCATGAGCCTGGGAACCTTTCTGGGGTTCCTGGGATTTCTGTCGTTCCGCGCGGCCCAGGGCATCGCCCCGGACGTCTTTCTCTGGCTCGATCCCCTGGGCGCCACGGGGGCCATGCTGGCCGCGCGGGCGATCATCCCGGCCTTGCTGGCGGGTTTGGCGGTCGTCGCCACGGGCCTGTTCGTGGGCCGGTTCTTCTGCGGCCACGTCTGCCCCATGGGCGCGACCCTGGACCTGGCCCAGGGAGCGCTCCATATCAAGAGGAAGAAAGGGGCCGAGCCCGGGCCCGGCGCGCGGCGGATCAAGTACGGCCTGCTGGCCGCCTGCCTGGGCTCCTCCGCGCTGGGCGTGTCGCTGCTCTACTGGCTCGCGCCCATGCCCCTGGTCACGCGATTCTGGGGCCTCGTGGTCCTGCCCGTGGTCCGGCTGGGCCTGGACGCCGGCCTGGGAGCCCTGCGGCCCCTGGCGCGGGCCATGGACTGGCGGGCCCTGAGCTTCGCCGTGGTCCCGGTGCCGCGCTTCGCGACCATGCTCTTCGTGGCCCTGCTCTTCGCGGGCCTGTTCGCCCTGGCCCGGTCGGCCCCGCGCTTCTGGTGCCGTTATCTCTGTCCCGCCGGGGCCCTGCTGGCCCTGTTCTCCGGCCGTCCGGCCTGGCGGCGCTCCGTCTCCGAAAACTGCACGGGCTGCGGGGCCTGCATCCGGGCCTGCCCCATGGGGGCCATCCCGGAGGAGCCCGGCCGGACCCGCTTCCGCGAGTGCATCGCCTGCCTGCGCTGCGTGCGGGTCTGCCCCGAGGCTGCGATCCATTTCCGGCTCTTCCCGCAGTCGGCCGGAGCCGAGTCCTTCGTGCCCGAACGCCGCCTGTTCCTGGCCTCCGGCCTGTCCGGCGCGGGCATGGCGGCCCTGGCCCTCACCGGCCTGGACTCCCCGGCCCTCAAGGAGGGCGTCACCGGAACCATCGTGGACCCCGGCCGGGTGCGGCCGCCAGGAGCCTTGCCCGAAGGGGACTTCCTGGCCCGCTGCCTGCGCTGCGGCGAATGCATGGCCGCCTGTCCCACGAACACGCTCCAGCCCGCCTGGCTCCAGGCCGGGGTCTGGGGCATGTTCAGCCCCGTGGCCGAGGCCCGGCGCGGAGCCTGCGACCCGGACTGCGCCGAGTGCGGCCGGGTCTGCCCCACGGGCGCGGTGCGGCCGCTGCCGCTTTCCGAAAAGATGTGGGCCAAGATGGGCACGGCCCATGTCCTGCGCCAGAAATGCCTGGCCTGGGAATGGGGCAAGCCCTGCCTGGTGTGCAAGGAGGTCTGCCCCTACGGGGCCATCGAGATGCGCCGGGTGGAGTCCTCGCCCGTGACCGCGCCCTTCGTGCTCGGCAGCCGCTGCACGGGCTGCGGGGCCTGCGAGAGCCGCTGCCCGGTGCAGGCCGAGGCCGCCATCCAGGTGGAGCCCATGGGCTCCCTGCGCCTGGCCGAAGGCTCCTTCGAGCGGGCCGGCCGGGGCATGGGCCTGGACATCCGGCGCGCCGTGCAGACGATCCGGCCTCCCCACGGCCCGGCCGAAGGCTCCCCGATCTTCGATCCAGCGCCCGACGCACCGACGGCTCCAGCCTTCGATCCGGCTCCCCGGACGACCGCTCCCTCGCCCTTCGATCCGGCCCCCGAAACCTCGGGCCAGCCCTCGCCCTTCGATCCGCCAAGCAAGTAGCCGCGCGCAATTCCCAGCCTTTTTCCGGTTCGTGAAAAAAATCCTACCAAGTTGGTGGGAACCCGCTTGACGAAAGGTTCACAATTTCATAGTGACCTCGTAGGAAATTAATTCATACCCTCAAAGTATGAATTGACCCGAGAGAGACGGCTTGTTTTTCTTCTCACTGCATTCGTTCCAGCGGGCCGGACGGGAGACCGGCCGCACCGGACGCACCGGTCGGGAGGCGCCGGCGAGCGCCGCGCCCCGGGCGTCCGGAGGAGTCTGAAGGCTCTCTGTCCATGAAATCAAAGAGGTGCGAGGACTGGATGTTATGAAGGCAAGACCACTGCTGAGATGGGCTGGAATCCTGTGCGTGTTCGCCGCCGTGTCGGTGTACTGCATCGAGGCCCGGGGCTCCGGCGAACCCAAGGCTCCGGCCGCCGAACAGGCGGACATCATCCTGATCGACGACATGTCCGCCTATGGCAAGCTCGAATTGCCGCCCGTGGCGTTCGCCCACGACAAGCACACCGACGCCCTGAAGAAGGCGGGCAAGGACTGCACGGCCTGCCACAAGCAGGAGAACGGCAAGCTCGTCCTCAAATTCATGCGCGTGGCCGACGGCGACGCCCAGGCCATGAAGACGGTCTACCACGACAACTGCATCGGTTGTCACGCCCAGACCGCCGCCAAGGGCCAGAAGACCGGGCCCCAGGACGGCCAGTGCCGGTCCTGCCACAATCCCAAGGCCGCGGCCGGGAAGCAGCTGGACATGGGCTTCACCAACGTCCTGCACTTCCGTCACGCCGAGTCCAAGGACATCGCCTCGCCCACCGGCGACAAGGACAACTGCGGCCGCTGCCACCACGAGTACGACAAGGCCGCCAAGAAGACCGTCTGGGCCAAGGGCAAGGAAGGCACCTGCCGTTACTGCCACCTGGACAAGCCGGTGAAGGACGCCGCCCTGGGCGTCGAGGTCAAGAGCTTCCGCCAGGCCGCGCACAACGACTGCGTGACCTGCCACCAGACCATGGAGCAGAAGAAGCAGGCCTCCGGTCCGGTGCTCTGCAAGGGCTGCCACGGCGCCGAAGGCCAGAAGGCCATCCGCGCCAACGACAAGAAGGCCCTGGAGAAGGTCGGCGAGCTTCCGCGCATGAAGCGCGGCCAGCCCGACGCCGCCGTCATAGCGGTGAACGTGGACAAGGCCCAGGCCGCCTCCGGCGCGAAGGTCTACGCCATGCGCCCGGTGCCCTTCGACCACAAGGCCCACGAGCAGGCCAACGACACCTGCCGGTCCTGCCACCACAAGTCGCTCGACTCCTGCACCAAGTGCCACACGGTCCAGGGCACCAAGGAGAGCGACTTCGTGACCTTGGAGACGGCCATGCACGGCATGGCTTCGAGCCGTTCCTGCCTGGGCTGCCACCAGACCAAGCAGGCCGACCCCAAGTGCGCGGGCTGCCACACCTCCGCCGACAAGACCCGGAAGGCCTCCACCGAAAGCTGCCGCAAGTGCCACGCCGAGCCCGTGCAGGGCCTGCCCGCCCTCGACCCGGCGGCCTTGTCGGGCATGAAGATCGCCGACGAGAAGCCGCTGGCCGAGCCGTATCTGACCGGCCGCAAGATGGAGGCCCAGATCTACGCCCTGGACGACATCCCGGACAAGGTCACGATCAAGGTTCTGGCCGACGAGTACGAGCCGAGCGAACTGCCGCACCGCAAGATCGTCATGACGCTGCTCAAGAACATGAAGGACGACAAGCTGGCGGGCTACTTCCACAGCGACATGGGCGCGGTCTGCCAGGGCTGCCACCACAACAGCCCGGCCTCCAAGACTCCGCCCAGTTGCGCCAGCTGCCACGCCAAGCCGTTCTCCCCGAACGAGCCCGGCCGTCCCGGTCTGAAGGCCGCCTACCACGATCAGTGCATGGGCTGCCACAAGGCCATGAAGCTGGAAAAGCCCGTGGCCACCGACTGCACCAACGGTTGCCACAAGCCCCGGAAAAAGTAGCGTGAACGCTCGAGAATATTGAGGAGTCCGTCATGAGACGCAGAAAGTTCCTGGCCCTGATGGGGGCGGCCGGGGTGGGCCTGGCCCTCGGCAAGACCCCGGCCCACGCCGCTTCCAACGCGCACTTCGAAGGCTATCCCGACGCCAAGGCCGTCCTCTTCGACGCCACCCGCTGCATCGGTTGCCGCAAGTGCGAGGAGGCCTGCAACAAGGTCAACAAGCTCCCGGCCCCGGCCAAGCCCTTCACCGACCTGACCGTGCTCGACACCGAGCGCCGCACCTCGGCCAAGGCCCACACCGTGGTCAACAAGTACATGCCCGCCGGAGCCAAGGGCCCGGTGTTCCGCAAGATCCAGTGCAACCACTGCCAGGAGCCGGCCTGCGCCTCGGCCTGCTTCGTGCGCGCCTTCAAGAAGAACCCCGACGGCTCGGTGACCTACGACGCCTCGGTCTGCGTGGGCTGCCGCTACTGCATCATGGCCTGCCCGTTCAACGTGCCGACCTACGAGTACGACGAGCCGCTGACCCCCCGGGTCATGAAGTGCACCATGTGCCACCCGCAGATCACGGCCGGCGAGCTGAACATGCCCGGCTGCGTCGGAGCCTGCCCCAAGGAGGCCCTGGCCTACGGCAAGCGCTCCGACCTTCTGAAGATCGCCCACGCGCGCATCGCGACCTTCCCGGACCGCTACGTGGACCACGTCTACGGCGAGCGCGAGATGGGCGGCACCAACTGGCTCTACCTCTCGGGCGTGCCGTTCAAGGAACTCGGCATGCGCGAGGATCTGGGCGTGACCAGCGCCCCCGAGATGACCTCCGGCGCGCTGACCGTGGTGCCCATGGTGGCCGCCCTCTGGCCCGCCCTGCTCGGCGGCATCTGGGCCATCTCCAAGAGCAACGAGAAGACGGCCGACAAGGAGCGCATGGAGGCCGTGAAGGCCGCCATCGACAGCAACCAGGCCGCCAACGACGCCAAGCTCGCCAAGTTCAAGGAGCAGGCCGAGAAGGACAAGGCCGACAGCATCGAGCGCGAGGTCAAGAAGGCGCTCGAGGAAGCGGCCGCCGCCGCCAAAGAGGAGGAGGGCGCCTAGATGACCGCCGAAACCAAGAAATCCCTGTTCACCCCGTTCAACATCTTCGCGGGGATCGTGGTGATCATCGGCCTGGTGCTCACGGTGCTGCGTTTCACCAAGGGCATCGGCTCGGTCACCAACCTGGACGACAACAACCCGTGGGGCATCTGGATCGGCTTCGACCTGCTCTGCGGAGTGGCCTTGGCCGCCGGAGGCTTCACCACCTCGGCCGCGGCCTACCTCTTCGGCATCAAGAAATACAACTCGGCGGTGCGCCCGGCGATCCTCACGGCCTTCCTGGGCTACGCCCTGGTGGTCTTCGCCCTGCACTACGACGTGGGCCGGCCCTGGCGGCTGGTCTACCCCATCTTCTACCAGCCCGGCACGACCTCCCTGCTCTATGAAGTGGGCCTGTGCGTGTTCCTCTACCTGAGCGTCCTGGCCATCGAGTACTCGGTGGCGGCGCTGGAGTGGCTGGGGCTCAAGAAGCTGCGCGGTCTGGTCCACAAGCTGACGCTGGTCCTGACCATCTTCGGCGTGGTCCTCTCCACCCTGCACCAGTCCTCGCTGGGCGCGCTCTACCTCATCGCGCCCTCCAAGCTGCACCCGCTCTGGTACTCGGCCTACCTGCCGATCCAGTTCTTCGTCTCGGCCATCGCCGTGGGCCTGTCCATGGTCATCTTCGAGGGCACGCTCTCGCACAAGGCCTTCCACGACAAGATGGACGCCACCTACCTGGCCCAGCACGACGGCGTGGTCCTGGGCTTCGCCCGGGCCGCCTCCGTGGTCCTGGCCGCCTACCTGGGCATCAAGCTCATCGCCTTGGGCGCGGACAACAACTGGAAGTACCTGCTCACGGGCTGGGGCGCCTGGTACCTCTTCGAGATCCTGGGCTTCGTGGCCCTGCCCAGCCTGCTCTACGCCATCGGTTCGCGCGAGCGGAACCTGCCGCTCATCAAGTGGACGGCGGGGCTCACGGTGCTCGGCATCGTGCTGAACCGCTTCAACGTCTCCCTGGTGGCCTTCAACTGGCAGCTGCCCTCGGCCCAGCGCTACTTCCCGAGCTGGGGCGAAATCGGCGTGTCGCTGTTCGTGGTGGTGGTCGGCATCCTGGCCTTCCGCTTCATCGTCACCCGGATGCCCATCTTCTACGAGCATCCCGACTTCAAGGACGCCCACTAAAGGAGATCTGACATGGAGTTCTTCACCTATCACGACTTCATGCTGAACGCCAAAAACGCGGTCTACATCCTCATGGGTGTCATCGTGCTCGGTTTCGTCGGCCTCTGGAGCTTCATCCTGGCCCGTGACACGGACCACGAGAAGAGCGGCCACGACGGGCACCATTAAGGAGAACGAAGATGTACGAGTTCATCACCGGTCCCCTGCTCTGGGTCGTGTTCGCCGTGTTCCTGGGCGGCCTGGCCTATCGCGTCGTCTGGTACGTCAAGGGCCTGAGCCAGCCCCTCGACCGCGTGGCCTACTCCTCCTTCCCCGCCGACGGGGCCAAGGGCGCGGCCCGCTCGATCCTCTTCTGGCTGCTGCCCTTCGGCACCCACAGCTGGCGCACCAAGCCGGGCTTCACCGCGGCCTTCTTCGGCTTCCACATCGGCGCGGTGCTCGTGCCGCTGTTCCTGGCCGGGCACGCCGTGCTGCTCAAGCAGCGCTTCGGCCTCTCCTGGCCCTCCCTGCCCCAGGGACTGGCCGACGTGCTCACCGCCCTGGCCCTGGTCTCCATCGTGGGCATCGCCCTGCGCCGCATCAGCCTCCCCGAGGTGCGCATCGTGACCACCTGGTACGACTGGCTGCTCCTGGCCATCGCCGCCGCGCCCCTCTTCTCGGGCTTCATCGCGGTCATGCACTGGGGCGATTACCAGTTCTGGCTCCTGGCCCACATCCTGACGGCCGAGCTGCTGCTGGTGGCCATCCCCTTCACCAAGCTCTATCACGTTGTCGGCTTCTTCCTGAGCCGGGCCCAGATCGGCATGGACTACGGGATCAAGCGCGGCGGCCGCAAGGGCCGGAACATGCCCTGGTAACATCGATCCGGTACGATCGAAGGAGAACGGAAATGCCCGAAGGCAGACTCTGCAACAAGCAGCCCGTGACCACCAAGGAACAGCTGGACGCGCTGCTGGCCGACACCCGAGGCCGCGTCTACTACGAGGAGATGAACCACCTCGAGGTGGACAAGGAAAAGCTGCGCACCAGCCTCAAGAACACCCTCAAGTCGCGCACCCGCACCTGGCTCGACATGTGCGCCCACTGCGGCCTGTGCGCCGACTCCTGCTTTCTCTATACGGTGAACAACCGCGACCCCAAGCAGGTCCCGGCCTACAAGATCCAGTCCACCCTGGGCGAAATCGTCCGCCGCGACGGCGACGTGGACAACGCGTTCATGCAGATGGCCATGGAGACCTCCTGGGCCAAGTGCACCTGCTGCAACCGCTGCGGCATGTACTGCCCCTACGGCATCGACATGGGCGTCATGTTCAGCTACCTGCGCGGCCTGCTCTTCTCCCAGGGCTTCGTGCCGTGGGAGCTGAAGATCGGCTCCGGCATGCACCGCATCTTCCACGCCCAGATGGACGTGACCAGCGAGGACTGGGTGGAGACCTGCGAGTGGATGGCCGACGAGAACTCGGAGGAATGGCCGGGCCTCGAGATCCCCGTGGACAAGGAAGGCGCGGACATCATGTACACCTGCAACGCCCGCGAGCCCAAGCATTACCCCGAGGATCTGGCCGAGGCCGCGATTCTCTTCCACCTGGCGGGCGAGAACTGGACCGTGCCCTCCGAGGGCTGGGAGCAGACCTCCCTGACCATGTTCGCGGGCGACTGGGAAGGTTGCAAGCAGCAGGTGCAGAACGTCTACTCGGCCATCGAGCGGCTCAAGCCCAAGCGCGTCATCGGCACGGAATGCGGCCACGCCCACCGCGCCACGGTCATCGAAGGCCCGTACTGGGCCGGACGCCCCGACGGGCTGCCGCCCGCGCCCTACATCCACTATGTGGAGTGGGTGGCCGAGGCCCTGCGCACCGGCAAGATCAAGATCGACCCGGCCAAGCGCATCAAGGAGCCCGTCACCCTGCAGGACTCCTGCAACTACGTGCGCAACCACGGCCTGGCGCTTGTCACCCGCGAAATCATGAGCTATCTGGTGGAACCGGGTTACTTCATCGAAATGACGCCGAACAAGGAGCACAACTACTGCTGCGGCGGTGGCGGCGGCTTCAACGGCGTCGGCAAGTTCCGGCCGCAGCGCAACGTCGCGCTGCGCAAGAAACGCGACCAGATCCTGGCCACCGGGGCCAAGCTGGTCATCGCCCCCTGTCACAACTGCTGGGACGCCATCCGCGACCTGGAGGAAGAGTACAAGATCGGCATCCGCTGGTCCTTCCTCAAGCCGCTCCTGATCAAGATGGCCATCGTCCCGGACCACCTGAAGCCCAAGGAAGATGAGTAGCAGGGACACACACCCCAGGAACGACCCTTCCGACGCCGCCCCCGAAACCGGGGGCGGCGCTCCGGAGGGTGTCTCCCGGGCCGCCGGGCGACGTCGAAAGAAAATCCTGATCATCGACGACGACCCGAACATCGTGCTCTTTTTCAAGGCCCTTTTCGAAGATGAAGGCTACGCCACCTGCGTGGCCCGCGACGGCGAGGAGGCCATGCGGGTCTTCCGCGCGGAGAAGCCCGACCTGATCACCCTGGACATCGCCATGCCCAAGGGCTGGGGGCCGCGCTTCCACCACCGTCTGACCCAGGACGGGACCAAGAACATCCCGCCGGTCATCGTGGTCAGCGGCATGCCCGCCGGTCGCCACGCCGTGCCCGGGGCCAAGGCCTTCCTCACCAAACCCGTGAAACCGGGAGAACTCCTGAGCCATGTCCGCGCCATCCTCGGATGAAATCTGCGCCATGCGCATCACCACCAAGAGCCGCTACGGCACACGCATGATCCTGGACATCGCCCTGCACGGCGAGGAAGGTCCGGTCCCTATATCGGACATCGCCAAACGCCAGGGCATTTCGGAAAAATACCTGGAAAAGCTCATCAACGAGCTGAAGAAGAGCGGCTTCATCAAGAGCCGCCGGGGGGTCGGCGGGGGTCACGCCCTGGCCCGCCCCGCATCGGAGATCACCGTGGGCGACATCGTGCGCGCCCTGGAAAAGACCGAGAACCTGGCCCCGTGCAGCGAGTGCGGCGAATGCAACCGCGCCGGACAGTGCATGACCCGGGGCATCTGGATCGAGGCCGCCCAGGCCATGATGGGCACCCTGGATTCCATGACCATCGAGAGCCTGCTCTCCGACTGCCCCTGCCGCTGAAGCCCTGGCGGCAGCCTTCAGGCCGGTTCGGCGCGCGCCGACCGGCCGCCTTTTTTCCTCCCCTTCCCCTTCCATCATCGACAAAACCGTTCGATCCAGCCCGGAACCATAGCCTTTTCGTATTTGCCAGGCGCGGGAAAATACTATTGATGGAGGAATACTACCTGGCTCGGCCGAAAAACGGCCGCATTTCGAACCACGGAAAAGGGGAGGGGCGGTGAAGAACTCACTGGCCACGAGATGGGGCATCATCGGCGTGGGATTGGCCATCGGCGTACTGGCGCCGCTGCTCCAGTTCTGGGGCAATCCGGGCAACATGGGCGTGTGCGTGGCCTGCTTCGAGCGGGACATCGCCGGGGCCGTGGGACTGCACCGGGCCGACGTGGTCCAGTACATGCGACCGGAGATCATCGGCTTCGTCCTGGGTTCGCTGCTGGCCGCGCTGGCGGCCAAGGACTTCCGACCCCGCGCCGGGTCCGCGCCCATCGTGCGCTTCCTTCTGGGCGCCTTCGCCATGATCGGCGCGCTCATCTTCCTGGGCTGCCCCTGGCGCGCCCTGCTCCGCCTGGCGGGCGGCGACCTGAACGCCGTGCTCGGCCTGGCCGGGCTCATCGGCGGCATCTGGATCGGCACCCTCTTCCTGCGCGGCGGCTTCACCCTGGGCCGCAGCCAGCAGGCCCCGGCCGCCGTGGGGCTGATCCTGCCCCTGGTCATGGCCTTCTTCCTCGCCCTGCTGTTCATCTTCCCGGCCCAGGAGGGCCAGCCGGTGAGCGGCGTGCTCTTCTACAGCCTCAAGGGCCCCGGCGCGCAGCACGCGCCCCTGGTCCTGGCGCTGGGAGCCGGGCTCATCATCGGCGGCCTGGCCCAGCGCAGCCGCTTCTGCACCATGGGCGCGTTCCGCGACCTGCTCCTGTTCCGCCAGACGCATCTGCTCGGCGGCGTGCTGGCCCTGCTGGTCGCGGCCCTGGTGGTCAACCTGGCCCTGGGCCAGTTCCGGCTCGGCTTCGAGGGCCAGCCCGTGGCCCACGCCCTGCACTTCTGGAACTTCGCGGGCATGGTCCTGGCGGGCCTGGCCTTCGCCCTGGCCGGGGGCTGCCCCGGCCGCCAGCTGTTCATGGCCGGCGAGGGCGACGGCGACTCTGCCGTGTTCGTCCTGGGCATGATCGTGGGCGCGGCCTTCGCGCATAACTTCGGGCTGGCCAGCTCGCCCAAGGGCCTCGGCCCCCACGGCCTGGAGGCCTGGCTTCTGGGCATGGCCTTCTGCCTGTTCATCGGCTTGGCCATGCGGAAAAAGGCGTAAGGAGCGAAACAATGGCTGAAACAGTCGACGCGCGCGGGCTCTCCTGCCCCCAGCCGGTGCTGGACGCCCTGGCCGCCATGAAACGGCTCGGCTCCGGGACCATTGAAGTCCTGGTGGACACCGAAGCCTCCAAGGAAAACGTATCCCGGGCGGCCGCCGGCTCGGGCTGGCGGGTGGAGAACGTGGCTGAAAACTCAGGCGAATACCGGCTGACCATCAGCAAGTCATGAGCCTTCTGGACCTGCTCCGGCCCAAGGGCCGGAGGAAACAGGCCCCGTCCACGGACCGGGGCATCCTGGTCTTCGCCAACACGAGCGAGGTCATCCGCGCCGAAACCGTGCTCAAGGCCGGGGGCTGGCCCGTGACCGTCATGGGTCCGCCCCCGGAACTCCAGCGCGGCTGCGACCTGGTGGTGGTCTATCCGCTCATCGAGACGGCCCGCATCCTGAACGTCCTGGAGGAGGCGGGCAACCCGCCCCTGGAGGCCGCGCCCCTGTCCGGTCCGCTGCTCAAGCCCGTGGACCTCTACCAGATCAAGGACTTCGGACGGCACCTCATGGTCCGGGCCGCGAACATGAAGATCACCGTGGACAAGGAAACCCGGGTCATCGTCAACGTCTCGGGCGGCGGCTGCCCGGACGTGCCCTGGCTGGCCCGCGAGCTGACCGGCAGGCCCCTGGACGAGGCGGCCAGTCCGCGCGACCAGGGCCACACCCTCTGCGCCTACGCCCTGGACCTGGCCCTGAAGGAGATGCGTCGCCTGTGCTCGCGGTGATCGGCACCCTGCCCGAGCCTGGCGCGCCCCTGCTCACCGGCCCGGCGGCCTGGGACGGCGGCCCTCTTTCCGTGGCCGGGACGGCCGTGGACGTGGCCCGAGGCACCCCGGCCCTGCTGGCCGCGGCCTCGGCGACCGCTCTGGCGTTGGGCCGATCGGCCCCGCACGCCGTGCTGGCCGGGGACATCGGCCGGGGCGACGGCAGCCGCGCGGTCTACGCCCATCTCGTGGAGACGCTGCCCAAGAGCCCGTTCTCCGTCCTGGCCTTCCACTACCTCCAGCCGGACGTGGACTGGCACAACAAGGTGCTCTTCGCGGTGCAGGCCATGCGGCCCAAGCCCCTGCTCCTGGCCGACGCGGGCTTCATGTACGCGGCCAAGATGAGCGGCCAGGCCACGGAATACGACCTGTTCACCCCGGACGCCGGGGAGCTGGCCTTTCTGGCCGACGAAACCGCGCCGCATCCGTTCTACGCCCGGGGCTTCCTGCTCAGCCAGGAAAACCGCGTGCCGGAGCTGATCCAGCGGGCCCACGTTCACGACAACGCGGCCCGCCACCTGCTGGTCAAGGGCGTCACGGATCACGTGGCGCGGGGCGGCGAGATCCTGGGCAGCGTGGACGCGCCTTCCGAATCGGCCCTGGAGGCCATGGGCGGCACGGGCGACACGCTGACCGGCGTCACAGCGGCGCTCATCGAGGCGGGCTGGAACATCCCCCGGGCCTGTCTGGCCGGGGCGCGAGTCAACCGCGTGGCCGGGGCCCTGTTGCGGCCCACTCCCGCCAGCCAGGTGCGGGAACTGATCGCACACATCCCGGAGGCCCTGGAAACCGTGCTGCGCGATGAAGGCCTGTGATCTCGCCCCAGGACACCATCCTGGACACCGTGTACCGTCACCGGGCCACGGAAGCCGTGTTCCGGGCCCACGGCGACCGCGCCGGGGCCTGCATCCTCTGCGAGGCCCTGTTCGAGCGCATCGAGGATGCGGCCACGCGCTACGGCATCGACCTCGCCGCCCTGCTGAAGGATTTGGAGGCGGCGGCCGCGGGAGATTCCCTTACGAAAGGGGCCTGAAGCCCTTCCCCCGGTCCGCCAACCCGCGCAACGCATTCCTGAAGGTCTCGATCGGCTGCGCGCCCCGGATGGAACCGAATCCTTCCAGAAAGAAGGTCGGCGCGGCCCGGACGCCGAGATCCTTGCCGCGCGCGGTGCTCTCGATCACCGTCCGCGTGTAGGTCTTGTCCGCCAGCACCCGCCGCGCGGCCTCGCGGGACAGCCCCGCCTCGCCCGCCGCCGCCAGCAGCACGTCGATATTCCCGATGTCCCCGCATTCCGTGAAGCAGGCGCGGAACACGGCCGCGTGATATTCATGGTGCAGGCCCTCGGCCCTGGCGAGTTCGCCGAGCTCCAGCGCCGCCCGCGAGTTGCACAGCAGGGTCTGCGTTCCGAAACGGACGCCCAGAGCCTTGCCCCTGGCGTCCAGACCGGCGAAGAACTCCCGGGGGTCCAGGTCCGGGAAATGGTCCGTGAGCGGGACGCTCTTCAGGGGCGCGTCCGGATGCACCTCATAGGGTCGCCAGTCGTCCTCGATGGGAAACTCGTTCCGCAATGTGTCGACAATACCTTTGCCGATGTAGCAGAACGGTCAGGTGTAGTCGGAATAGATCGTGATCTTCACGGGAGCCACGGAAACCTCCTCGTTACCGGCTCAAACGGTTCTTGAAACCACGTACTGAAAAATCAGCCGAAGTCCGCGCATCCAGCCCGCCGGGCCGCCGACGGCGCAGCAGGGTCGCGGACGCGGCACTCTCATACGCCGCAACGCGACGAAACGACATCATATTGAAATAATGCGTTTATATTCAGACAGACAATGGGCGCCGCCGCACGACGCGGCGGGCTGGATTGGGAAATGCGGCGGAGAAGCGTGAGGATGAAGCCGGTGACGCAGGGAGACGATGACGCCTCACTTTCTGCCGGGATTCATGAAGATGAAGGCTGTCGCCGGCTGATGCCGGGTGTCGGAAAGGCGGAATGGTGGGGGTCGCCGCACCACCGGGATGGTAAGCGCTCCAAGGGGAAAGGCCCGGTCAAAGGGGCCCCCGCCGCATCAACGCCGCGTCCGCTACCCGGCGGACGTCGCCAAGGCATCACCGCCCCTTGGGATTCTTGTCCTTGCAGGCGCATCCGCCTTGGGCCTTTGCGGCCCGTATGCGGTTCAGAATGGTGGACGCCCCATGCTCTTCGACGTCGCGGACGATGTCCGCCGCCGTGTAGCCGAAGCAATGGCAGACATATTCTTCCATTTGGTTCATCTCCCAGCGCTTGCTGCGCCGTGTCCAGAGGAGCCTAGGCAACGAAGGAGAGCCTACATTATCTGCGAAGCCCTATTCAAGAGCATCAAGGATGCGGTGGAACCGTACGGCGTCAGCCTCGTCGCCCTGCTGAAAGATTTGGCGGCGGCGATGGAGAGGGAAACGCAAAGACAGTGAGTCGGAGTTAGTTCCTGCAGATGCGGGAGTAGCGCAAGAAGAACTGACAAGGCGAAGACACAAATTCTACCCAACAACCACAGTAAAAATACCGCATTTTTTCACGCAGCCCGGTCGAACGTAGTAATCAAACCTTTGCCCCCGGGGTAAGGCTAGCATTCAACTTGCAAATATAGCCGTGTCGGCATACAGATAAATTCACACCATCAATCTAAACCATGTGTCTTGATGCAATTCGCAATTTATCCAGCAATTTAGCCCGACTGAACAAGTATGGCGAGCTATTCTAATATATTAAGTGACATAAAAATATACACTGAATCCAAGAATTCAGCGATCAAGAGCGCCCTTCAGTATCGATGTCCCCTTTCAGCTGAAGACTATAATAATAAAAATATACTGTATTCGCAGTATATTATTAATATTGTATCTTTAATTGACATACTTAGCGATCATCAATATGAGTTTAATAATGATTTTGTAATAAGGCTTAAAAAATCATTTAGTTTTACAAGCCGCTATGACGCTGAAAATAATATTTCGTACCTACGAAATTTAAGACATTCAATAGTACACAGGGGTCTTAATATCTGCTCTGCATGTCATGTTTTCGAAAATTTTCCGATGATTATCGCTCCAGAAATAGTTACAAACTATAGCGGAAAAAATTCATATGCTCCGTTTGAATTTTATCTTATCAAAATTATCCATGAATATGAGGAAGTAATCGGGAAAATAATATTTGAGCATCTTGATCATATTGGTATATTAAAACAACAGCTAACAAAGGAACACGCGATAGTAAATTACATTAGCGAAACGCTAAAATCAAATGTAATGCCATTAAATATAAAATTAATTTCACTCGCATTTGTGGACTCAATTGATTTTGTTTCTGTACAAGATGAACTAATTTCTTCGCTTGTTTCGCTATTACAACGAAATATTATAAACGAATGTGGACTTCCACACGCAATTTATAATTTGTTAAAAACCAGCCGATAATCATTAGCCCAAGACGATTTATAAATCATTTACATTCGGCGCATCTATTCAATGCGGCCACATCAACCTCCTAAATAAAAACGGGACAAAGCCTGCGCCTCATCCCGCCTTTCATTGCGAGAAAACCCTCTTCGTCTTTCCATAATCCCCCGAAGGGGGCTATTCGCCGAGGTAGGCCTTGCGGATGTCGGGGTTGGCCAGGAGGTTGGCGCTGGTGTCTTCGAGGACCACGTGGCCGGTCTCCAGGACGTAGCCCCGGGAGGCCGTCTGGAGCGCCAGGTTGGCGTTCTGCTCCACGAGGAGCACGGTGACGCCCTCCTCGCGGTTGATGGTCTTGATGATCTCGAAGATGCGCTGGACGATGAGCGGGGCCAGACCGAGCGAGGGCTCGTCCAGGAGCAGGACCTTGGGCCGGGTCATGAGGGCCCGGCCGATGGCCAGCATCTGCTGCTCGCCGCCGGAGAGGGTGCCGCCGGGCTGGTGCTTGCGCTCCTTGAGCACGGGGAAGAAGCCGAAGACCTTGTCCAGGTCGAAGGCCACGCGGTCCTTGTCCGTGCGCAGGAACGCGCCCATCTCCAGGTTTTCGATCACGGTCAGGCGGGGGAAGATGCGGCGACCCTCGGGCACCTGGCAGAGCCCCTTGGCGGGCAGGCGGTCGGGCGACACGGCGGCCACGGGCGCGCCCTGGTAGAGGACTTCGCCCTCGGTGGCGGGCACGATGTTGCAGATGGTCATGAGCGTGGTGCTCTTGCCCGCGCCGTTGGCCCCGATGATGGTCACGATCTCGCCGGGCATGACGGCCAGGGAGACGCCCTTGAGGGCCTTGATGTTGCCGTATCCGGCGTGGACGTCGCGCAGTTCCAGGATGGCGTCGCTCATGCGTGGCCCCTCTCCTCGGAACGGCCGCCCACGCGCTTGGCGGGCCAGAGTCCCTTGGGCTTGAGGATCATCATCGCGGCCATGACTCCGCCGAAGACGAGCATGCGGTAGAGCTCGAAGCCCCGGAAGACCTCGGGCAGGGCGATGAGCGCCAGGGCCCCGAGGATCACGCCGGGGATGGAGCCCATGCCGCCCAGGACCACCATGGCCAGAACCATGGCCGACTCCATGAAGGTGAAGGACTCCGGGGAGACGAACCGCATCCGGGCGGCGAAGAAGCAGCCCGCGAGACCGCCGAAGACCGCGCCCATGGCGTAGGCCAGGAGCTTGAGGGCGAAGGTGTTCACGCCCATGAGCTGGGCGGCGGTCTCGTCCTCGCGGATGGCCTCCCAGGCCCGGCCGATGCGCGAGTAGTTCAGGCGATGCACGGCGATGATGGTGACCACGGCCAGGAAAAGAATGACGAAGTAGAGCCCGCTGAGGTTGCGCAGGGACACCAGGGTCCAGTGCCCGGCGTCCATCCACCAGACCGAGGGGGCCTTCACGCCGAGGATGCCGTTGGGGCCGTTGGTCAGGCTCATCCAGTTGTTGAGCACGATGCGCACGATCTCGCCGAAGCCCAGGGTGACGATGGCCAGGTAGTCGCCGCGCATCCGCAGCGTGGGATAGCCGATGATGCACCCGGCCACGGCCGCGAAGGCGGCGGCGATGGGCAGGCAGAGCCAGAAGGACAGGCCGAAGTGCACGGACAGCAGGGCGTAGGTGTAGGCCCCCACGCCGTAGAAGGCGATGTAGCCCAGGTCCAGCAGTCCGGCCAGGCCGACCACGATGTTCAACCCCAGTCCGAGGCAGATGTAGACCATGACGTTGATGGCCACGTCGATGGCGTAACGCTCGTTGAGGAACGGGAAGGCGAGGGCGCAGGCGGCCACGGCGAGGATGAGCGCCCAGCGCGGCAGGACGCGCACCGGGGCGGCCAGGGACTGGGCCAGCCGCGCGGCCGGGACGCCGATGAAGTCGAGCGAGCCCTGGCGCTTGAGGCCCCAGAGCACGAACAGGACCAGGGCGGCCGCCGCGACGTAGGACCAGACTTCCAGGGCGGGCCCGAACTCCAGGCCCTCGGGCTTGATGCCCATGAGCGGCCAGAGGATGAAGAAGAACCAGACCAGGCCGATGGCGAAGGACGCCCAGTGGCGCTTAGACGCGAGTGTCGTCAACGTTCTCCCCCATGATGCCGGTGGGCATGAAGTAGAGCACGGCGATGAGGATGATGAAGGCGAACACGTCCTTGTACTCGCTGGAGAGGTAGCCCGCGGCCATGATCTCCACCATGCCGATGATGAAGCCGCCGAGCATAGCCCCGGTGATGTTGCCGATGCCCCCGAGAACCGCGGCGGCGAAGGCCTTGATGCCCGGCACGAAGCCCATGTCGTAGCGCACTGAGCCGTAGTACAGGCCGACCATGATGCCCGCGGCGGCGGCCAGTCCCGCGCCGATGGCGAAGGTGATCGTGATGATCCGCCCGGAGTTGATGCCCACCAGGGCGCTCATGGTCTTGTCCTGGGCCGTGGCGCGCATGGCCTTGCCGATGCGGGTGCGGAAGACCAGGGCGTTCAGGCCCACCAGGAGCACGGCGGTCACGACCACGATGATGATCTGCATGTAGGAGAGCGTGACCATGCCGAAGTGCAGGCCCCCCTGGGTCATCTCCGTGGGGTAGGCCTTGTCGTAGACGCCCTGGGTGAGCATGAGGCCGTTCTGGAGAAAGATGGACATGCCGAGGGCCGAGAGGAGCACGGAGAGACGCGAGGAGTTGCGCAGGGGCTTGTAGGCCACCTTCTCCACGGCCGTGGCCAGCAGCGCGCAGTAGCCCATGGTCAGGATCAGCGAAAGCGCCAGGCAGAGGGTCGGGGGCACTCCCTGGGCCGAAAGCCAGGTGAGCATGATCACGCCCATGTACCCGCCGGCGGCGAAGAACTCGCCGTGGGCGAAGTTGATGAGCTGGATGATGCCGTAGACCATGGTGTAGCCTAGGGCCACCAGGGCGTAGACTCCGCCCAGGGTGATCCCGTTGATGAGCTGCTGAACGAAATATTCCATCGGGGTTCCGGGTCGCCGGGCCGGAAACGGGCCCGCCCGAAGGCGGGCCCGTCCGGTCGACGGTTCAGGCTAGTAGAGCTTGTTGGTCTCGGGATTCCAGTAGTTGGTGAACTTCCCGCCCTTGACCATCTGGATGATGTAGTTGGAACCGGAGTCGCCGCTCTCCAGGTAGTTGATCTTCTTGGAGGCGCCCTGGAACTTGTTCTTGAGCATGGCCTCGCGGATCTTGGCCGGGTCGGTGGAGCCCACGGCCTTCACGGCCATGAGGTAGGCCATGGCCGAGTCGTAGGAATAGGCCGAATACGCGCCGGGCTCGCCGTACTTGGGCTGGTACTTGGCGTAGAAGGTCTTGTAGGCCGGGGTCTCCCGGTCGATGAAGCCGAAGGTCAGGAAAACGCCCTCGGCGGCGTCCTTGGCGATCTCCATGAGCTGGGGATGGTACACGGCGTCCTGGGCCAGGATCTTGGCGGTGATGCCCATGCGCTTGGCCTGGATGAGCATGAGCGCGCCGGAGGCGGAGTTCTGGAGGCTGACGTAGAACACGGCGGGATTGGCGGCCTTGACCTTGGTCAGCACGGCCGAGAAGTCCTTGTCGCCCTGGTTCACGTGCTCATGCCCGAGAACCTTCACGCCCTGGGCGTTCGCCAGTTTCTCCAGGTTGTCGGCCAAGCCCTGGGAGTAGGTGGTCTTGTCGTCCACGATGTAGACGGTGCCGCCCTTGAGGAATTCCTTGATGAACTTGATGGCCACCTTGGACTGGTCGTCGTCGCGGCCGCAGGTGCGGAACATGTACTTCAGCCCGCGCTCGGTGACCTTCTCGCTGGTGGAGGCCGGGGTGATCATGACGATGTCGACTTCGGCCAGGGCCTCGGAGGCCGGGATGGTGGCGCTGGAGCAGTAGGCGCCGACCACGGCCGGAACCTTCTCGTTGATGAGCTTGTTGGCGGCGGCCACGGCCTGGCGGGGATCGCAGATGGAGTCCTCGGCCTGGACCACGATGTCCTTGTAGCCGGGGATGCCGCCCTGGTCCTTGACGACCTCGACGGCGGCGCGCACGCCGTTGGCGATGTCGTTGCCGTCGGCGGCGTAGGGTCCGGTGAGCGGGCTCAGGGTGCCGATCTTGAGCGCGTCGGCGGCCAGGGCCGCGGCGGGGGCGGCCAGAAGGACCGCCAGGGCCAGGGACAGGACTTTCAGCACAATGCGATTCATCCGACATCTCCCTTGTGTTGTGGTTCGTCAGGCGTGACCCAAATATGCCTCGATCACCGCGGGGTCGCTGCGGATTTCCGCCGGGGTTCCCTTGGCGATCAACACACCATGATCCAGCACCACGATGCTGTCGCAGATGCCCATGACCACCTTCATGTCGTGCTCGACCATGAGCACGTTCACACCGAGACCCGCGATCCGGCCGATGGTCTCCATGAGTTCCTTGCTCTCGGCGGGATTCAGGCCCGCGGCGGGTTCGTCGAGCAGGATGGTCTTGGGCTCGGAGGCCAGCGCCCGGGCGATCTCCAGGCGGCGCTGCAGGCCGTAGGCCAGATTGCTGGCCACCTCGTGGGCCTTGGGGGCGAGCCCCATGAACTCCAGGGACTCCATGGCCTTGTCGCGGATGCGGGCCTCCTCCCGGCGCTGGGAGGGGCTGCGCAGGATGGCCCCGAGCACCTTGGCCTTGCTGCGGCAGTGCTGGGCCACCATGACGTTTTCCAGGGCGGTCATGTTCTGGAAGAGGCGGATGTTCTGGAACGTCCGGGCGATGCCCCGGGCCAGGATCTGATGCGGCCTCAGGCCCAGGATGGACGTCCCGTCGTAGGTCGCCGCGCCCGCGCAGGTGGCGTAGACGCCGGTGATGACGTTGAAGACCGTGGTCTTGCCCGCGCCGTTGGGACCGATGAGGCCGACGACCTGCCCGGGCCGCACCTCGAAGCTGACCTCGGTGAGGGCCTGGAGTCCGCCGAACCGGACGCTGATGTCGGAGAGGACGAGTTCAGCCATGAGCTTGGCACCGTACTCGAACCAAGGAAAAAGATCAAGAGAGACGGGCCTTTTT
>Ga0265295_1002321_pt1 | contig 30554 bp, 24 predicted proteins | sample Munlansysbiofilm_FD_192503 | JGI IMG/M metagenome (GOLD analysis project Ga0265295, IMG submission 192503) | Leachate microbial communities from a municipal landfill in Southern Ontario, Canada - Methane capture system biofilm | ecosystem: Engineered > Solid waste > Landfill > Unclassified ... | reverse complement strand
GAATACCGGCGGACGTATCCTGCGGCAACATCACGCCGGTACATCCGGGAGTTCCTCCGCCCCTGGGGCCGGAACTCCTGTGGCGGCTCACCACCCATCTTTATCTTAACCACGTAACACTGGGGAGCGCCGAACACCTGCGAACCCTGCTGCAACTGTACCTGTCCCATGACACCTCCTCCGGCTCTCCCCTGACCGCCAATCTCAAGAGGATAGCCGGAATAGAGGATGTGGCCGTCACACCTGACGAGGCCATGGTGGACGGTGTTCTTGTCCGGGGAAGCCATATCCGCCTGAAGGTCCGCCTGGACCATTTTGCCGGAGCGGGAGACCTGTTCCTGTTCGGCTGTGTACTCCACCGCTTCCTGGAGCAATACGCGTCCATCAACTGCTTCATCAGACTGACCGTGGACGAACAGACGCGAGGAGAGAGCTATCAGTGGCTCATGAGACTGAAATGACATCCCTGATAAACGACCTGCTGGAGAACGGCCACCAATTCAGCTTCGTCCAGGTCATGCGCCTTGCCCAGCGATTCCTCGATCCCGCGGGAGAAAAGGGGTTGCCGGACGTTCCCTGGCAGGACCGGGTCCGGGTCCGGCCGGAACTGTCCCTGACCTTTCCCGCCTCGGACGTGGCCGCTGTCGAAAAGGACGGCGACGACCTCCGTATCACCACAACCTTTCTTGCCCTCTACGGCACATCATCTCCCCTTCCCACCTTCTATACCGAAGACCTCATGGACGAAGCGTCAAACGACGAGTCGGTATGCCGCGACTTCATGGACATCATCCACCAGCGCCTCTACCACCTCTACTTTGAGTGCTGGAGCAAATACCGACTCCTTATCCGCGTCGTGGAGCAAAATAACCCCATCGACAGGGAACGGCTTCTCTGCCTCATCGGCCTCGGGGAAAAAGAGCTGGCCTGCTGCATGCCCGACTCCTTCAGCCTGCTGCGCTACACCGGCATCCTGACCCAGTATCCCCGTTGTGCCATGGGGCTCAAAACCATCCTGCGCGACGCGCTGGGCATGAATAGCATCACCATCATCCAGAACATACGGCGCATGGTCCCCATACCCGACGACCAGCGCCTGCGCATGCTCGTAAGCGGTGGCAGACTCGGCATGGACACCGTTCTCGGCAGCAAAATCGCGGACAGGATGGGCAAGTTCCGTATCCGTATCGGGCCGCTTGCCTGGCGGGAATTTAACGACCTGCTGCCGGGAACAGCGCGCAACGACAGACTCACCAGCCTGACCATGTTCTACCTCACAGACCCCCTCGAAGTGGAACTGGAGCTGGTCCTTGCCGCCGGTGAGGCGCAACCGATCCGCATCGGCAATCCCGAAGCGCGGCTCGGCCTCAACACCTGGGACTTCGCCGGTAAAAGCATCGGCCAGGTCAGCGCCCGGTTCCGGGTGGAGGCACTGCCGAACCGCAAGTATCTTCCCTCAAATCCGGAAGCCACGCCAACGAAAACGGGCCATGACTTTGTCGACTACTACCGCAATGAACGGGCGCTCCTTGGGGAACTGGCGGACCGGTTCGCCGGGAACCATCCAAATCTCGCCCCACTGGTCGGCGGTTCCATGGCCGATCCCGGCGTGGAGAGACTCCTGGAGGGGACCGCCTTTCTCAACGCCCTGCTGCGGCGCAAGCTGGATGATGACATCCCCGAGTTTATCAATGAAATAATCACCTCTGTGCAGCCGGAACATATGCGGCCCGTCCCGGCGGCAACCATCATCGCCTTCACACCCAAGGAGGGGCTTACGCGGATACAGGTGATTCCAGCCGGGTCCGAAGTCCAGTCGGTTCCGGTGCAGGGAACCAGGATCCGCTTCAGGACCTGCTATGACGTGACCGTTCATCCCCTGTCGCTTCTGGACGCCTCCTTCTCCCACCCATCCGGCAAGACCCCGCGCATCACCCTGCAATTGGAATTGAACGGTATGGAGCTTTCCTCCTGGAAGGCTGAATCCCTTCGCCTCTACCTTGCTGATGACTATCCGGCGGCCTGCGATCTGAGTCTGCTGCTTTTGCGCTATCTGAAGCGCATAAGAATAACTGCGCACGCTAACGGTTCGACAATCGAGATTCCATCCAACTGCCTGAAACCGGTCGGATTTGCCGAAGAAGAAACCGTCCTCGCTACGGAAAAGAGCTTGATGCCGGGACATCTGATACTCCAGGAGTACTTCCTGTTCCGCGACAAGTTCCTTTTCCTGGACCTGACCGGCCTGGAACGATGCAGCTCATTTGGCAACGGCGCCCGCTTTGAAATCACCTTCGAGTTGACCGATCGCCCCTTGGTTGTTCCCCGGATCACGAAAAAGAGTTTCGCGCTTTCCGCAACGCCGGTTATCAACCTCTTCAAGCACAAGGCGAAGCCGATATCGTTCGTCTCCGAACTTTCCCGGCATGTAGTTCAGCCTGCCGGAAAGCCTCTCTCTCATTTCCGGATCTATTCGGTGGATCAGGTTCGGGGGCTGGTCAAAGGGAGAAGCGCCGGAATACTCTATGACCTGCAAAATCCATTACTCAAGAGCGCCGAAGAAGTCCGCAACTGTCATATCACGCAAAGCCCGTCGGCCATTGGGGACGGGTTTGACACCGTACTATCAATTGAAGACGAAAACCGAACCGGAAGAATAACACTCGACATTGATCTGACCTGCACCAACGGGACCCTGCCGGAACAACTTGCCATCGGCGACATTTGTACCGCAGCCGGAGGCACACCCGAGTCTGTCGAACCCGCAAACATAAAAGCCGTTACAGGCGCCACTTTCCCTAAGTTCCAACAGAATCGCCAATGGAGGCTTCTCTCGGGCTTTTCACTGAATTCCCTCTCTCTGAACAGCGCTGAAAACTTTCGAGCAATCCTGAGACTCTTCATTCACCCCGACAGCAGGAATCAAGCCGCTGTAATGGCGAACAGGAAGAAGATAGATGCGATTGAATCCATTGACGCGCAACAGGCCGACCGCTTGATAGGCAGGCGCATGTATCGCGGATACGAAATCCGCCTGAAGCTGCGCGCCGACGGCTTTGCCGGGCCGGGCGATCTGTACCTGTTCTGCTCGGTTCTGGAGCGGTTTCTGGGCGGTTATGTGACGCAGTGCTGCTTTCTACGCCTTGTGGTTGAGGAAATCGAGAAGGGGTATCGGTTCGAATGGCAAGTAAGGATGGGTGATAGGGGTTTAGCTTAAAATATCAAAGTGTGGGGAAGATGACTATGACGAAATTTAAAAAAGCTCCTGTCGCACAAGGAAGGAATTATTCTGGAGGGGGTAATAAATTTGAAGCAAGTGGAGACAATAAGACCAAAATTATCGCCTCTAGCTCAAAAAGTGGTATTCCGGAGGACGAATTCAAATTGTTTGTTGCCATTGTTTATGGTGAGGCAAATAGCTGTAGCGAAGCTGCATGGAGGGCAGTGGGGCATGTAATAATGAACAGAGTTGGAAATAATGAGTGGTCGAAGTTGAAAACTGTTACAGCAATAATTACTCAAAAATATGCATTTGAAGCGTACAAAAAAAAGCAATTTAATATTGCGGAAAAATATCTTCACAACAACTCAAAAGATAAACTGTCTGACAAGTTAATAGATAGAATGGAAGAAGTTTTAGAGCCTGTTTACAACAAAAAAGATCCTGATAACACGTATGGAGCAATCCTGTATTTTAGTCCAAAGGCACAAAAAGCATTAGGAAGAAATAAACCTAATTGGGCTAGTAGTAAAAAATTGACAGAAGTAAAGGTTGATGGATTGGAGGCAACAGATGATTTTAAATTTTATAAATATAAGGCAAAACCTAAATCTAAGCCTAAGCATAAACATAAACAAAGATCTTCTAAAAATAAAAGAGTTAATAAAAGGTAAAATAATAGTCTTTATTGTTTCAACGATAACTGTCAGCATTATTGTTATTCAATCATCTTGTGCATACTGCGATTCCAGCTCTAAAGTATCACCTGATAATATAAATAGGATTGTATGGGAATGCAAAACTGAACCGCACAATTCCAGTATATATACACGAGAATGTAAGATATACGCCGTAGGTATCAGCGGCGAGAAGGAATGGATACATAAACAATCAGATCTTCCGGAACCAACGGTTAAATGGCACAACAACAGTTTGGCAGAGGTCATCATACCTTGTGGCTCTCCATGCAATTATTCAATATTTTATGATGTAAAAAAGGGCGCTTCTGAACCATATGAATTTGTTCTTGCTGTTAACTCCGATCAACAGATTATCGCTAGAGCAGGAAAGTCGCATATTCTGATCAACAAAATTTTTCAAAATCATCATAAAGTAATTATGAAAATAAAACGAAAGTTTGCTGAAACAGCGGCTCTTGTCTTAGTTATTGAAGAAGCTCATTTTACAAAAGCAGGTAAGCTCTTTATTCGCTATTTATCTGGAAGCAACTATGTGCCAATAGAAGAAACAATACCTGTAAAATTATTTTCTCATAAATAATTTATTGATAACGAATAGATGAAAGGAGTCGAGTATGTCCTACAATCCAGCCTCAGAGGCAAAGTTTCTGTTTGAACTACTGGACGCTGAATATGACTTGTCGGTAGTCGGCTTTGATGTAGAGGAAACGGTATCCGATACCTTTGTAGTCAATCTGACCCTTGCCGGAAAGGAAAAGATCACCTTCGAGGATGTAAAACTGCAAGAGGGGCTGCTGACGGTTATAGGTGGTGTCGGCGCGATTCTGAACGATGAGTCAGGTGATCGCTATTTCCACGGTATCATACGTAAATTCAAGCATGCCGGCACATCAGGACGGCTTCAGCTCTATGAAGCGCAGATGGTCCCGTCGCTCTGGCTGCTCTCTCTGGAAGAGAAATGCCGCATCTTTCAGGACAAGCCTCTCAAGGAGATAATTGAAACCCTTCTCGAAGAGCAGGATATCAACAGCGACATGTATGAGTTTCGCCTCAATCGGGACGACATATTCATGAAATTTTCAATCCAGTACCAGGAAACCAATCTGCATTATCTCTCCAGACTTCTCGAACATGAGGGTATCTTCTATTTTTTCGAGCATTACGAGGACAAACATCTTCTGGTCTTTTGCGATACCGAGGCATTCTACCAGGACATTGCCGGCTCGCCTTTCGTGACATTCAACACAAACGGCCTGGTTGCGGAAAAAGAGAATATCCATGCATTCGATTTCTCCGAACGTCTCCGCCCGGGAAAGCTTTCACAAAAAAACTTCAACTTTAAAACACCGTCCGTAGATTTGGCAACCAAACATGAAGCAGAAATTGAGACGGATTACGAAGTGTATGAGTATCCCGGTCCGTACGGAGAAACGGCTAAAGGGGATACCATGTCGCAAATTCGCCTTGAAGAAATACAGGCGCTGGCAAAGCGGGGATACGGCAACAGCAATTGTCCGCGCCTCCAGCCGGGCGCCACGTTCACCCTTACGGACCACCCGCATGCTGATTTCAATGCTGAATATTTTGTTTACGCTGCTACGCATGAAGGCGAACAACCGCAGATTCTACAGGAACATGGTTCGGGAGGAAGCGCCGACTATTCCAACAGCTTTTCGGTAATTCCGGCTAACATAACCTATCGACCTGAGCGTATATCATCTAAACCCTTTGTCCCCGGTCTCCTGTCCGCCATCGTCACCGGTCCAAAAGGAGAAGAGATCTGGCCGGATCAGTACGGCCGAGTCAATGTCCAGTTCCACTTCGACCGTGAAGGCAAGATGGACGAAAAAAGCTCCTGCTGGCTCCGAGTGGTGCAGTTCTGGAACGGCCCGACATGGGGGAGCCAGTTCATCCCCCGGGTCGGCGATGAAGTGCTCGTTTCTTTCATCAATGGTGATATGGACTATCCGGTAGTCATCGGAAGCGGCGTGAATGCCGCCAAGATGCCCAACTATACACTCCCCGCAAACAAGACCCAGAGCGGCATCAGGACGAGAAGCACGCCGGGCGGCAACCCGGACAACTACAATGAGCTCCGTTTTGAAGATAGAAAAGGGTCTGAAGAGATATATCTCCAGGGAGAAAAAGACTGGAACATCCTCATCAAGAACGACAAGGGGCAGTATGTCGGTCATGATGAGACGCTCAATGTCCGCAACAACAGGACCAAGACGGTCGGTGTGGATCAATCGTTGAGCGTGGGATCGAACGATACCGAAACCATAGGCGCCAACAAGACCGAGACCATCGGCGCCAATAAGACCGAAACCGTGAGCGTCAACAAGATGGAAACAATCGGCGCGGCCAAGGAATTATCCGTCGGCGGTCTCTATCAGGTTACCGTCGGCGGGATCATGAACGAGACGGTTGCCTGCGCAAAGACAGAGGAGGTGGGTTTGGCCAAGGCGGTATTTGTCGGAACAACCATGATGGAGAACGTGGTGGGCGACAGGACGACGAACATCGGCGCTAATCTCACGGAGACCATAGACGGAAAATACTCCTCAAAAGCGAATGAATACATCATAGAAGCAACGAAGATCACTTTCAAATCCGGCTCTTCGACAATTGTCATGGACGGCAGCAGCATCACCCTCAAGGCAAGCAAAATCTTCAGCAACTGAGTGTGAAACGGTTCTTGAGGGCGGTTCGGAAGTAATCAATGTACGAAGAATCTCCGGAGAATTGACGTGAAAAAGGAACGAACGAAAACCATCGGGTTTGTGGAAAATACCGTTCCCATTGAGGGGATGCGATTAGGCAGGATTATCCGTATCAATGAAAGTGGGGATTTCCTTGTAGATTTCAGCGGTGACGGAACTACGCCCGTTGTCGCCAGAACCACGACCTCGGCGAGGGCGGAAACCCTCCGCAGAGGAAACCCGGAAGGCCGGGAGGTCCTGCTCATCTTTGAGAATAGCGATCCGAGACGTCCCATCATCATTGATACCATGTATTCGCTGATTGAGGAGATTACGGAACCGGCGATCACTGCTCTTGAAGCGGATGAACCGCACGAGGTGACTATTGATGCGAAGCGGATTTCACTGGAAGCCGAGAACGAAATTGTTCTGAAGTGCGGAAAGGCGAGCATCACCCTCACCAAGGCAGGGAAAGTCCTTATCAAGGGTGACTATGTTCTCAGCCATTCCTCGGGAGAGAACAGGATCAGGGGCGGCTCGGTGTCGATCAACTAGGAATGGAGAATCCTCTTGGTTACTCAAGGAATAGTCGCCCAGTTTGCTGAAGAAGCAGCATTCCTCCGCCATCTCCGAACCAGGGCCGTCGGCGCGCCTAATTTTTCGCTCGATGACCTTGTGAAACTCGACGAACGGATAGAGGCCCACATCGACGGACTGCGAGTAGCGGGTGATGCCGGGTGGGAGATGTGTCTGAATAGTCTCGGCGGCGAAGCCCCCGAGTGCTGCTTTGCTCCTTCCGTGCTCGCCATAGAAAGCGGCAATGCAGGTCGCTTTCATGCTGTCCTTGATGCAATCGCCGAGGACCCTGTCAAGGGTCGCTCCCTTATCTCCGCACTTGGCTGGCTGCCCCCGGCACAGGCCGAACCACATATCAATAACCTTCTCAGCTCCGAATCACCATTCCAACGGTACCTCGGTATAGCGGCAAGCGCCATCCATCGCCGCGATCCGGGACATCTCCTCGGTAAAACCGTTGACGATGGATACCCGATACTGAGGGCTCGCAGCCTGCGGGCATACGGAGAGTTGGGAAGGAGTCGCGAACTGGATTCTTGCATCCTGCGAGGGGCCTTTGCGGACGATGACGATGAGATACGCTTTTCCGCGGCATGGTCAGCGACCCTTGCCGGTAATAAGGAAGCAGTCGAGGTGCTGAAAAGCTTTGTTCCGCAGAATTCGCTTCATAAGGAAAAAGCCCTGGATACAGCTTTGCGGCGTATGGAAGCGGCAGCCGCTTTCACCTGGCAGAGACATCTCGCAAATTCTCCTGACACTCTCCGGCTTGCGATCATCAGTGCGGGCATAATAGGCGACCCCGTCCTGGTTCCGTGGCTTATTGAACAGATGAACACCCCGACGCTGGCACGCATTGCCGGTGAAGCATTCACCATGATTACCGGTATCGATCTGGAGTCGGAAGAAATGAGAGGAGTGCGGCCGGAAGGCTTCGATGCCGGGCCTACGGATGATCCGGGTAATGACAATGTCGCCATGGACCCCAACGATGACCTTCCCTGGCCCAAAGCGGAGGCCGTACTGCACTGGTGGGGCAGGAACAAGGAGGCGTTTCCGAACGGTATCCGCAATCTCCTGGGTAAGCCGATCACGGCGGTCAATCTTCGGAACATTCTCAGGAGCGGACGACAGAGACAACGGACAGCGACCGCCTTGGAACTGGTGATACTGGAGCCGGATCGGCCGCTCTTTGAGGTGCGGGCGCCGGGATTACGGCAGATGGAAGTTATATGGCAGAAGGAACAAGAGTGAAGGCAAAGCATTTCACGATGCTCGAATCAAGTATTTCAACAAGGTGGAGCATACATGAAGGAATTGGCAATCACCGCTGTAAACGCCATAACCGCCGTAGGCCATGACGCCGCCATGATAGCGGCCGCCGTCCGGGCGGGAATCTCACGCTTTTCCGAGTACGACGACTTTCCGGACGGGGAAGGCAACCCCATAATCGTGGCGCACATCAGAGGGATTGATGAAGGTCTGGATACATGCGCCCGTATGGCAGCTAGCGCCAAGCTTTGTCTTGATACTCTGCTCTCCGGATATTTCCGGAATGGTACGCAACATCCTTCGCAAATCCGGATCTTCCTGGGTACGTCCATGGAAGAGAGACCCGGTCCGCGCTATGAAGAGAGCTGCATGTGGTCGCTGCCCGGGGTCATGGAAAAATGGGCTGCCAAGCCTTCCGTAGAGACCTTCCCTCGTGGTAACGCTTCCGTGCCGTACTCTCTTGCCGAGGCGGGAATGCTGATCGAAAGTGATCCCCGTGCCCTGTGCATCGTCGGCGGAATCGACTCGTTATTGAGAGACTCAACCCTGAACTGGTTCGAACAGGACGCTCGCCTCAAGTCCGTAAGCTATGGCCGACATCAGGGACTCATCGCCGGAGAGGCGGTCTGTTTCATGATTATTGAAGGCCCGGAGCGGGCCCGGCAGGCGAACAGACCGATCCTTGCGCGTATCACCGGTCTTGGTCTGGCCGAAGATCCCGAGCCGCGCGCATACAATGCATCCAGTCGGGGCACGGGTCTTGCCGAGGCTTGCCGGGCAGCGTTGGTCGGGACTTCGGGCGAAAGTGTTTGTGCTGTTTTGGGAGACCTGAACGGCGAGAACTCCCGCACGGTGGAATGGAGTATGACTGAAACAAACTGCTTCGGAATGCGGGATACAGGGAGGAAGCTTTGGAAACCGGCCAACTGCTATGGCGATATCGGCGCGGCCACCGGGGCGGTGATGGTGACGGTCGCTGCGCAAGGTTTCGCCCGCGCATGGCTGCAAGGACCTGTCCTGGCATTCTGCTCGGACGATCACGGGGCATGTGGGGCTTTGGTTCTGGAAAAAGAATAGAAAAGGAGACTCGACGCCATGGGAAAATCAACGGTTTTTGCAAACAGTCAAGGGATTTCAAATACCGGCAGCGGCGGCGTCACCGTGAGCGGTCCGGATGTTTGCCTGACGCCCGTGGGAGATGCGCTTGTGCCGGTGCCTTATACCAATATTGCCAGATCCGCCACGCTCACGGACGGCTCAAAAAGCGTGAAGGTCGACGGTTGCATGGGAGCGATCGATGGATGCTGCTATCGAACGAGCACCGGGGATCAGCCCGGCACCGGCAGGGGAGTCGCCTCCGGAACGGTGGGAGACAGGGCCGAGTTCATCAACAGTTCCCACGATGTGAAGATCGAGGGGAAGGGCGCATGCCGCAATTCCGATCCCATGACGCAGAACAACAGGAATGCCCTGGGAGTCAACCGTGATTCCGCTTCGCCTCCCATCGCCAAGCCGCTGGATGTGGCCCAGCCGGAGCCCACGACCTTCCGTTTCAGGGTAGTGGAACACCTCTCGTGGGACAACTACGATGAAGATGGCAAGCGTTTCGTTTTCGGCCACAAGGAGAACAAACCGCTTGCCGGGATGAAGTTCAAAATAAAAATGCCGGACGGCGGCATTATCGAAAAGACAACCGATGAGGACGGCGTGATCGAACTCCCTGAACAGGACCCCTGCAGTAAGTATGAGGTCATCTTCGAGCCCGAGAGCGCCCGGATGAACAATGTCTATTACCTCTTTTACAATGCATGCCGCCCACTGGAAAAGTTCCTGTGAATAAAGGAGAGTTCCACATCTTACCTAAACATAAAGGACCATTGCATGGCTGATAATGACTCAATAGGGACAAAACAAAAAGTGGAGCAAAACGATCCAGATGGCCAGGTTTTGAAGTCCCGAAAGACTGATCTGTTGTGCGGGGGAATGCACCAAATCAGCGTCTTCCGGCCATCGGTAATCATCGATTCCCATATGCACATCCAGAGTGGTAACTGCGCGCCGCTGCCGTTTTTGTGGGAGCGGCTTTCCGTCCTGAAATATCTTAAGCCTCCTCGATGGTTCATAGAGGGCGCTGGTGAAGTTGGTGGCACAATCCTTGACTTCATCCTACTCAAGCCAGTTGTCGGCGCAATCAGAAAAGCGGGCGGCGCAAAACCTGATGAAAACGGCAATTTCTACCGTAAAAGCAGCTTCAGGCAGGCGGTACCGATCTCGGAAAAACCAACCCTTGAAATCGGAAACATTTTCATCAAAAAAAAGAGAAACCCGGTTTATGAGGAATTCAAAAAGGATATGCAGTACAAGGACCTCTCAAACCTGGTGTTCTCCTGCGTGGTCATGACCATGGACATGGAATACGCGCATATTGACGGGTACTATGGCATCAAGGTTTATAACGCCATCTATGCCGATGAGGACACAACTAAGAAACCCATCCATTACTGGTATCCCGCGCATGGTGTCTGGCAGCGGAGGGCGGACTCGTATCAACGAATAGACATCAGTGGGCAGGATGACAACGAGCGCCAGAATGACGTCAAAGAGAAGTTTACGGAAGCAGAGCACAGAAGGCTCAAGGAGCAGGGTATTATAGGACTTTATCACGACATTACTAAAGACGGGACCGAACCAATAGGAATAATAGCTGCGCCCTGCCTGACGGACGAAAAAGAAACAGATACATATGAACAGTGGAAAGAGCAGATGGATTACACCGAACAGGTGGTACTTGCTAACCCCTTGAAGCTCCTCCCCTTGTTTCACTACGACCCTCGGCGCTGGCAGCTTAGGGGCAATCAGGAAGTTTACAATCATGTGGGCAGCGATGGGCTTTACCTTGGGTACAAAATCTACACGGCCCAGGGTTACCGGCCGTGGGACATAAGAAGGCTTCCGATATTGAAGGATTTTTATGTCAATTGCTGTGAAAATAAAACTCCCATCATGAATCACTGCACGCCGGAAGGGGCCTTTTCTTTTGACCGGAATGAGTATTTCGACTTCGTGCATCCGAACGACACCGACGAGGATCAGAAACAAAAAGACGCCAATGGCAGGGGCACTCCATTAAGAGTTGGTCCCTATCCTGGCGTTCTTAAAGATGATCCCCATAAAATGCAGGAGTATTTCAACGAACAGTTTGTTGCCCCTGACGCATGGCGGCAAGTTTTGGACAGTACCGTTGATGGGACGCCATTGAACACCCTGCGCCTCTGTTTCGCCCATTTCGGCGGCAACACCCGTCAGGGTAAGGAGTGGGGGAGGCAAATAATGGATATGATACAGAAATATCCAAACGTATATGCGGACATATCATCGTCCTTTGCCAACGAAGATTTCCAGAACTATTTTTTGAAGATTCTTAAAAAAGAGAACGAAGAAGAAAAACGAGAACAGAAAGAAGAAGAGAAACGGAAAAAGAAGGAAAAAGAAGAGGAAGAAACGCGCAGACGTTTGGGAGAAGAAGAAAAACCAGAAAATATGGAAAATGACAATAAAAACGAAAAGAAAAAGAAAACAAGACTTAAAGACCGAATACTGTTCGGTTCGGATTGGTACCTGACCCTGCTGGATGGCAAGGATTATGTCGAGTATTGTCAAAAGGCAAAGAAAGCTCTGAACGACGTTGACAGCAGTCTCTGGTTCAGGTTCACTCAGTACAACCCCTGCACTTTCTATCGGTTGTATGATGAGAACCAGATCGACCGAATAGCTGGGAATATTGTCAAGAGAAGGGAAACTGATGAGACTAGAAAACAATTACCGGAACTCACAGAAAAAGAAATTGATGTAATAAAAAAAGAATCCGTATATATCAAACAGGCAAGTTCACCCTATTTTAACTATGAGGAGTGGCCATGAGTAACTCGATAGATATTAAGTATCATAAAAAGTGTATTAGGTTTGTACTTTTTGCGCTAACTATAAGTGTATGTCTATTATCTACTACTATCTATGGAGAAAATAAAATGGAGCCTTTGTATAACCTCAATGAAGCAAAGCCCCTTAAGGCTGAAGTATATAAAATCGGAACTGATTCAATTCTTTCATTATTTCCCGTACCACAGGATAATTCGATAGGCACAAATGATTTGAACAACGCCATTACCCTCCTGTCTTTTCACAAAGGCAAGATCAGACAAGATCAATTCTTCAAGAATGCTTTTGATCAGGTTGGTGGAGGTGGAACGTTCATCCCCGTTATTGCACCAGACACCATAGGTTTCGGTCAGGTCAGACGATTTGTGTTTTATAATTTCAGAACAAAAGCTTATCAGCGCTATCGTATTGTTGTTTCCCTTGACGAAACGATTCAAAAAATTGCCATTGCTAATGCACAACTACGGCACTTTATTTTTGAAATAAAAGAATACGACAGAAAATCCGAGAATCCCAGTGATAAAACCTTCAATTTGCAATTGATGGACCTTAGCGGAAAAGAGCCTAGGCGAATCAAGGAACTCAATATCGGTAAAGTGACTGTATGGACTTCGGCGTTCAACAAGATCCTTTTATATGATCTTAAGAAAGAGAAAATGCAAGTCTTAACAAATAACCTCGAACCTAGCCATCACCTCCTAGCGGATGTCATAAATCATAATAAAGGTAAGATCCGTTTTACTCGAATACATGTCCACCCCAATCTGCCCTATGCAATTCTTTCAGGAGGAAGGTATGGAACCATGATAGTAGGCTGGGTGAAAAAAAGCGATAATGCTCCGTACATTCTATTAGAGGATGCACAACAGTTTTCATTCTCCCCGGACGGAAAGTGGGTCACTTTCAAGACAGGTGGGATTCTAGATGTTGCCAAAACCTACCTCATGCCCGTTTCCGAAAAGTATCCCCACTACCTGGGCTCACCCATCTTGCTTCTGAATAATTATTTCAATTCGAACAACTGCGGTTGGACCACCAATCCCATCAGCTTCGTCGGATCAGATGGCGAAATTTACCGATGGGAACTAACCAATGCGGCCCATCCGGAAAGCGACAAAGCCACCTTCCATGACTACATCGTGGAACATGACCTAGAAAAGCTGAGAAAGGAAAAGCGGCAGGGTATGGGTGAAAATCATAAGTAGCTGCAGGATGCTTTGTCCTGCAACGACATTGGCTTGTCAGAAACAAAAAATGAGAAAAAATACAATCAAACAGGAGACCATGTATGAAACCAAAGAACTCACTCGCGTTTAGTAAATTCATGAGCATTATGACATTGATGCTGCTGTTTCTAGTTGTTTTTTTATATGGGTGCTGCGGGAGAGCCATTTGTCCTTTGTACTCTAACTAACCAAATATATGTTTCATGAGTTGGTTGTTGGATGTGTGTAACATAAATAGACTTACATTCATCACCTATTCTCTTCAATTCTGATATATAGCTGACAGATCTTCTTGAGGATAATGGATGAATGAGGCATATAAAGGAATATTCATTATGAATGATACTACTTTCAATATCCTTCTCTATTCAAAGGTGTTTCTGCTTTTGGCTTCTCTGATTTTCGCAGGATGTGCAAGTATCGGGTTGTCAACATGGAACGAGGAATTTGAAGAAAGCCACCAGCGTACCATTGAGTTTGCCCCATTATCTGTGCCCGCCGATTATCTGGGCAAGATTGAAGGTGCATATGTGTACAAGGCTCTGGATAGCAAGAAGCAGACAGTAGTTTTTCGTCTTCCTGCAAAAAACGACGAGGATGTGAAAATTTACCTGGATGACCCTGTTGCGTCGACTCTTCCAGGAAAGACGGCAATGTTTCACTTTAATGGCAGAGACAAGACAGAGGACGGCGAGTCGGATTTCCCGCAAGATATCCACGTCTTCACTTCAGACATGATGACCCGTTTCAGATATTCATGTAAGGAAGGCACGTTTGACAACGAGATAGACAAATCAATAGGTTTGGGAATCAAGTGCGATCATGATGAGAAAAATTGTCACGGGTTATCATCTTCCGACTCTTTCAAACTGGGCATGAGAAAGGCAGGTTATATTATCGCAGTCCCCCTGGATGTCGCTTGTCTGCCGATTACCTTACCGTTGGGGATTATTTTTTTATCCACGTATTGCGGCCCTTTCGGATGCCCTTGATCAGTTCCACGAACGCACCCCATCAAAGAAAAATGAGATTACAGCAATAGCTAACTAAGAGTTCTGAATCACTGAAAATGACTGTGTAACAGGAGCAGACGTGAAAAACGCAGGACTGATATCTCTGTTGTCTATTCCCGTTGCCGTGCTTGTCTGCGTCGTACTTTCGTGTTTCATGGACACATCGGGCTTTGCCGCAATAGGCGCGGGAGTACTATTTGCGGTGCTCGTTTTTGTTGCCGGTATGCTTTCACTCTATTTCGGGATATGCGCAATCAGGTCGCGTAAAGATCGTAACCAAGGGACTGTCGGCGTTATCTTTGGTCTCTTAGTCGTTGGCGCTGCTATCAGTATTGTCCTGTATTGCTACATCGATTCATATATTGAAGACAAACATATTGCCGCCGCACGTGCAGCGGAAGAAAAAGCTGAAAAGGCCGCCTATGATGCATCGCCTGATATTGAATCCAGTGACATAACAACCCTCCTGGAAAGTCCGCTCCTCAACGTGAAGATTGATGATATCGCTACACTGCCAGGCAAAAAAATCTTGGTCTATAGCCGCATAAGCGGGGGGAGAAGTGGCTCGAAACTCTCGGTGTTTTCGATGGACGGAACTCCAGATGCCACCTTCATCCGTCAAAAGGCTGAGTGTGGGAAGATTTCGGGAGACGGGTTGCTGACAGCTCCCAACGGGAATATTCTTCTGGCCGCTGACTGCATGCATTACAATTATGACTCCGAAAGTCGCTGGACTAATGACGATCCTGCAATCTTACGGAACCGATATGGCAAGTGCATCGGTAGAATTGAAGATTCAGGCGATGTCGAGACGGTTCGATTTGGCAGAGACTCCAAGCTTTATGGACTCGAATGGGAGCAGACCGGCGATGGCGAGATAAATCGTTTTCGTATTAATCTTGTGGAGATTCCATTCGATGGCCGAAAAATTATCCGTAAAACGTCACTGGCGCAGTCTGTATCAAGTCGGATGCAGATTGATGATTATGCACATAAGATTAACCTGAAGTCTCTATTTTTCTGGCCGAACGGCGATATCGGCCTGATAACCTACAGCTCTCAGGTTCTCCGTATCGACTCTTCCGGAAAGCGCCTTTTGTCATCTTTTAAGACATGTCCAGTCAGTTTCCGGGGCCCGAATCGCTTCATAGGCTTTTTCTCCGACAGTTCACTGATACTGTCATGCAGAGATGATCCCGGGAATATCTCTCAGTACCGGAACGGGAAGAGAGTGGCTTCATTTTCCAAGACAATGGATAAGCTTCGAGAGCGGATGGATATCCAGGCCGCAACCGTAGTAAGCACCGGTGACCTTGTAATAGCCGGCAGTCCAAGTGATAAGAATAAAATCATACAGTTCGTGATTATTGATTCCGCTGGAAACGTGAGAAAAGGCTTTTCGCTTGGCAACGACAAATAGAGAGATGCTGTTTCTTGACCATTCGCGTTCTCCATGACCACATCGAGACACGCGCCCCTTTCAACAACTGATAACAATGAAAAGGAGAACACCGATGTTCAGACATGTCATGAAAGTGAAACTGCTTTTGGTGGTGATGACGGCAACTCTGGCTCTAGCTTTACCGTCGTCCGCGGCGGAAAAGATCTGGGGCCACTATGAAAACACGATCTCCGGCGACAGGGTTTCCATTTCCATCCGCCCCAGCGGCGGCGATGAAAACAGCCGCAAGGCGGTAATCATCTTCGAACTGCTGGAGAATGACGGCAAAGATCTGGAAATCGACGGCGCGGGAACCGTCAAGGGCCATACGGCGACGCTGTACGACAATCATTATCGGCTTACCGTGACCGTCAGGGGAAGCAAGGCTGATTTCCTGCTCGAGGAATCGTGCGGCGGCCACCGTTTTTATGAAGGATACGGCTATTACCGCGAAAAGTGCTATCTCGGTTCGTTCAGGTCTTTGGCAAAACTCACCAAAGGATTGAAAAAGATATAAGGAGCCATCGGAAATGAAAGGTGTTTCATCTATTTTAATGACAGCGGGAACCATCCTCGCAATTTCGTTCTCGCTCGCCGCGGTGTCCAGGGCGGAAGACTGCGACCGTTATTTCAACCAGATCACGGGTTGGATCGAGCAGACTCGAGACAGCAGTGGTAAGTGTTACATGGAAAGCGCTCCGGATGACGGCGAGTATCCTGCCCATTCAATCCCGTACAAGCTTCGCAACGGCAGGGAACTCTGCCCCAGGCATCGTTACCAAATGGACTGGGAATTTCTCTGGAAAAACGGCAAACGCGTTTCGGGCGTCTACTATCTCGGTTCGAAGGCTCGAATGACCCTGTCTTTCAAAGAATCGTTCATCCCCGACGGGCCGGTGCGCATATACCGCGGTGAGAAACTTGTCTGCGAGGCCCCGGTGAACAATAAGGGTAAAGCTGACGGTATCGTCAAGGAGTATTCCCCTGAGGGCAAGCTGATTCACGCTTTTCGCATGACCGGGGGCAAACGGAAGGGGGGGTTTGTCAAGCATGACAAACAAGGCGAACTCGATTCGTTCGCCTGCGAGGACAAGCCGGTATTTGACGGCGATGCGGAGCGATGCGGTTTCAAGGGCAGATCTGCCGTGGTCAAACTTCCGGAGGGCAGGACGCTCACCCACCTCAAGGGAAAGCTGATCTCCGAGGAAATTGTCGGACGCGACGGGAAACGAACGATCAAAGAATTCTCATACTCGGGGACAGGTTTGGAAGTGGAGAAGGTGGCGGAGTATTTCAAAAACGGCAAGCTCCACCAGAGTTTTTCCAGGAAAGACGGGAAACTAGACGGGGAATTCAGGGAATTCTACGACGACGGCACGCCGTCGGAGAAGGGTGTCGCCGAAATGGGCAGGATCGTCGAGCTCAGCCGGTATTTCAAAAACGGCGCGTTAAAGCTTGAGGCCCGTCTCGGCAAAAACGGCGAGCTGTGCGAGGCGAGGATTTTCAACTCTGACGGAAAGCCTGATGTGGAAGGCGTCTTCAAGGCCAAAAGAGGGTCCGTGGCCTGGGAAGTCCCCCATGGAAAGGTGCGTGATTACGACCATAAAGGCTCGCTGGCAGAAGAAGGCGAGTATGCAATCGGTAAGCGGGTCGGCTGCCATACCTTCTATCTGAAGGAAGGCAAGAAGGAAGAGATTGATTATGTTGGAAACACACCCAAGAGGCTTCGCCAATATGACGCCAAGGGCACGCTGGTGAAGGAGTTCGAGATATTTGAAGACGGCTCAAGAAGGGAAATTTCAAAAAATTAGAGATTGTTCGTACTTGAAAAAGAAAAGTCAAGTGAACACATTTTCGAACCGCTTGTTCTCGGGAAAGGAATATGAAGCACTACGACAGCATCAAGACCGAAGGAGGCAGTATCCTGTTCGACTCTCCTGACTCTCCACTACATCACCCGTCACATGAGCAACATGTTTCTGGTTGAAAAAACCCTGAAGGGAGAAACAGATTATGGACTACGTGAACACAACCCCCTACTCATCTCTTGCCTTCCAGGCAACGGATCAGCACCGGCAATCATTCCAGGTGGTGGTTTTACGCGCAACCTTTGAAATGGGAACCAACGGTTCACTGCAAATCTCCAACAATCAAGAGGCAATCGTTCTGAATGACGAGTTTTTCGGTGAACCTAACAAGAGCAGCGTGAGACAGGAAAGCGATCTTGTCCCATACAAACCGAAATGCGACATTATCGTCAACGCCACCGCCTATGCGCCGGGCAGCAGACCTGCGCTCGGATTCGTTGTCGGCGTGAGAGTGAACGGTACTCCCGGTAAACGTGGCGAACCTGGTCCGGTTGTTCTGGACAAAAAGCTTGTCGTGACGGGAGCACGCTATTGGGAAAAAGGTTTCAGTGGAAGGTGGAAACTCAAGCCACCGACGGCGCCCAACATTTCATTGCCGCTTCGCTATGAATATGCCTTCGGCGGCGAATGCCGAATCGACCTGGAAGATCCCGACGGCCAAAGGGTTGATGCGGAGTTTCACCTGACCGAAGAACAACGCGCGTGTCATCCCGACGGTCCCGACTCGGCTCCGATCGCCCATACAGTGTGCAAGGCTAATCCGGTCGGGGTTGGATTTGCGGAACAATGGTATCTGGATGCGAAACAGGTAAAAAAGTTCCCGGCGCCGAGAATTGATTCTCCCGATAATCCGGTCGCACTGCCAGGCGAAACATATGTGCCTCAAGGGTATGGAATCATTTCAAAAACATGGAAAAATCGTCTGACGCTCGCCGGAACCTATGACGACGCATGGCATGAAAAGCGCTTCCCGTATCTCCCTGAAGATTTCGACTCGGCATTCTGGAATGGGGCGCATCCAGACATGCAAATTCCTTACCTTGCTGGCAATGAGGAAATCACCCTTACCAACCTTACTCCAGAAGGAACTCTCACATTCAGGCTCCCTGGTCAAACGCCGCTTGTTCGGGCATTGTATGCAAACGGCAGCAGTGAATCCCATCCGGCCTTACTGGACACACTCATTATAGAGCCGGACTTGATGAAAATCAGCCTTGTGTGGCGCGCCATGCTCCCGGACTTTCCGGATAGAACTTTCGTCGAAGCGAGATCGACACTATTATAAATTAAACATAATTATAAATATTTTCACATTTCTGTCCCTGCACTTGCCGCGGCGCCGCTCATCACCTGTGCACGTCTATCTTGCCATCCGCGTCAACGATAGTCTCAAAATACACCTGCCGATTCCCCTCAGTCGCAAGCCGCGCCGAAATCTGGAAGCGAAGGTTAAGGTTCTCATTCTCATAGGGAATGAACGTCACACTGACGCAGCCGAGACGAGGTTCGTATTTGTCGATTACGGTTCTGATGCTCTTTTCGATGTCCCGGACAGAGTCGGGAAAACCTTGAAGGAAATCAAGAAAATCAGGAACTCCGTAACCTTCCGCGATTGGAACGTTCCCCTGCCGGGTATTCAGCATTTTCCGCAGATGTTCAACGACAGAAGCAATACAGCGCCTCGGATCATTTCCGCCGCGACGATTTGGATCGCGCTCCCAAGAACGGAGACGCTCCATAAGCCTTTCTTCGCTCACAACCACATACTCCCTTGCTGTTGAAGGAATGAGGGAAACCGCTCTTTCCCGATTATTATAAGGTCCTTGTCCCAGGATCGCACAAAACCGTCAAGTGGCTTTTTCCTTGCACATTCGGCGTATTATCCCTTTTTTTATGAAAATCCTGGAAATTTCAGATTACGTTCGGTTAGCGTCTACATATTTCAATCCTCACCGTCATGTTTGATTTCGTGCTATTTGCTCTGTTATCTGCCAACAATCATAAGCTCAACTTCGGCATCATCCCGCGCGCTGCTCCAGCAGAGAGAAAGTGAGCGGTTTTTTTCCACCAATATCCATTGGTCGTGGTGGTGATTTATGCTGAAGTAATAAGTATGGGCGCGACGAGGCAGCTCCTGTGGCGGAACCTGCAGATATTCCAGGTCGATGCCGGGAAGGGCCTGGGTGACAAGCGTATGCATATAACCACCCGAACTGAGCTTCGCAATGTCCGTAAGGGCCGGGATCACTTCTTTAGGGTCTGCGTCCGTCTTTACAGCCAGATAGTAGCGGTTGCGTCCCTCGAATATGGACGGCTTCAGCTCGCTCGAAAAGTACGTTCCGTCATTGGTCAGGCGGATGATATATTCAGGCCCTGCCGTTATCTCGTCCAGCAGGTGGGATATCAGGTCCTGGGCCGCGGAAAAACATTCCCAAAGTTCCAGGTGGTTGTATTCGGGCAACAGCTTTTTCCCGTCACCGGTTTCTCCCAGCGCGCCAATCCGTTCGGAAAAGGAACTCAGTTCGCCGGCAAGCTGACGCAACACGCCGTAGATGTGCCAAGGATGGATATGATCCGTCTCGGTGAAGTGAAAAAGAAGGGGAACATAGCGATTGAGTGACCGCAAAGCCAGGAAGTAGACCATGTCCCTGGACCCGAACTCAGCGGTCTGCACTCCACGTCTGCTCTTGTGCTCTTCCAACTGAAAACAACGGGCTGTCACCTGATCCCTTATTTCGCGCACCAACCGCGACAGCGATTCGCAAGCGGAGCAGGAAATGCAAGGCGGAATGAAGTCTTCAGACAGCCGTACCTCCGAGCCAAAACGCTGCAACTGGGCTATGGGAATCACCTGGTACTCGCCCAGCAGATCGCGCTCACTTTCCCAGAATATCTTTACGACGAAATCAAGAAGCTTCACATGCCCTTCCGGTCCACCACCATGAAGATCCTTTATTTCTTCGGGATCAGCGGAGGACACAAATCGAGTGGACAACGAGGGCCGTTTATCAAAGGCGGATAGAACCGAAACATTTTCTCGTGTAGTCTCCCAGTTCCTGATTCCAAGAAAAACGCTAAACGGCTTGCCCCCTTCCAGCCAATCCTCCTCAAAGGGGCGGGGCTCAATAACGGCATTACCTGGAAGCGAGACATAGGATCCGTCAGGAAAGAGAAACTCCCCTTTCACTAGACTGAAGACTCCAGTTCCCAGTGCGCCTTTGTCGATTTGAATATCACCAACCCCCCAAAAGCAGGAAGTGATAAATTTCCGATAAGGTATGAAGAGACTCTGTTGGGATCTATCAAAAAGCTGAAAATGCTGTGGTTGAAGAAAATCACCATGGTGCCAGAATACGGGCCTTTGAATGCGCATATTGTATCCATTTCCCATAAGCCCAAAGGGGCTTCAGATAATTATATCAATCTCTCTATTACGTTTTTATTGGTCTATTTTGGATATTATCTCAGCATTAACTCGGCATTGAGGCGCCCGTAAACGGGGACCGAGCCATTCCGGAAATCTTTTTCGACTCACGCCTTGCACCACTATTCCGGAAGGGATACTAAAGAGGTCGATATAGACATGAATCCGTCCCGCAGGTTGGAGCATTACACCGCGTACTCAGAGCGCCTTTTCCAGGGCATCAGCCCTGTCACCAGATGCGGGGTGGCTGGAGAATACGCTGCTATCATTGCCGTACAACTTTTCCAGCTTGCGCAAAGCACTGACCGCCGCCTTGGGATCATACTTGTTATCCTTCATGAATTTAAGCGCATACTGATCGGCATCGTTTTCATTGGACTGCGAATACTGGGCATGTATCAGCTTCTCGGCCAGTTCACCGAGAGCAGAGTCCGACAGTTTTGCTATTCCGCTCCCACTTGCTGAACCGGCCTTACGTGCGGCGGACGTCATGTAGGCGGTCTGCAGAGCCTTTTTCGAGTGCCCAAGACTCACATGACCGATTTCATGGCCGATCACATACCGCACCTCGTCATCATTCATTGCGTCCATAAGGCCCGCAAACACTCGTATGGTTCCATCTGCCATGGCGAAAGCATTTACTTCCTGAACCAGATAAAGCTTGATGTTCAGTTTGAGGCCTTTCTCAGTTTTCATGCCCTTGGTAAGCTTTGCCAGCCGCTTCGCATAGGAACTGGAAGGCGGGGCCACCTTGTTGGACGTGTCGGAAACAGCCGCTGCTTCGGACGCGAGTTGCTTTACGTCACCGTCGGACAGCGTCGCCGCGGTTGTCAGGTCCTTTCCCGCGCCAATCATGCCGCCCAGATCGAAACCGGCAAAAACCGGCTGTGTGAGCATGACCGCCACAAATAACGTAACTGAGATCTTTCCAAATGTTTCCAGCATAATCGTTCTCCTTCATTCAGATGTTGTATAGGCAGACCTGATTCATGGGCACTGCAATAGGAAAACAGGGTGCCTGTCAATCCATCATCAAACAAGATAAATTGCAGAAAATATCATCCCATACCAACACATGTATTCTTGGCGAGGAACAGAAATCTGTGGCATCTTAGATTTATTCTTGGAGAGTTTCTAACAGCTTCTTGAAGAATGAGTCATCTTTATGATTGGTTGAGAAAACAATATAGTATGGTTTAGTATCATCATGAAAAAGAATCATATCCTTTGTCATATTGCTATCACTTTTATAAATGCTCTCGAACGAAACAAAACATCTTCCGGTATATTTATGTAATTTTTCAACATTTTCAAAGGTAAATCCTTTCCTGTGCACAATCCATTTGTTACCTATAATTTGCTTATTGGCGCCTCTTAAATCCTGAGGCGTAATTGTAAAAAGCTTTTCGTAATATTCTTTTGACGTGTCAAAGGCGGAGCAGAAGTCTTTATTGCTATTTTTTACCTGTTCATCATCACATCCAATCAAACTGTCTTTTACTCTGTCAATTACAAGAACCTTTTCATGGTCCTTAAAGATAATGGTATTTTCTCTCACATCCTTTTGTTTGGGATTGAACGATTCGGCTTGCACATAAGATCTGAGTCCGAAATATTCCAATTGGACCATGTTGTTTTCTGATTTCATATTTTCACTACTGATCGGAATTGTTTCTGCTTTCAAGTAATATTCAGGGTAAGGATATTGGAATGGGTTGTATCGATATCCTTCGAAACCCTGATTAGTAGAGCAGCCAGAAAATAACAAAACTATCATTATGATAAATTTAAAATACGTCATATTATTCACCGGTTGCTAGAGCTATCTTGACTTGACGCGTCAAAGGGCCGGCAGCAGTAAGGCATATTTCGTAATATTTCCTTGTGTCGCCGGAAAAAAATTGTCTTTTTAAATTTCCATAAACATTTTTTACTATGTAGCTCCATCCGGGCTTGAAACCTGAAGGACGAGGCACAAAATCCATCGCGTCACTGCATTCGGTAATTTTGGCCACCATTTCCGCCAACAGATTAGCCGCAGTCTGATTCCATTCTTCTGGATTTGTCTTTTCTCCAGTTAACATTTCAAATGTTTCGGCGCATTTTTTCTTGTCAACTATTGTCATGCACAACCTCCATATTGATCACACAAACTCGGCAAAGGATAAAATCGTCACCTCGGCGAACATCATTGCGGCAATTATTCAAACCCTATATCATTCAATAGCCACCACGTTAATCAGGAACCCTTATGTTTTCGGTTGTTTGCGTAGAGACGCGAGACCCCCTCTCGAGGGTCTCGCGAAAAAGGGATTACTTGGGCACTTCCCATGAGTCTTCCGACTCAATACCATTGGGTTCCCACGTCCATTTGATCTTCTTGTAGGTAAAAGAAATATCTTCCATATGCCGATACGGCTCGTTTGCCGCCAACAGCGTTACCGGCATTGAAGGGCTGATGCTTACAACAATCGCGTCTTCCAGCTTGTGGGTGAAATAGTGCTCTTCCGTTCCCTGCTTGGTGATTCGGTACCATTTGATGGTGACATCCTTCATGTGCTCTCCGGTGCAGAGGGCCTGGTAGAGCTTCGGTGAACTCTTGTCGTACTCCTTGGTGATGGTGAGAGGGCCGTGGACGCGCTTGCCGGTGGCAAGTCCGTCATGGGGACTTCTCGGGATAGATACGTCGTGACTCATCCCATAAACGAGAATGGTGTTCTCCCGTCCCTGCATCTCGCAGGAACCGTCAATCTTGCCTTGCTTTTCACCGGTAAGGGTGAGGTGTGCGGGCATTGCCATGGTGATACTCCTCCTTTTGTGGTTTATAAGGCCTTGGCGTCTTTCCAAGGCTTTTTGAATACATTTTCAGGTATTAATTTTCATTAAAATGATAGATCAATTTATAAGGGCGCGGCTGACGCGCCGCGCCCCCATGCATCAACCATTAATCTCCTTGTCCAGCTTGCCCACCAGCGACAGGGTGAAATATGCTCCCATGTACTTGAAATGCGGCCTGACCTTGAGGGAGACCCTGTACCAGCCCGGCTCGCCGGGGACTTCCTCTACGCCGATTTCCGCCTGGCGCAATGGTCTGCGACTCCTGACTCCGGGCATGGGGTTGTCCATGTCGGAAACATACTGGCGAATCCAGTTATTCAGTTCGATCTCCAGGTCGCTCCGCTCTTTCCAGGTGCCTATGTTTTCTCGCTGGATTACCTTCAGGTAGTGGGCGAGGCGGCTAATAATGAACATGTAGGGGAGCTGCAGACCCAGCTTGTAGTTGAGTTCCGCGTCCTTTCCTTCCTTGCTGATGCCGAAGTATTTCGGCTTCTGCACCGAGTTTGCGGAAAAAAAGGCGGCGTTGTCGCTCCCCTTGCGCATGGTAAGGGCGATGAAGCCCTCTTCCGCCAATTCGAACTCCCTCCGCTCGGAAATCAGGACTTCCGTCGGTATCTTGGTCTGGATCGCGCCCATGGCCTCGTACTGATGCAGGGGAAGGTCTTCCACCGCGCCGCCACCCTGCGGGCCGATGATGTTCGCGCACCAGCGATACTTCGCGAAACTGTCGGTGACTCGTGTTGCAAAGGCGAAGGCTGCATTTCCCCAGGTATAGTTTTCGTGGCTGGAAGACATCCGCTCCTGGTAGTTGAAAGTCTTCACCGGCTGGGTTTCCGGTCCATATGGGAGACGCAGCAGAAACCTGGGAAGCGCTAGTCCCACATAGCGGGCGTCCTCTGTCTCCCGGAACGACTGCCACTTGATGTACTGGGGACTCTCCATAATGGATTTTATGTCCTTCAGGTTCGGCAGGGTGGTAAAGTCGTCAATGCCGAAAAATTCCGCTCCGGCCGCGGCGATGAATGGCGTGTGGGACATGGAGGCAACGGCGGCCGTATGCTGCAGGAGGCGCATGTCCCGGGGACCGGGATTGAATTCATAGTTGCCAATCAGGCAGGCGTAAGGTTTCCCACCAAACTGGCCATATTCACTGGTGTATACGGTTTTATAGAGCCCGGACTTGACGATCTCGGCGGCATCCTCGAAATCCTCCAGCAGCTCGTCCTTGGTTACATGAAGCATCTCTATCTTGATGTTTTCCCGAAAATCGGTCCGGTCCACCAGGAAATCGAGGGAGCGCCACGCTGACTCGATTCTCTGAAACTCCTTGTGGTGCAGAATCTCGTCTAATTGAAGGCTCAGCTTCCGATCAATCTCAGCAATCATGTCGTCAAGGCCCGCCTTGGAAACCTTAACCGTCTCCCCCTCCGGGTCTAGAAGCTGGGAGAGCAGGGCCTCCACCCCCCTGCGCGTGATGGAGTATGCCTCATCCACCGGCTTCACCCTTGTAGTCCGCACTATCTCGTCGAGAAGCGATTCTCCACAGACAGGTTCTTCAACGGCTGCCTGTATAGTCTCCTGTTCCGTGCTCATACCCCCCCCTATTCCTCAAGTCCTATTTCAGCCAGCAATCGTTGGCGCGCGTCATCATCTTTTATAAGCTCCTGAATCTTCCTCCTGAACTCCGGAACATTGGAGAGCGGGCCCTTTAGCGCCCGCAGGGCATCCCGGAGTTCCAGCAGACGCCTCATCTCCGGCACCTGCTCCGCAATGGCTTCCGGTCCCAGGTCCTTCATGGACTCAACCCGCAGGCTCACATTCAATTCAGCTTCCATGTCAGCAGCCAGACGGTTGGGAACCGACAGGTTCAAGGAGATGTTCTGCGCCTTCAGAACCTCGTTGAAATTGTCTTTGTCAATATTTACCGGCTCCCGTTTTTCCACCGCCCGATCCCCCGGGTTGCCGGTAAAATCACCCACCACCAGCATCTTCAGCGGCAGCTCCACCTCTTCCTTGGCATCTCCGAGAGAGGGTCTGTATACGATGTTCACGCGCTCCTTCGGCGCTATGGATGATTCCTTTGCCATTGTGCACTCCTTTTCTTTATGAATGGGGTTTCTTCCCACTGCCTGAATACGTTGTCGCGGCAATACCGTTCCTGAATCCAACCATTACAGCGGATATGCGCCCCTTGGCCGGACTACTCTTTTGACAAGCGCACCATTTCAGGCATATCAAGACGTCCGATCCGTCGCAGCACATGCTCCGCGTTTTCCCTTAAACCCGCATCCTCCTGGGTGGAGAAAGACAGGCGACAAAGCCTGAGCCCCCGGAGAGCCAGTTCAGGGTCGTATTCTTCCAGTCCGTGTCGATCGATGTCCTCCAACGCCTGCTCCAGATAGGGAAGGGCCAGCTTCGTCTTCCCCACGGAAGAGAGCATCTGTCCAAGGTCAAGCCTCCAGAGTATCCTTTCCCGCCCGGATTCCGCCTCCCTCATCCTGCGCTGGCCAGACTCCATGGCCTCCAGCAGCTGCCCCTGTCGTATCATCTGGCGCATCTCTTCAATTACCTTCTCCCTCTCTTCTCCCACCCCCTCGTCGCGAGCAGGAAGGGGTGCGGTCTGCCCCATATCCGCACCCACCCAACGGAAGCCAATTGCCTGGAGCCAGCTCCGGGTCTCCGGTGCGGCAAAGGGCGTACCATCGGAGAAACTCAAATCTTCAAGTCCCGGCAGACGGTGGAGCAGAAACGACGTTTCCTGGCATACCGCTTCATGGGCCTTCTGGTAACGGCTTCCAAGACGGGAAAGGGAATCGGCGGAAAAGCGGTTGAGGTCCATCCAGAAGATATATTGAGGGAGCCTCGCCTCGGCGGCTTTGAGCAGGGCTTCGGCATCGCCGTTGTTGCGAAGGTCCAGAAGTAGTTTCTTCTCAACAGTGGAAGGCGGTGATATTCTGGTTCTGCCGTCTGTGGAGGGTGGCGGTTCTTCCACGGAATACCATGCGGCTTTACGCGCCAGGCGATACGCCCTCGGATTCGCCGGTTCCTGCTGACGGAGACGGAACGATGCCTCCTGAATGCTCTTCAGGGCCTCATTCATCAACAGGGCCGCGTCATTACCGGAAGCAACTATTTTCACCGCCGCCTCCTGCTCACCTTCACGAGAATCGCCCGGATCCGTCTGTACGGCAGTCTCCATCGGAAACGGGTCCGCCTGAAGAATCGTACCGGGACAAGATCCTTCTTCAGTCGAACCGGGCAGTTTATTAAAATATTCATGAAGAGCAGCAAAGGAAGGTGCGTTTTCCAGTTTCTCCCCGAGAAAGATCTCCAGCCTGTTAAGTCTTTCTTTGATCATAGCAATCTGTGCGGCAGGAAAGCTCAAACCACTCATCTGGCGCAGCACGGTAACACAGCGGCCCAGCAACCATTCCACTGCCCGAACCCGGCCTCGCATGCGTATTCTGGACGGATAAAGTTCGTCCCAGAAATGTTCGCAAAGGTCGCAGAAAACCGTTATCCCCACGGCAAAACCATCGTTTTTCCTGGTTTGGGTCAGACCTACGACCAGGTATCCAGCGACCAGAAGGTCCTTGGACTTGTGCATGAGAATGTCCGAAGCAAAGCGGCAGACCTTTTCCCAGTTGACGGTTCCGGCCAGAGACGGAGATGTGAGCTTGTCCACCTCGGTTTGCAACTCGTCGAAAGCCGGATCGTAGCGCATATCCGCTCCGGCAGGTTTATCGCTACTGATGGGCTGTTTGCCCGCTTGGGAGATATCCATGGAAAACTCCGTTCCAATTATGTTTTTCCAGAGGCCGCCCGAAGATACCGACCAGAGGAGAGAAAAATCAGTGTGCTTGAGCGGCCTTTGAAAAAGAGCCAGCAATGCCTTTTCAAGGGTTCCTCCCATGAAAAGAATGTTCGGGAATGCCGAAAGCGATTCCTTGAGGATCTCGTGCCACAGGCTGGCATGCAGGATTTTGTCGGAACACGGTCCGCGATCCAGACTCACGAACACCTCCGGACAATCCCTGCTCGCCACGGCGAGTTTTTTAAGGTCGCCCAGGTCGAGAAAAGAGGCATAGGGATCCAGGGGGGAACCGTACGCGTTCAGAGCCCTCCTCTTTTCCGCCGACCCCGCCCAATCCGCGGTCGGAGGTCTTATTGCCTGTATTTCCTCTTCAAGCCTGTTGAAGCTGGAATAAAGATTCGCCGCCAGATGTTCCACCTGTCGCCATGTCTTTTCACAGGAAAACGGGAGCAGATCCCAGTTTTCGCGCCAACCATTCAGGGTTCCGGAACCCATGATTACCAGAGGGTAGGCGCGACCGAAACTGTCGCTGCTCAGACGAATCAGCCCGCATACGAGTGACTCCCTGCCCGCTTCACGGGCGCAGAATCTCCAGGAGCAGAAGTCAGGAGATGCATTGACATCAGCGGATAGGATCCGGTATCCCCCTTCCACCCATTCGAACAGACCCTGGCTGAAAGGAGAGATCCGGCCGATACGGAAGTAGTCTTTGGCAGCCGGATGCTTGCCAAAGGCGCTCCATTGCCAATCCTGTACGGTTTCTAGCGTCCCCAGCACCTTGCTATGCTCCTCGGCGCGGTTCCCGTAACAGCGGCGTCCCGACGCATAACAGCGCCACTGCCCGTAAACCGATAATTGACCGTCATGGCAGTAATCCCCATCTTTTGCAGAGCCGCCTTTTCTCCCGGGAAGTCACGCAGGGAAAAGGTGCGGCGGCCCCCGCGCATGTCCCTGAGGAAATCAGGGAAGGCATCAGCTCCGCTGTAGTGACGGGTCAGGGTTATATCGCCCACCTCTATCTGGAAAATGACATCGCCACAGGATTCAGGTGACCAGGTAAAGGTTTTTCCCACCGGATAGTTGTTATTCACCAGAACCTGGCTGTTTCCTCCGCATTGCACCTCCAGCCGGGTGGCGTGAGGTTTGATGGATGCTTCGGCATTGGCGTCAGTGGGAAGGCCCCTGATTCCCACGTTGAGGTTCTGCCGTCGTCCCGCCTCCATCACAGTCGCCTGCGCCCTGGCCCCTTTCGAAAGAAATCCGAACAGGGCGCCATCGATGGGAAGCGAGCCACCAAAGGCCGACTTCGGACGATAGCCGGAGGGATGGGGAGAAATGAACGGAGCGGCGGGGCCTTTCACAAAACGCCAGGCCGGCCCATCGGGGCCCGCCAGATAGGGAAGAACCTGTTGCGGGCTCATCCCCATGGTGCCTGTCAGCACCTGCTCCTCCCACAGCGACTGGAGCTGGCAGGCGCTTTCCCTTCTGATGAAGGTCCAGAGAAAATCAAGAGGTCCGGTAACCAGTTGACCAAATGCGGGATCGACCGCCCCGCCCGACGCGGCGCGGGCTTTCAGATCCACGGCGGAGTTCGCGGCCAGGTATACCGGAGACTTGCCGGCGGCTGCATCTTCACTAAAGGTCTGTGTCGCAAGCTGGAACGCCAGATTTCGCGAGGCGGTCGCCGCGGAAACGGCCGACAGAGAATCCCGATAGCTCTGGAAAGAAGCGCTGAGCGCGATTTTCGATTCGATTCTGCGCGCGGCGGCTTCCCGCCCGACGCTCCTTCTTATTCCGGCCAGTATCCTTCTCCCCCCCAATCCGCTCCTGACAACGGGGTTGGATGCCTGTACAGCGCCCTGGATTCTGACTCTCTGAAACTGGTATATCTGGCGAAGCCAGGGAGGCATGGCGGATTCCAAGGCCAGCGGCTGAAGTTCTATGGAAATCCTGTTCACCAGCGCGAAATAGGGTCCCTTCTCCGTGGCCATGCGCGAAGCGGCCTGTCGCCATTCCGCCACGCCGTTCAAGCGCTCGGCGCCACGGGGAAAATCGCTGGCGAAAGACTGCCAGGCCGCAAAAGATGACCCGCGATACCATGAGTTGAATCCCGGTTTTCCGGCAGTTAAGACAGATGGGTTTTCCAGAGCCGTCTCAATCTCGGCCATTAGTGACTCGAGGCTCTCCTTTCCCTTTCTCGTAAAGGCGGGAGGAATCATCTTCTCACCCGCCACATTCAGGCTGCCGCCCCAGAATTCGGCGAGGGTCACCCCCGAAAGCCCCCCTCTGGCATTTATCCAGGCCACCATCCAGCGAAGACCGTCGTTTCTGCCTGCCAGCAGGCGCGCCAGAAGAGTGCGGAGCCGGGAACATTCACCGGCAATGGCGTCCGGATCGGCTCGCCAGTCCAGGTAGGAAAGGTACAGGGGCCCGAACATCCCGCGCGCATCCCTGCCGTCAACCGTTTCAGCTCTGGAATCGAAGAATAAATAATCGGGTTGAGGCAGCTTTCGCAAATTCTCC
>Ga0265295_1002320_pt1 | contig 30597 bp, 34 predicted proteins | sample Munlansysbiofilm_FD_192503 | JGI IMG/M metagenome (GOLD analysis project Ga0265295, IMG submission 192503) | Leachate microbial communities from a municipal landfill in Southern Ontario, Canada - Methane capture system biofilm | ecosystem: Engineered > Solid waste > Landfill > Unclassified ... | reverse complement strand
CCCGCGGAGACATGTTCGTGCGCGTGAAGATCGATGTGCCATCGAAGGTGACGAAGGAAGAGGCAGAACTGCTTCAGAAACTGGACAACGGTGCAGGTCCGAAAAAATCAAAGCTCCGCAAGAAGATTGACGACATTTCGGAAAAAATCTGAGAGAAATGGCGCCGAGGGAGAGATGCAAAACGCATCGAGCCAGACAAAGTGTGCGCTTCGCCATTAGGCGGGGTTCGTGCAAGTTGTTTAGCAGCATCTCTACGCCATCACTTGCTGAAAGCTGCAAGATTAAGTTCCGATCTCCTTCTAGAAACGCCTTCTTCCACCCTTCTTACCGTATTGCCAAACCTCTTCAATACACGAATTGCGAGGAATCGAAATGGCAATTGGTAACATAGGAAATGATGTCATACAGACATTCGGAACAGCAGCACAGCCCATCAAGAACGAGCACCCTCCTATGAGGGACAACGTCATGACCTTCGCAAGGGGATCCTTCAGGGTCTCCTTCGACATGAACTCCTTCTGGGACAGGAAGACCGAGCAGTACGGCGACTACACCGCCGGAATCTCCGTGTCCAACAACCAGAGGTACAGCTCCATACCCACCGACCCCAAGGTCATCCTTGAGTTCGCGGATTGGCTCAAGAAGGTCGCAGACGTCGTGAAAGACGCACCCACCAGGGACAGCGATAGGACAGACAACAACACTGACGAGGCCAAGAAGATCGTCGCGAAGTACAAGAAGGTCTGATCCGGATGAAGCCCTTCGTCGTGGACGTCTTCAAGACGGACTCCAAGAACAATGTGGTCAAGCGCCGCCTGGAATCCGAGACCCTCGAGAACGCGAAGCATCTGATGGAAGTGCACTCGCAGACATCTGATGTCACCAGGATCGTGGTCTCCCAGCGCGCGGGAGCAAGGTTCGCCAGACTGGACAAGAAGTATGTCTGGACGAGGGGAATGGAATCCTGAGAACGCCCTTGCTCCGAATGGTCCGGCCCAAAGGGGGGATGCAAGACGGCTCTCACCTCCCCGTCTCAGCCCATCCCGGGATGGCATCGAACTCCCACATATGGTATGCCATCCCACCGACCGTACCGCTCGAGTTTTGCGTCCTGTTTTGGAGTGCGTAGGTCATGTCCGCCGCTATGGTTTTCATACAGCGCTTTTCCCAGGCAGCGGACCGCATCCCCTCGGACATTCGGGCCATCCGGAGCGAAACCCCTTCTCTGCGGGGGCACCAAGCAGAGTAAATCAAGAAGGTGTCAATTATGGCAAACAGATATTTCAGGCCCGGAGAAGTGGATGACATTTTCGCATCCATGGATCGCGTCAAGGCCACAAGATACGCCCACAGGGTCCTCGGGAACAGGGATTCCCCCGTCTCCAACAAGGACGCCGTGGCCGCATACATGAGCGCGCACCCCGAGAAGTTCCTCACCGATGCCGAGGTCAAGGCTGACCCCGAACTCATGGGAGGGAGATCCTTCTTCGGGGGAAGGAAGACCAGGAGACCCATCACCGAGGTCCGTTCCATCGAGGACATCTCCAAGGCGGTCAAGAACATGGGCACCCCGCTCAGGGGAAGGATGTACCTCGAAGGGATCATCAGCAACCCCGAGACCCCCGAGGAGACCCGTCAGAACGCCAAGGATTTCCTGAACCTCAACAGGGACCGCCTCGCGACTGACAAGCAGGTCGAAGCCTACAGAGCGAGGAAGGCAGCGGAAGCGGCAGACCCCGATCTCAGGAACCGCAGGTTCTGGTCCAGGTTCTGGAAGTCCAAGGAGGACTACGCCAAGATGTCCCCCAAGGAGAAGAAGTTCTTCGGAATAGCATTCCAGAACAAGAACCAGACCAGGACGGCATCCTACTTCCTCAGGGTACTCTCCAACAGGGAGTCCTCCCAGGAGGATAAGGATGCGGTCATGAAGGTGATCAACGACAATCCCCACATGGTCTTCAGGCACTACAACCGCGACTGGAAGAACGCTCCCAGAAGGGAATACGCGAGCAGAAAGGAGTGAGCAGGGATGGTCGGAATCAGAAGTGCATCAGCGATAGCTATGGCTGTCCTGATCATGGCGACAGCTTCGGTCATCCTCTTCACGGAAGATTCCGATGCATACACCGAGAGCTTCAGCCTCGAATACGAGACCGGACAGGCCGTCGACGAGAACCTCACGGCGATCACCGGGAAGGGTCTGCTGCTGGAATACGGCGGCTCCCTCCCCGACGGACTGGCCATCGACATCGTGACGGTGTCTAGCAACTGGCTGTACAGCACGTACAACACCTATCTCAGAGGAACGGTCACAGCCCAGACAGGGTCGTACGTCTTCACTCTGACCGATGACTCATCGATCTATGAGTTCAGAGTGTCGGTGTTCGCGGGCGAATGCACAGTCACATATGATGCGGGGATCGGATTGGTCAACGGCCAGCAGACATGGTCCGAGACCATAACCAAAGGATCATACGCATCTCTGCCGCAGGCCACCTACTCCAGCAGAGCCTATACCTTCATGGGATGGGCAGTATCCGCCACATCAGTTGCCGCCTTGGAGTCATTCGCTCCCGTTCAGGATTCGACACTCCACGCGGTTTGGAAGAGGAACGCCGTCCAGGTATCCGACGCCACGGCAACGGTAACAAGCGGCCAGTCCGCCACCCTCCCGATTTCGACGGTACCTGTGAATTCACATATATCTGTGAAAACACAGTCATCCGAACTGAACGGGAAGGTGACGGTCGATGACCACAACCTCGTGTTGAACATGACGGATGTTCCTCCCGGAACGTACTTCGTGACGGTGAACGCATCCTATTCCGGATACATTACCGGTGAGTCGATAGTGACGGTCAAGGTGCCGATAACCATCGTCAAGCCCATAGAGTACGTCCTCTCCGAAGGCGACAGCTTCTCCTACACCCCCGTGACCAACCCGACCAACGCCGAGATCACTCTGGTCTCAGTGACCAAGGATGGGAATCTGGTAGGCGATATGGGAGGACTCACCGTCGACGGAAGATCCATCGTGGGAACTTACGAGAACAAGGGAACATACGCAGTGACCTACAGGGCATCCCTGGAAGGTTATGTCGATGTAACGAACACCGTATTCGTGAAGGTCAACGAAAGACAGGCATCCGCCCCAGCACCCGTGATGGGTACGATAACGGCAACGCCCAGGGCAACGGAGCCTCGGGTCTACGACTTCGTGATCTCCGGATACGCCAACGCATCGAACATAATCTGGTCGTACGAGGGGAAGGTGTTCGCAACATCCTCTCCCACTGCACTCTACGAGTTCCCCGCTTCGGGCAGCTACACGGTCAAGTGCACCCTGGCAGGCTACGACGGATCCTTCGTCTCCGAAGAGTTCAGCGTGATCTGTCTGGACAACTATCATCGTGAAGCGGCCTGGTTAGGCATCCAGTACAGCTACGTCATCGAATCGGATGCAGAAGTGTCCATCCAGAGCGGAGCTCCGTTCAGCGTCGTCACCAGCGAAGTGAACGGCAAGACGTACAGAATGATCTCAGGAACCCCTTCGGCCGCTTACGTCGGAGAGAGCTTCGGTGTGAACGTCGGGGACGACTCCTGGTCCATCCAGGTCTATGGTTCGGAGACTTCTGCACCTGTGGTAGATTTCGATCTGGTCCTGAGCGATGACGGATACACCGTCGTTGCACTGTTCAAGGGACAGAACGCATCGTTCTACTCCTACGACTTCAACGGAGACGGAATCCCGGAAGCAGGCAATGCCTACACCTACGAGAAAGAGGGAAGGTACACAGTCGTCTGCAAAGCGGTGAACAACGTCTCCGAGACGTCCAAGTCCGACATGGTGTCGATCAACGTCGTTCCTCATGAGGATGTCGACATCCTCGACCTCACGGATTTCCAGATGGTCGTCGGCGAGAAGATGGACATCGTCCTGACCCTCACGGAAGGCGACATCGTCACCGTATCGGGTTCGGCGGCAGGCTTCGTCCAGGTGTCCGATGGCACCCTCAGGGCAGCTCCCACCGAGAAAGGGGTCTACGACCTCACAGTATCGGTCCACCACGGAAATGGAACCCAGACATCCAAGACCGTCAAGGTCACCGTCAGGGGAACCGAGATCCAGGATCTGGAGGAGGAGAAGCACGACTACATGGTCGTCATGGCCGTGTTCTTCATCATCGCTGTACTGGCGATAGCGGTCTTCATCCTCAGGGACCTGAGACCCCGCTCCTCTTTCGGATCTGGATTCAGAGGTGGAAGGAGATGACCGACGTCATCGTCCCCGTGACAACGGCATGGGACATCATCGCCAACGCCCTCGACGATCCCTGGTTCTGGGCGCTCTCAGCCGTGGGAGCGTTCGGTACCGCCCTTCTGATAAGGCACAGGCTCGGGAGGTACTGCCGATGCTTCCTGCGATAATCCCTGCTATAGCCTCGGCCCTGGCATGGGTCGGCATCGATCTTGGAATATCCTACCTCACCAGCGACTCCACCGACGTCTCCTATGTCACAGGTCTCGACTTCAGCCAGTTCATCGGATCGTACTGGCTGTCCCTGCTGCTCTACGCGCTCATGATGGTCTCAGCGATAGCTCTGGCCATCCCTAAGAATACGAACAACGGTCCCGGCCGCCGTCCCCCAATGGCCGGATAAACGAGTTGAAACCATGTTTAGCAACATCAAGGTGGCCGCACTGTTCGCGGTCCTCGTCATGGCAATGGCAGGAGTGTGCATCATCGCAGACTCCCACGAGTCCGAAGCCATCGGAGAGGACCTCAGCGCAACATACGGCTCACCCACAAATATCAACATCGCTCCCGGCTACAGGTGGACCTACACCCCTGACTTCCCGAGCGATCTCACCCAGTATCTGACAGTCTCCCTGCAGGTCAACGACTCCAATGTCGGATCTGTTTCAGGGAAGACCGTCACAGTGAATATCCCCACCAACGCCAGTACGGGCACGAAATACAATGTCGTCATCAAGGCGACTATGACCTCGCCTGTCAGCCAGACAGCATACCAGTACGTCACATTTACAGTAGTATCTGGACTGTCTGTCAGCGGAACGATCAACGACATCATCAAAGGCAGCAACATCAACTTCACCCCGACCGGAACATCCGGAATGGGTACGGTCACTTGGGCTGTCACCAGCGGAAAGACCCTCCCTGCTGGACTCAGTCTGAGCAACGGCGTCGTCTCCGGAACCCCGACGGCTCTCGGAGCTCAGACCGTCTACCTGACAGCGACCGCTCCCGGAGGAGAGACCAAGAATCTGGAAGTATCCTTCACAGTCTACTCCAAGATCGTCGGCGGTTCGGCTGAGACGATCAAGTCCTACAACACCAACGTCTCTTCCACTGCAATCACCAACGGATCCGACATCGGAGTCACATGGGTGGTCATCAGCGGAACCCTCCCCTCGGGATTCACTTTGAATTCCAGCACAGGAGTCGTCTCAGGTAAATCCAGCACAGTCCAGTCCACCACCGTCACCATCACGGGAACATCCACCCACGGACCTTCTCAGACAGCGATCAAGCAGATCACCATCCAGTCCGAGCCTGCTCTGACATTGAGCTGCAACCAGTCCATCCTGACCTACAAGAACAACTCGACCGAGAAGACCGCTTCCATCACCGCATCCGACTCTTCGACGAAGACCTGGACAGTCTCCACATTCTCCGGAGCATCCGTAGCAGATGGAGTCCTGAAGGTGAAGAACTCCACAGCGGTCGGAATGAATCAGACCGTGACCGTCACATGTGAGACAGCATACGGTCAGTCCAAGACAGTGAACATCACCGTCAGCGTCGAGGACACTCTCGCAATTAGCGGAGATTCCGAACTGAACATCCTGGCAGGCAACGACGGAGGCAACACATCTGCGTTCACTATCGCCGGAGGTTCGGGCAACACCCTGGCAGCTTCCACATCCGTAACGGGACTGAACGTAAGCATCGCCAACGGCCAGCTCCATGCCGATAAGGCATCCATCGGTACCGGACACACCGCCACCGTGACGGTGACCTCTGCAGCAGGCCAGACTGTAACAAAAGACGTGACAGTCAATGTGTACAGCCAGCTGATCTTCACATCCGCACCCACGGGCGGAGCGCTCATCTACGCCGTGTGATAGAAATGAACCGTGAAATGAAGATATTCATGTTCGCGGCCTTGGCCATACTCATGGCCTCGGCCTGCGTCATGTTCCATGATGTTGACGAGACGGATGCGGCCACCGTAACCATCGGAAATGGTCAGACCAAGACATTCAACCTCGTCAACGATCTGAGTTGGTATGACGAACCCTTCTATGAGGATTTCGAGTTGCAGTTCACATTGTACTATACCGATGTCATAACCGGGAAGACCAATCATGTCAGCGGTACTCAGAGCGGATCTTGGAACACTGTGACCTATTCCTTGCCTGTCCAGGCCAAGGTAGGGTCTGCGACCATGAACCTCGATGTCGTCAATCCTGAGGATGGAGAAATCGTCGATACGTCTTCCAGGACCATCACGGTTACTGACATGAACGGTCAGGGTACTCAGTCCTCGCCTTTCACCTCGATATACTACTTTGCATACTCGAGCAACGATACACCTTCCTCTAGCACGATGAGCATCTATGTCAAGGAAGGAGGTTCGTTCTACGTCAGCGAGTCCTTCTTTGCCAGCACGAAGATGACTGCCATAGGGTCCTCGACATCAGTCACATCCCTGAACGGTATCACCAAGTCCACTTCAGGCAGCAGAGACACCTATTCAGGTAACCTCAACGGGAATGTCAGTATCAAGTTCAACACGCAGTACACTCTGAATTTCTATACCGTTGCTACGGGTGGTTCGACCACAACCAACTATACATGTTACTTGTACTACAACGCCAACGGCGGATCAGGTGCACCCTCTACCCAGAGTTACACAGGAACCAGCACGAGCAGTCATAGCTTCACCGTTTCGTCAACGACTCCCACGAAATCAGGGTACACATTCCTCGGATGGTCCACATCATCCTCAGCGAGCAGTGCATCCTACACCGCAGGTAGCTCGATAAGCGTGAGCTACAACGGATCGAAGACTTTGTACGCGGTATGGCAGGAGCAGGTCTCCACGTACAGCATCACCGTCTACAAGGGCAACTGGGATTCGTTCAAGTGGGTCGGAGGCTCCGATACCACCAAGTACACCTCCAGCAGCCACACGTACACTGTGACCTCCGGAGCGAGCTTCGACATCGACTGGTACGGAAAGTCCAGCGAATCCGGTTCGGGAACCGATTACTCCTATACCACAACCTACACATCGAGCAACTACAACATGGCATCGTCATCATACGGAACCAGTCTGGGAGACTCGGTCACGATCACATCCGGCGGAAGCTACTATCCTGCGGTCCAGATGACCTCCACGACCACATACACCTACAACTTCACCATCAAGTACAATGCCAACGGAGGATCGGGAGCGCCCAGCGACACCACCGTCACCAATTCGTCAACCACTAAATCCATCACATTGTCATCGACGACGCCTACCAGGTCCGGATACACTTTCCTCGGATGGTCAACCAGTAGTTCCGCCACTTCGGCATCATACAGCGCAGGTTCAGCCTACACGTTCAACTACGGAACCACCCAGCTCTATGCTGTCTGGAAGACAGCGACCATAACCGTCACAGGCACTCCCGATTCATATGGAGTCGTAGGCAGCGCATGGTCGTTCAAGCCCACCGTTTCCGAATCTGGATGCTCGGTCTCCATAAGCGGAGCCTCATGGCTTTCAGCGAATGGAACTAATGTTTCCGGTACCCCTACCAGCCCGGGCACATACAACGTGACCCTAACATTCTCGAAGACGGGCTTCACATCCGCGACCAAGACCTTCTCGATCACGGTGCTGTCAGCCCTGAACTTCGAATCATCTCCCACAGGAGGTGCGATCATCTATGCAGTTTGATAACAGAGTTATAGCAGCCATAATGGCCCTCGCCTTCGTGGTCGGGGCCTTCTCCTTCATCGCATCCGATGCGGATGCCGATCCGGAGATAACGAGGGACTACGGAGAATTCTATTCGTACACCCTCCAGTTCGTATTCGACGGAGCCGAGGCCCAGACCATCGATTGGGACTTCGGCGACAGCACTGAGCACTCATCGGAGTGGAACCCCAGGCATACCTATGCGGCCGTGGGCACCTACTTCGTGACTCAGACCACCACCAACACCCAGGGAACCACCACAGAAGTGTACAAGGTCCAGATCATGGGATTCCCCAAGATCACCTTCAACTCCAACGGCGGTTCCGCAGTCAGCGAGATCCAGATGGATTCCTACAATGCCACTGCGACCAGACCGGCAGACCCTACCAGAGAGGGATACACCTTCGACGGATGGTACTGCGAGGCAACCTTCCAGAACCCGATGGATTGGACCGCAGGCATCACCAGATCGATGACCCTCTACGCCAAATGGACTGCAGTCCAGGCACCTGTGGTGAACTACACGGTCACCTTCAACTCCAACGGAGGAACGGTCGTTCAGGCTCAGACAGTCGAATCAGCCAGCGTAGCGGCTGCTCCTGCTGATCCTGTCAGGACAGGTTTCACCTTCAAGGGATGGTATCTCAATGGAATTCTCTATGACTTCTCAACCCCTGTGACAGCCGACATCACCCTTATCGCATCCTGGTCGGAGAATGTAGCACCTGTGATAAACAGGACAGTCGTCTTCAATGTGGATGGAGGAAGCGCATCAGTTCCCAACATCACCGTCGAGACAGGATCCTCCATCACCATGCCCGCATACAGCGGTGTGAAGGAAGGCTACGCATTCAGCGGATGGTCTTTTAATAACACCACCTACCAGCCCGGACAGGCCTTCAGCGTCACATCAGATGTGACCTTCAAAGCGGTCTGGAGGAGCACTGCACCCGTGGTCAATGAGATCACCGTCACCTTCAACGTTGACGGCGGTTCCAAGACGATCTCAGCAGTGAGCATCCAATCTGGAAGCACGTTCACCTTCCCGACTTACGATGGAGTCAAGGAGAACTGCACATTCGGAGGGTGGGCATGCGGTCTGCAGGTCTATCAGCCCGGACAGTCGGTGCAGCTCACCGGAAACGTTACCGTGAAGGCGATCTGGAATGCCGCAGATGACGGCGGAGACTCCGGAATAACGGACAAGGCCAAGGATGCATTTGACCAGGCGAAGGAGTTCGTCGAGACCCATGTCTTCGAGTCCGCAATCGTCCTGATCCTCGTGGTCCTCGGATTGTTCTTCATCAGATCAAGGAGGATGTACTGACCATGAGCGCCTGGAGCAGTCTTGCCAAAGCGGTTTCGAAACTCTTCTCCAGAGGAGGCTCCGCTGCCGCATCTGCCACGACATCCAAAGTCGCAGGGGAGGCTATCCAGGCCGGTGCCAAGACAGTAATCACTTGGGGCAACGCCTTCAAGGTGGCCATCGCCGGAGGATTCACATACCTGTTCCTGAACGGGGGTGCGTCCAACGTGGTGGCCACCACACTCGGCATCAGCCAGGATGCTGCACAGATCCTGATAATCTTTGGATTCGTAGTTATGATGATACTTATCACAAGGTATGTCATCAACTACATGAGGCACAACCACGGCCTCAATCGCGATTATCTGGAAACACCCATCATCCAGAACACCAGGAACCACAGGTACAACGAGGAGGAGCGCAGATGGGAAAGAAGATGATCTTCTGGGTTCCCCTTCTTGCTGGACTGCTCAACGCGAGCTTCATCCTGGACCTGATAGTAACCCTGGGCACCGGGGAATCACTAGGATCCCTTCTCAGCGACTCCACTGGCAACACAGTGGCGAAGGCGGTGGTGGACAATATCCCGACCGACCCCACGGTCTTCTGGCTGATGGCAGGCTTCATCCTGTTCTTCGTATGTGCGCTGGAATGCATAGTCATCTATCTGGCGTTCTACTCGGAGATCTCCGACTATGGTTGCAGGAGGTACGGCCAATGAATATAATCCGTATGGCAATAGGAGCGGGTCTTTTCCTGGTATCCTCCTGGCTCTCGCCCTATCTGAGCGAGGTCCTGGGTATTCCAGAAACAATCTCCTTCCTGACGGTCGGGGGAATCCTGGCCTTCATGGGAGGCATCGTGTTCTACTCGGGGGTGAGACCGTCAACGCAATACTTCTCGTACTGATGATAGCGGTCTCGATCTGGGTGTTCATGCGCTCATTCAGGTACCACGTGATGAAGATGGACACGGAGGTCCGCGATGTCGTCTGATGACTTAGGAGCATATGACAGGTACTCCGAAGAGCAGGTTTCCGAGGATGTTCAGCAGCCCATACCAGACAGCGTCCAGAGAAGGATGCCGTCCGTCTTCGGAATGCTGGTCCGCAGGCTCCTGCTGCTGGCTGTCGCTGTGGGCATCGTGGTGGCGGTATGCTACTTCGTCTACGGCCCGGAATGGATCAGGGGCATCGTCCAGGAGTACTGGCCGATAGTCCTCGCTCCGATCATCGGATGGATCCTGGGAAGCTGGGCATCGAAGATTCTGTACCATCCCACCGGGAAGATAGTCATCGCCCTGAATCCCGAGACACACGAGGTCAGGGTGGTCTTCGTTCCCGAGAGGATGTTCAGGTTCTTCAGGCAGTCCGGGAACAACGTCACGTATCATACGCCGCTGTTCAGCGATGTGTACCTCGCCAAATCGATCGACACCGAGAAGGGGGACATCGACTACGGATGGGTCCACGAGCTCAACGCCCTCGTCGTGTTCACAAGGGAACAGTCCTTCGCCAGATGGAACGGTCTGACGGAGGAGGTGCTGATGGAGAACAACCAGCTCAAGGACAAGCCAACCGCGATAGCTCTCGCTTACTGCAGGAGATTCGGAAAGATGATCCTGGATGACATCGGCTCCGCGGCAGGCCTGTTCAAACCGGATTACTCGAAGGATGAGGTCGCAGAAGGCCCCGAATATCAGAGGAAGGAGGAATCGGACAATGTCAAAGAAGAATGAGTACCAGAAGAGGAACGCTCCCTTCTGGATGATGGACTGTCCCGAGAAGAAGAGGATATGGTACATCAACGAGGCCCGCCGCAAGAGGGAATTCGAATCCCGGGCGTGCTCGAAGAAGCGCTCCTCAAGGAAAGAGGCATCCGCAGATGACTGAGAGCAGAGCGATTGACTACATCAGAAAGATGGAGCACGGCATAATCATCGCCGTCGGCAGCGGGAAGCAGGGCAAGTCCTGCTCCCTCCACTCGCTGATAGCGATGTGCTGGCCCGACCGTCCGAAGTACATGCTGGACACCCTCAGCTACGACGTCGGCATCTTCCCCGGATACACCCTCGTGTCGAAGACCTCGGACATCCCGGTGAACGCGATAGTCGTAATCGAGGATGTCAACAGGATCTTCCAGTCCAGGGGCTCCTCGAAGAGGACCGACCTCCAGGGATGGCTGTCGATCATCTCGCACAAGTCGATAGTCGTTGCGATAACGACCCAGAACCTGGCCGATACGGACATAGCCTTCCTGAGATCGCAGGATGCGGTCATCATGTGCAAGTACATGCACCAGGAGGACCTGCAGTTCGAGAGGCCGGAGTTCAGACCCTCGCAGTCCAGCGCCAACTACTGGATCGACAGGGCGAACGCCAAGTTCCCGAAGGTCGACAGGCGTGCCTGGTGCTACTTCCCCAGGTTCGAGGACTGCGTGGCGATACCGAAGGTCGATTGGTGGACCTACCGCAACAGCCACATGTTCAGGGATGTGGTCGTATGACCGTCAACATCTCCACGGATCTGGAAACGGACCGTCTTCTGAGAATGAGGGCCTCGGCCCACATCCCGTTCCCTCCGGAGATCGCACTCTCGGAGCCGAGGGATTCCAGGACGTTCTTCGCATGGCTGTTCCCGTACAGGCTTCTGGGCCTGGAGGAGCATCCTGTGGTGCAGTTCATGGAATCCGTCGCGAGGGAGCGGATGATGTCCGCCGCGGTCTCCAAGGCGGAGCATCTTGACAGGGTGTCCCATTACGGCTCCTGGCTCGGCGACGACATGGTGTCGATCGTCGACCTGACGCATCCGACGCAGGATGACGGAGAGGAGGTGGGGGAGATGATCTGAGGTCGGGGGCAGCGGCCAACCCCCCGCTGTTCCCCAAGAGGGCGGCTCTGCCGCCCCGAATGACAGCCGAGGAACCCACCCCCTATCCCAACGGGGTCGCCCGGCCGAAGCGATAGCGAAGGCCGCGGCCCCGAGGGCGCAAGCCCGATGGGGACGGGCGACAAACAGGCCGAGCGGGCCGTTGGGCACCGCCCAGGCACGCCGGCCGCCTTCCAACGGCGACACCGTCGCCGCTTACCCCGACCTGAAGAAGGTCATACGCACAGCATACGAACGAACCATACAAGGAGGAAAATGAAATGATTAGATCATTGGACTACTACGACGTCAGAGCCGAGGAGATGCGCATAGCATCCCTCGAGCGCAGGATGAAGGAAGCGGAGATCAGATCCATGGCCGAGCAGGCAGCTCTCTCCAAGCATCCCGTAGTCCCCTACGTTCTCAATCTCCCCGTACAATCCCCCTTGTATCCTGTCCTCTGGTCCTGGTCCACTCTGATGTTCTCAGAGTTGAGAACAGCGATCTGCCAGTCCTGCATCAGCAGCACCTCCCGAATGCTTCCTCGGTGTAGTTGCCGTCCTCGTCCAGAGGGTACACGTACGGGTCGTCCTCGACCATGAATCCGTGGCATCCGTTTCCGCACTCCCTGATCCACGCCGCCAGAATCCCTATTCCGGCGTAGTCCTGCTCGTCGAGCATCTTCTGTAGATCCTTCAAATCCCATCCGTAGCGGATGATCTCGTAGAGGTCTTCCACGTTCAGTTTCTCGATGACGATCTCACCGATCAGAATCTTGTAATCGTTTTTCAAGTCGTTTCTTAAGTCGTTTATCTTGTTTTCAGGTACGTTCTTTCCGAACATTTCTTTTCAACCCTGGGCTTTTTTCGAAACCCGAGGCGACTGACCGAAGCCCTGCGTGCACGTAGCTTACACACTGGCAAGTGGAAAGCCCGATGACGCAGGGCGAGATAGCTGAAGGGTGAAGAAAAATAAGCACGGGGGTTAGAACGATTTTTCACCGTTGTTTTCAGTAGCGGTCATGTTTTATCTAAATTATCTATTATTCTTTAGGATCGAACGACTTCGTTAGGTTTTACAAAAATCCGGCACGATTGTTTCACTCTAAAAACTTAAGAGGAATCAGCTTTTTTGCTCTCATTCGATGAATATATGGATATAATCTGTGTTTTCTGGGTGAATCCAAGAATAGTTCTGTGATTGGAGTTCTTGATTCATTATTTTCTCGATATCCGATAGATGTTTTTCTGCGTTTACTATGGTTAGGTTGATGGTTCTTTTGTTTAATTTAATGCCATCAGCTATCGCTTTTCTTACTTCAATACTATTTCTTAGAGGCGGACCTCTATATATGCTGTCATATCTAGATGAATCGCATCTGTTAGATCTGCTTTCGAAAATATGGGTTTTAGATATCGTTTTGTCATCGACTAAAAAGTTATCGAATAATTCATGCTTATTATCTGACGTAGTTAGATCCAGCGTAAAATCAGCATTATACCATTCTTCATCAATTTTTATCTGATTCCATGCATGAGGTCCTTTTCCTTCTAATTCTCCAATCATTACTTTACTATCGATTTCATTCATTTCACAAATGTAATTTACCATTTTTGAAATCCCTTCACAGACCCCTTTCTTATATAATAAAGGTCCGACGATACTATGCGCGTGTGTGAATTCCTCATAGGTGATCCTTTTGTAAATCTCATGGTGGAGTTTTATCAGGAGGTTATGTGTATCCGTATCGTATATGACATTGCTAAGTTTATCTCCTATCCTATTGCATTCATCTGCTAAAGAACGGTATTGTTTGGTGCCCATAATGTAATTCGGGATAATCGTGGTAGTTAACAAAGTCTTAACCATTGTGCAACCGTTTGTATTAAAGGTCAGTGGCTCATTTGTCAGTATATCCTGATAGAATGACTCGATATCCCCGTAATTTATTATGTAAGGTATGACTATTTTTTCTTTGAATTCTTGAATGTCACAGCTGACCTTCTTCCTTAGTTTGTCGTCTATCATGGACTTCAACAATCCTAATATAAATAATCGTCAATTTGTATTTATGCGGTTGGTTACTGAGGGGACTTCTGTTTCTACCAATGTCATGCCGACTGGCAACCTGTCTAATTCTAAAGTGAAGATTCCCGGTGTCTTCAATGGCCAGAATTGTGTTTTAGGTATCGACGACGAAATTATGTCTAAACATATGCTCGTCTTAGGCTCTACTGGATGCGGTAAATCCAATTTATTCTATCATATCATCGGACAAATCAAAAACGGACTGCAATCAGATGATGTGATGATCGTCTTTGACACTAAAGGGGATTATTATGATAAATTCTTTAATCCCAACAAGGACCTGGTCATGGGCAATTCATCTCAATATAGGCATTCATCGGTCAAGTGGAACATCTTTAAAGAGATCTTGGCAGACGGGAACAATTTTGATACATACAATCAGAATTGCATTGAGATATCGAAGACCATTTTTTCAGAGGATATCGAGAAAAATTCAGCACAGTCCTTCTTCCCGAATGCTGCTTGTGATGTTTTCGCATCTTTGTTAGGAGCAATAGTGAAGAGAGGCACTGGACACTTGGAATTTAAGAAGGACTACTACAATAACAGGGCATTAAGGGCCATTTTCGATGAGATGGATTGGCAAAATCTCTTGAATCTTTTGAATTCAGATTTATGCTATGCCTCTTCCAGATTCTATATCGGAGACGATCCAGGCAATCCTCAGGGCCTCGGAGTTATTGCCTCCTTGCAGAGTGTCGTCCGCAGCATATTGCAAGGGATTTTTGCCGATGATGGGAGATTCTCTATCAGAGAATTCGTAAGGAACAGGGGAGGTAGGACAATTTTCATCGAATACGATCTTTCCAAGGGTTCTATTTTTTCTCCGATTTATGCTTTGATAATCGATTTGGCCCTCAAAGAGGCTCTCGGAAGGAATACGAAATCCGGAAACGTCTATGTTTTCTGTGATGAATTCAGACTTCTCCCTAAGATCCCCCACATGGAGGATGCTGTAAATTTCGGTAGAAGTTTGGGTGTCAAGGTTTTCGCAGGTCTTCAGACCATCACTCAGCTATCAGCCAATTATGGGAATAACGGTGGTAAGAATATCGCTGCAGGTTTTTCTACGGTATTTTCCTTTAAATCCAACGATTATGAATCGAGGAAGTACACTACAGATTTGTACGGCAAGAATAGGGTATTAGTACAAACTAAGAAGATGACGGGGTCTATATCTGAGGAAAGTATACAGGCTAATGTGGTCGAAGACTGGGATTTGGAGGATTTAGGTATCGGTGAGGCAATAGTAGGCTTGCCATTTGTTCCACCTTTTAGGTTCCAGATCGATTTGTATCGGTGAATATCATGGGTAATCAATCAGCTACATACGGTATATTCAACGCGGTGATGAGTGCCCATAAGAATCATAAAGTCAGAAAGAACGTTCAGAGGAGCAATCAGAGCAGTCGTAACCTCAATGAATGTGCAGTGGATATTGCAAATGTATTCCAATCGAATTTTCCAGTCGGAAATGTGATGTTTTCCGGCGATGATTTCAATCTTCGTAACGAAGTCATCGTTGAAGCTTCTATGACGGCCTTTTTTAACGGCAGTCCTGTCATCATCATCCATTCTTCAAACAATAATCTTAACAGCATGTTGGAGCTCAACTTGGGCAACAAGTTGACTGAATTTGGCTTAGCCCCCCCCCCCTACGGGGCTCCTTATGACCCTCTGAAAGGATATTCGGATCAGGAATCAATCAACAATATTCTCCGTTCTTCTTCAGGTATCGTAGACATCAAAGGTCCGGGAGTCTATTATCTTGAGGGCATCACGAGATTCATTCGTTCCAAGGGTGTCGTGCCCTATCTTATGATGTATCTGACTTGTCCGCATGCGTTCATCAATGACAAGGTATTGGAGGCACAGATCAATGGTTATCTTACTCAAAAAGATGCTACCGAGATATTGACATACATCTCGCAAGGCGAGTCAGAAAAGAGCAACATAGAACTGTTTTTCAGAATAATAAATCAGCAGCTTGGACCAACAATCGCCAATAAGAGCAATCTCGGTTATTCTGAAAGCATACGCAGTGCCGTATCTAAGGGATCTGTTGTATCTTTTAATCTATCTTCTTATGTTAATCAAGCATCGTTGAATATACTGTTAACCGAGATTGATTCGTTGGTAAGTAAGGGATTGAAACCTTTAATCATCTTTGATGACGTGAAGCATGCATCTTCCGGAATGGTAAAGGAATTCATTTCCCGTTCCGGGGTCGACTATTATGTCTTTGTCTCATCCAGTGATACTTACTCTTCATTGGATTCCGATGAGGGGCTGTTCAAATCCTTTACTTCGTCTTGTACTCATCTCATTATCACACATCACGGCTCAAGGATATCTTGTCAACGGATGTCTGAGCTAACTGGGGAGTATGATAAGACTGAGATAAACCTAGCGTATAATGATACCACTCACCGTATGAATATTTTCACTATAATTCCCGGTACTGCAAATACAGTGACACAGAATCTCATCAAATCTCGCGAGGCCGTAGTCAAGCAGGAAGAAATCTCTAATCTGGGTAATCGTGAAGCGGTGTTGGTTATCAATGATGGCTTCAACGATGGCATATGGAAGGTGAGATGCAATTGAACAACATACGGTTCATCAGTAAAGAGACTCTTAGCCCTGACAAGGTCGCATACGAACTGGGTTGCGAACCGAGTGAATTGAAGGTTGATTACAATCATGTCAATCATTCGGATGGTTCTGAATATTTCTTTGAGAAGCTTTCTCTTCGTACCGAAGTATATTCAATCGATACTGGTGAGAGGTTACAACCTGATAAGGCGTATCTTATGGGTAGAGATTGTGTCTATCTGGAGTTATCAGACAGTGAAGGCAATACGTATTCGTACCTCTCTCATTCACAGAGGGATTTACTTAAGCAGATTTCTGATGACAATCAGATAGCGGCTTCTAAGCACGAATCTGTCGCCAAGCAGTTTGAAGATTGGAAGGGTTTCAAAAAAGATTCACGTTCTGAAGAGGAATATTCCACTTCTACCAAAAACAATTTGGACAATCCGGATGAAACAGTTCTGGGTTCAAAACATACTCCTACAAACGATTTATACAGAAATATGTGAGGAATAAGAATGGCTCAAATCGGTTTTAACGAAACGCCCCGTATTGCAGCAGTGAACGAACCGCATCTGGCATGCGTGTTGCTAATGGATACGTCAGGATCCATGTATGGTTGCATAGACAACCTCAATCAATCCATCAATAATTTCAAGAACAGCGTATCCATGGATGAGTTATCCCGCAAGAGGGTTGATGTCGCTGTTGTCGCTTTTGATGATGACACCAGAGTCGAGATGCCATTCACACCTTTAGCGGAAATGGAACCCGTTTGTCTGAGTACAGGCGGATGTACAGAAATGGGTCATGCCATCAATGTTGCCATCGATATGGTCAAGGAACGCAACAGATTCTATCAGGAGATGGGAACCCCTTGTTTCAAGCCTTGGATCTTCATGATCACAGATGGTGCACCTACCGATAGCATCGACGCTGCAGCGCAACGTGTCCATGCAGAGGAAGCCAAAGGCAAGCTCAAATTCTTCGTCGTAGGTGTTGATGATTACGATAAGAACCTGATGTTTACTATAACTAATCGTGTTATGGAGCTTCGTTCCACTGATTTCACAGGAATATTCAATTGGCTCAGTGAAAGTATGGTCACTATATCTGTGAGCAAGCCATCCGACGAGGCAAAATTGGGAATGCTTCCTGTTGATGCGAGAAGGGCGGATCCGGATAGGGATATCTCGGATTGGTGAATTGATCATCATTTGTTAGTGGGGTACTACGATGCTGTACACATACGGGGGCTCATTCCAAGGCAGGTCGCACATAGAGCGCAAAGTAGTTTGCCAGGATTCCAGTATCAATAAGATAGTTGAGATAAACGGTAGAAAGTATGCGGTCTTGATAGCCGCAGATGGTGTCGGTAGTGCTAAACATGCAGAGGATGGTTCTCGTACAGCCGCTGAAGTCTGTTTTGATCTTATTCAGAATTCAAAACAATTAAACGAGATTACATTGTTGGATGCTTATACCGCCGCATTCGATGCTGTGACTCAATTATCTAACAAAGAGGGCAATCCGATAAATGACTATGACACGACTTTGAGTGTCGCCTTGCTCTCCGAAGACGGCGTTCTTATCTATGGTCATTCTGGAGATGGAGGGATTGTAGGTATCAAAGAATCTGGAGAATATGTAGCTATCACTAAACCTCAGAAAGGTCCTGACGGGCAATCCGTAATACCTCTTAGATTTGGAAAGGATCGTTGGGAGTTCGGAACTTATGATGGTCATCTATCTTCCGTCATGGTCATGACGGACGGGGTTCTTGATGTCTGTGTTCCTAGTCTTCTCAAGGATCAGAGAAGTCAAGTGTATGTCCCATTCGTCCGCTTCTTCTCGGACAATAATGTTCTCGATATTGATACAAATGGAATCGAAGCTGTGAGTTCTTCAAGGATGGATTTCCTGAATGGGGAGGCTTGCTCCATGATAACTGATGATAGGACGCTCCTGGTCGCTATAGATTCATCAAGGAATCCTAATATCATGGATGAATCGTATTATCTGGAACCGGATTGGGAAGGTTTGAAGGAACAGTGGAAACGTAAGGCGTATCCGCATCTTTACAATAAAAATCAGGACGGTATGATTAATAAAGCTAGTTCTTCTGAGAAATCTTCGGCGGTCGTTGACGAATCCAATAATTGTTCCGATATTCCGAAAGATAGCAAGTCTGAAGATCAATCAGATTCCGATTCGCCTGAATCTATCAAATCAGAAACCGGCGCAAAGATGGAATCAGATTTCTCTGATGGGAATCAGGATACTCATACCAGTTCTTTTCCTTCAGAGAATCAACTTGATCATTCTGGTTCTCAACCTTCTGATCCAAACAATTCTAGTTCAGATTCCACTCTTCAGAGGAAAGGTCTGTTTAGGTCTATTACAAAAAGTCTGTTTGATAAAAAATGAAATCAATTTTCGAGGATTACAAACAAATAAATGATAGGTGAAAAAATGGTAACGTATTACGGAAAAGGGCGCAAACCCTATCAAACCAACCAGAGGTTGGGGGGAGGAGGCGAAGGCCAGGTATTCGACATATCAGGAATGCCGAATATGGTCGCCAAGATCTACAAACAGCTGGCCACCCCCCAGGATGTCCAGAATCTTCAGATTAAGGAGAAGAAGCTGTTGATCATGATAGGTTCCCCTCCTCCGAGGGGAACATCCATGGCCTGGCCCGAGGATGTGCTCTACGATTCGTTCGGTGCCTTCGTCGGTTATGTCATGCCCAAGGTCTCGAATTCAGTGGATATCAACGAAGTCTATGAATACGGCAATTCCAGCAAATATCCCGATATGCCGTATGAATACAAGATTATAATGTGCATCAATATGTGCGAGGTCCTGGCTTCGGTCCATATGGCAGGGCATGTCGTCGGGGATTTCAATCCCGACAACATCAAGGTCAATCCGTCGAACGGTACGATCACTTTCGTGGACACGGATTCGTATCACATCTCGGATGGGGCGAACACATACAGATGCCCGGTGACCACGGAGGATTATGTTTCGAAAGAGGTGGCCCTCAAGATGCAGGCCGGCAATCCTAGCGTCGCGCCCCTTCCCACGTTCACCAAGGAGTCGGATAATTTCGCTCTTGCGATCCATATATTCAGGGTGCTCATGAACGGATGTCATCCGTTCGCTGCATGCACCACATCGTACAGATCATCCGTATCAGCTCCCTCACCTCCGGACGGTATAATGAAGGGCGAGACGCCCTTCATCAACTCATCGAATTCGATGTTCACGATTCCCAAGTACGCTCCTGAATTCTCGAGCCTCCCTCCATATATCCAGGATCTCTTCAAGAGGGCTTTCGTGGACGGTACGAACAATCCGAGAAAGAGGCCCGAACCTACCGAATGGAGGCAGGCTCTGGTCAAGTTCAGATCCGAGCTGAAGGCCTGTTCCAATGTCCCGTTCCATCAATACTACAAGAAGCTGTCAGCGTGTCCGCTTTGCGCTGCCGATATGAGGATGAGCAACATGATGGTCCAGGGAGCGACAGGCGGGCAGATCAATTTCGGAGCACAGTATACTCCGAAGGTTTCTCAGGCTCAGCCAAACAAGAAAGGTTTTGGTTCTAAGATTCAGGCTAAGAAATCAAGAGGCAGGAAGATAAGTAAGAAACCTATCGCTGCTGTTCTAGTGGTATTGGCATTGGTAGTTGCAGGATTCGTTCTCTATGAACAGATGAAACCACCAACCATTTATGTTGAATCCGCACAAGATCTGGCTGATTTCAACTCATCTGCAAATTATGTATTGAAGAACGACATTGATTTTAGTGGTGTTGACTGGACACCCAAGGATTATTCCGGTACTTTTGATGGTAATAATCATGAGATTAGAGGTTTGTCAATATCAGGTACATTCACAGATCGGACATACGGGTTATTCAGCAATCTCTCTGGAACTATCAAAAATGTCACTGTCGTAGGTAATGTCGAGGCACCATCGTCCGGTATTGTCGCAGGAAAATCATCTGGTACTATAGAAAATGTCATTGTCAAAGGCACTGTCAAAACTATTAATGGATCCAGCGTTGGCGGTATAGCTGGCTACAATTCAGGAGTTATCAAGTTGTGTACTTCCGAAGTTACTGTTTCTGGATTAGAATATGTTGGAGGTATTGTAGGTTCCTCTTCCTGGGGCGGAAAAGTTATTGAATGTACCAATAATGGTTCCGTGTCAGCTTTGGCGAACTATTGTGGAGGTATCGTTGGATCAGGCGGAGAGGTCAATAACTCTGTTAATACTGGGACTGTTACTGGAAAAGACTATACCGGCGGTTTGGCTGGGAATGACTGTTCTGTGAATAATTCTGTTAATAAAGGGAAGGTGAATGGGCAGGACAATGTCGGCGGTATTATCGGATGCATGCAGGGGCACTCGTACAAGTACAATGAGAGTTTGGGCGATGTCACCGGTAGTGTCGGCGTAGGAGGGTTCGCCGGTTATCTGACCGAAATTGGTAATGGGGAACCTCAGAGAATAGGTCCGATCACAGTTTCCGGGGACCAAAAAGTTGGAGGGTATGTCGGCATAGCTGTAAACATCTATTTCACAGCAAACTCTAACGATCCTGGTCTCAAAGTCATAGGAAACAAATTTGTCGGGGGATTCATAGGTCAATTGCATCATGGAAACATGTCTGGTTTGACCAATGAGGCGGAAGTGCAAGGCATTGCTTCGGATACAGTCGGTGTCGGAGGTATTATTGGCTACTGGTCTGAAGGAGATCTTTGGACGCAGACCAATAATATGAATTCTTGTACCAATAATGGTCGCGTTCATGGGACTGGATCTGGCTATGGTGGACTCGTAGGTTATGTGGATGAGCGTCATTCCATGGCACATTGTACTTTCAATCTTGATCATTGTGTGAATAACGGGTCAGTTTCCTGTAAAGGAAACAATGTAGGCGGTCTTGTTGGGATTTCAGATGATTCTAGGTCTTATGTGGTAATCAATGCATCCATGAATCAGAGTTCAGTCAGTGGTTCGGACTATGTTGGTGGTCTATGCGGAGTATCTTCGCCTGTTACCATTTCGAGTAATTGTTTCAATTATGGTACAATCTCGTGTTCAGGGCAGCATAGCGGAGATTTGAAACCATGATTACTGGGAGATCAAATGATAAATCATAGCTTAACACGAAAATGATAGGCTAATAGATAATATCCGATGACTCAAGGTGAAAGAATGGTAACGTATTACGGAAAAGGGCGCAAACCCTATCAAACCAACCAGAGGTTGGGGGGAGGAGGCGAAGGCCAGGTATTCGACATATCAGGAATGCCGAATATGGTCGCCAAGATCTACAAACAGCTGGCCACCCCCCAGGATGTCCAGAATCTTCAGATTAAGGAGAAGAAGCTGTTGATCATGATAGGTTCCCCTCCTCCGAGGGGAACATCCATGGCCTGGCCCGAGGATGTGCTCTACGATTCGTTCGGTGCCTTCGTCGGTTATGTCATGCCCAAGGTCTCGAATTCAGTGGATATCAACGAAGTCTATGAATACGGCAATTCCAGCAAATATCCCGATATGCCGTATGAATACAAGATTATAATGTGCATCAATATGTGCGAGGTCCTGGCTTCGGTCCATATGGCAGGGCATGTCGTCGGGGATTTCAATCCCGACAACATCAAGGTCAATCCGTCGAACGGTACGATCACTTTCGTGGACACGGATTCGTACCATATATCTGACGGAGCGAACACATACAGATGCCCGGTGGCCACGGAGGATTATGTTTCGAAAGAGGTTGCACTTAAGAGGCAGGCAGGCAATCTCAGCGTCGCGCCCCTTCCCACGTTCACCAAGGAGTCGGATAATTTCGCTCTCGCGATCCATATATTCAGGATGCTCATGAACGGATGCCATCCGTTCGCTGCATGCACTACATCGTATAGGTCGTCCGTATCCGCTCCGTCACCTCCGGGCGGTATAATGAAGGGCGAGACGCCCTTCATCAACTCATCGAATTCGATGTTCACTATCCCCAAGTACGCTCCAGAATTCTCGAGCCTTCCTCCTTATATCCAGGACCTCTTCAAGAGGGCTTTCGTGGACGGTACGAACAATCCGAGAAAGAGGCCCGAACCTACCGAATGGAGGCAGGCTCTGGTCAAGTTCAGGTCCGAGCTGAAGGCCTGTTCCAATGTCCCGTTCCATCAATACTACAAGAAGCTGTCAGCGTGTCCGCTTTGTGCTGCGGACATGAGGATGAGCAACATGATGGTCCAGGGAGCGACAGGCGGGCAGATCAATTTCGGATCTCAGTATACCCCAAAGGTTACTCAGGCTCCGCCGATTCAACAATCTCCTTATAACCATCAGACTATCAATCAGCAATCTCCTGTACAGAAGACGCCGCTCGGATCCAATTTATCTGGTAAAAGTTCATACAGGACCCGTAATCAGGCTAGGCTTGGTTCGATATTCAGCATTCTGATGTATTGTTTGTTTCTCGTCTTCGTAGCTATTGCGACTTCCAAATATCTTGATATGAACAGCGGATCAGAAGATGGTGTCATATTTGTATTTGTATTCATTTTTATACCGACTGCAATAGCATTATTGCTGATTATTTTTGGTAAATATTTTGCAATATATGTGACCAGTCTTGGTATCTTGTATCATGGGGCATTCGTGTTCGGTATGATAATGTCAGAACCGCATACTATCGATGGTTGGTTCGATTTCGTATTCCTAGCCTGTGTATGCTCGATTGTAGGTATTTTGTTCGATCCGAGGATGAGTTAAGATAGAGTTTATGAAAAAATTTAGTAACAATTGTTTAAAAAGGTGAGTAGATGGGTCTATTCAAAAGTCAACAGGAAAAGGAATTGTTAGCAAGAGCAAAGGCAGGAGATGGCGATGCCATGATGCTTTTATCAGATGCTTATGAAAAGGGCGATCTTTCATTGGGTATCAAGATTGACACAGAACAAAGCAATTATTGGTTTAATCGTGCTGTTGCTGCCAAGAATCCGAGAGCTATGAGAATTGAAGGCTATTGGCAGATGTCAGAAGGCGCCGAGAATAATAATCCCGCCATGTTCAAGAAAGGTTTTGCTATTCTCGAAGAATTATATCGCATGGGTTACCCGGAGGGTGCACGTAAAATTGCCAGTGTATATAATGATAAGAATACCTCTGCTTATGATCCAGAAAAGTATCTGTATTATCTGAAACTAGCAGCAGATCTCGGTGATGCTGATGCACAGAATCGTTTAGGTCTCGAATATCTTACTGGTAAACTCGTACAAAAAAGTGATGACCAGTCTGCTTTCTGGTATAAGAAGGCTATGGACAATCCTTCGGCAGATGATGATGCACAATATGTGGCTAAAAATTCCTACGGTTGTTATTTAATCAGACAAGGAAAGATCCAAGAAGGGATAGATTATATTTTAGAAGCTACAAAAATACCTACACAATATCCCTATTCAACATATCTTTGGGCAGCTGGACAGGCATATGAAAGACTTGGCCAGATTGATAATGCAATCAATGCTTACGAATGTGCTGCCACTCTCCCCGGTGATGAGGCTGGTCTAAGTAAAGACCGCATATTATTGCTCAGGAGATCATGATTCATCGGCGTATCTGCCGTTTACAAGCATAGAGGATTGGTTCTTCATTTAGTTTGGAAAATCTATTCTCTGCCGGTATTCGAATTGTCTACTATGCCTAAATAAAACTCTTATGAAAAAAAGGATGTGAAAATAATGATGCCATTTGGTATGAACTTCAGTGAAGACATGACAATTCCAGAGGATTGTTTCGGCACCTCTGAGATCAACTACGACCCCAAGACACAAATCGGTTATGGATATAGTTCCTCTGATTCTATGGTCAGATCTAGAACATTCCCAAGCGACTCGACCGAGACGGAAAAGGACGATTGAGTCAAATGATCTCCATCGAAGGTAAAATACTGATCATCACTGAGAATGATGACTTGCATGTTAGTGAGGTGATACGTAGTCTGAATTCTTTGGGTCTTCAGGACATAGTCATTCGCTTATCTATTGAAACTTTCAAGGATAATGTGAGGGCTACCTTCGATGGTAGATCTTATAAAATAGCGATATTAGATTCTGGAAGATGCTTCGATTCTGATGAGATCAGTGTTGTTTGGTATCGTAAACCACGCAATGTTTTATTGAATCAGACCGATCCTGGAATTGCAGACTTCGTCGCAAGAGAGTTTAAGACCTTCATCAATGGACTATATTATTGCACCAAGGATCATGCTTTCTGGATTAATGGAAGAGAGCAGTCCTTAGCAGCATGTAATAAAATGTATCAACTTAGAATAGCCAACGAAGTCGGTTTCAACGTTCCTAGGACAATAATTACCAATAATTCATCATCGATCAATGTCAAAGATGTCGAGTTGTGCAATAAATGTATTTCGATTCCTGATTATTCTATTGACGGAGTTCCATACTTATATCGTACTAGAATATGTTCCCCTAATGAAATTGAACGGTATATCGATTCCATTTCAGAATGTCCTACGTTATTTCAGCATTTTATAACCGAAATCCTCGCTTTTGTAGGTATATGATTGCCTTATATCTGCGAACTTCTCGACTCACTGAAGATCGGTTCTGACCTCATTCAGGATGTCCTCGGGGATGTACATCCCATCCTTCACCTCGATGTACTTGCCCGGAGGCGCGATATCGAACATCCCCATGACCGTGCGGTTCTTCTTCGTCATCTCCAATACGCGCCATCTGTCCTTCGATCCTATCGAGAGGATGTTGTCCAGCGACTGTATCACAGACCTGACAGGTTCAGGTTTCTTCTGCTCCCTGAGCTTCGCTGCGACCGCGCACCATAGGATGAGCGACACGAACTTTATCACGAGACGGCCTCTGGCCGTCTCCGGATCCGATACCCTCCACCTGCCGCCGTCCAATTCGTTCTTCAGTGCGTCGAACGCCTGTTCGACGTACATTCTGCAGTCGTAACATGCCATCATGTCCTCCCATGAATCGATGCCTTTGGAGAACATGACGAACATGCCCCCTCTGTTCAGAGCGAAGGACATCGCATTGTTCTTGCGCCTGATGTCCAGCTTACCATCGATCACTTCAAGCTCGAAGAACTTCGCATAGCCTCCCGCGACCTTCTTCAATCCGTTCATCGCAGCATACGGATCCATCTTCCTGAGCTTCTGCTCTATGCCGTTCAACGCCCCTATCAGGGTGTTCAGATCCTCAGCCGACTTCTTCGAATCGTAGCATGCGTGCGCTCTGATCCTGTATTCCATCGGAACGCTTTCGAAGCGCTCATCCTCGCTGAGGATGAGCTCATAATCGACTGTATCGTTGGAATCATCGTCCTCCTCGGACGGTCTCTTTTTGGGAACGACGGCGATCTCAGTCTCCAGCACCGAATACACCGTACCGTCATGCATCTTCCAGAGGTCGGCATTCCCTTTCTCCCTGATCAGCTTGGACATCAATGCCTTGACACACCTCGTTCCCTTCTTCCCCGGTATCACAAATGAATAATCGTTCTTCAGCATGTAGTCCAGATTGTTGGCGGACCCGAATATGCGGTCCATGACCATGACACAGTCCCCCTTGCCCATGTCCTTGACCCTATCGACGGTCCTCTCCAATGTGGACACGTCTGAAATGGAACCGGGATAGAGCTCGAACATCGCAGGAACACCTTTCTTGTCGGTCACCAGACCGACATTCATCTGTTTCATGTCCTCCCCGTCACGGTTGTATCCCCATTCTCCCCAGCCACCTATGTCGCTGTGGGTGGATATCGAAGTGAGATCGTAACTGAGAGAGTCGCCTGCCCTGGCCAGGCGTCTCTCGAACAGTTCCTCGGTATTGCGATATGCCGTACCCAGCAGATGGGACGTTTCGCTCATCCTCGGAGAAGTGAACCTTTTCCTGATGCCCATCAGTTCTCTGACCATGCTGCCTTCAATGGTATCTTCAACATCCGTGAAAGGACCGCCGGATAACGCCTGCGCGATTGCGCAGGCGAGGATATGATCTCCGGTATCGGCGAAAGAATGGAACAGATCATCTCTCAGACCTATCTTTTCCGCCAGTCTCAGAAGGAACCATGAACCGCCCAGCCTCTTGCCCGAAAGGCTGTCATCATCAAGGAATTTATCGGCCGTTGCCCTGTTTTTCTTCGGAATTATCTTTCCACTCTCTTCGTCCAGAACCCCGATATATTCGTTAACGGTCTTTGGATACTTACTGCCTGGCTCGTAGACTGAGGTGCTCCTGTATGCGTATTTCTTGTTTCCCCGCTGGACATAGTATATTTCGGGCATATACCTATATTGTAGGTATATTATAAAAACCTGTCTGTATATAAAGCATATATAAATGAACTTCAGAACCTTATAAACAAAAATGTACCCTTACACGGTTACCTACAATTGCCCGAGGATTTCAGTTTATAAGAAAAACTCTTGATATCCGTGTAACAATAATGGGCCGCAAGAAATATGCTTGTGAGATTCATTCACAGGATGCGGCAGGTTCGGAAATCGATTTTAGACTTATTAAGCCTGAGAAGATCGTTCATAAACCTCATGACCTGCCTCCAGACATTGATGCGAAGATCGAAATTTTCATGGATCGTATGGGATTGCAGTTTTCCGCTATGGATTTAGTGCTAGATGAAGATGGTAAATACTGGTTTCTTGAAAATAATTGCAATGGTCAGTGGCTTTGGATAGAATATCTTACAGGCATGCCCCTGATTCAATCAATGGTAGATCTGTTATTGGATAAAACCTGCAGACGTTGATATGTTGAAATATAATGTTTGCAACGAATACGATCGTTTGCGTTTATGTGCCGTCGGGATCCCCTTTGATTCATATCTGGTGAATGGTGAATGGAAGACCTTTTTTTATCCGAGATTGAATCAGGAATGTGTTGAGCTTGTTGATATTTTAGAGGATTCAGCCGTTTCTATATTGAATCAACATGTAGTATCGTATGAAGAAGTCAAAGCATTTGGCAATCATGCGTCGGTGTACGGCTGTCCACAGATTTTTCCTCGCGACTCTATTTTGATAGTTTGTAATGAAGTGTATCATCTTGGTGGCAGAACCTGCATCCTGGGTTTCGATATGGATGTTTCAATGGTCTCTTTGAGATATGATCATACGGATGAGTTCTCTCCATCCATTCCTTTCTTAGAAGGTGGAGACACTATTCTTCTAGATGATATCATATTATGTGGTCTGTCTCAACACTCATATCATCTCTCTAATCGGATGGGGGCTGAATGGTTGAAGGATTCTTGCCGTTTAAGAGAAGTAAAAACAATAAACATGCCCGAATATTATTACCATCTAGATATGTGTTTTTCAGTGGTTTCGAATGACCTGATATTATGTGCTGATTCCTTGATATTACCGAGTGATTTCCCCGATGTAGAAATATGCAGGATTCCCGATTCTGAACTTTCTCACGGTGAGATCAACGGGCTTGCTATATCCGATGGACGTTATATCGTTCCTGCTTACAACGGTAATCCTTCTCAGACGTTAATCGGAATACTCGATGATTATGGTATTGACTATTCGGTAATAGATTTCACGAGGCATATGGATCTTCTTGGCGGTATACGTTGTGCCACCGTACCTTTCCTCAGGAAATGATTTTCTTTTATTCGATTAGTTCATTTCAAGATTTATAGCAGTTATTTGTACTCGTCAGGGCTGCATTCCCTGTAAGGCAGCGCCTTGTATATCCTTTCCAGGTTCTCCCCGACGACGTTCCCCATGTCGGTGCAGAACAGCGGTTTCGCGTTGTGCTTGTACTTCTGCCCGTCTTCGCGGATCAGTCCGTAGTCTATGAGCTTGTTCAGAGTCTGGTATTTCACTCTCATCGATCCGCCGTCCTCGTCGACCGCCATCTTCTTCAGTATGCCCGGGTTGCGGTACACGTTCAGCAGGATGAAGGTCGCGAAGCGCTGCTCGATGATCAGTGTCGTTGCGTCCATGGTTCGTCCATATCCCCTTTTCTCTTTATTATAGTATCTGATAATTACAAGTGTAAAAGCCTGCATTTGCAGACTTCCGCACCGATTTTCCCAATTCTTGCCGTATTCTACGCTTGCAGATTTCAGAGAGTATAAATACAATGAGAACACTTGTAGGTTTTGGAGGGTGTAAGACCCTCACAACGAAAAGGAGGTTACGGAATTGGTCAAACCCGACGAAAGGAAGACGAGAGAATTCAACACCATAGAGTACGAACCGACAGATCAGAACCAGATGCCCGAAGACTTCGACACGACTGTACCATACATCAGTGTAGACGGCGACAGCAGAAGGAAGACGATTCCGGGTCTCGACACCGATCAGGTGTCGTACTCCACGAGCAAGACCGACAGACGCGGCTCAGGAGGCCGCGCGACGATGAAGACCTACGGAGCTCAGTTCATGAGGTCCATGGACCGCAAGTACATGGAAGGAACGAAGGACAGCGTCTGGAGGAGATACAAGAGGATGGACAAGGACATCGAGTACCTGTACAGGCTCGGAAAGCTGTCCACCACGTCACCTAACAAGATGACGCCGGAGGATGTGCACAACTACATAGCCTACAGGGAGAGCCTGGACGTCTCCGACTCGGAGATGGTCCATGAGCTCGCGGCCCTGTCCAACATCTTCACCTTCATCGGCAACGACGCGTACAAGAAGGCGATGGCCAAGTACCCTCACCTGAAGGTATCCGCCACTCACAAGAGGCTCCCCTCCCTCGGGCCCGAGGAAGTGAGGCTCATCATCGAGGCGGCGGAGAAGGTCAAGGACGAGGACTGGTCGGCGATGGTCAGGTACGCGACGGTCATCTTCGCGATCTGCTCCGGCCTGAGGTCCAAGGAGCTCAGGTTCTGCAACGTGAACGACATCCACATCAGCGACGGCACCTGGACCGTCGATGTGCTGCACCCGAAGGGCGAAGGCAAGTACGGAGAGGAGAGGGAGGCACCGATACACCCGGATGCGTACCCGTTCCTCACCCGCTACTTCGTAGCGAGGGCGAAGCACGTCAAGGAGATAGGCGCGACAACCAGGGCGCTGTTCCTCGGCACCGTCCCTACGGACGGATACCTTGCGAGCAACACCACGAGGATGTACGCCGACAAGGTCTCGAAGGAGACCAGAATCGACGTGGATCTCCGCAAGTGCAGGCGCACATATGGTCAGAGGCTCGTCGATGCGGAGGTCCCGATCTCCGTGGTCAGCGTGGTCATGGGGCACCTCAGCACCAGGACCACCGAGCAGCACTACGCCCGCGTCAAGCATGCGGTCGCAGTGAAGGAAGTCGCGAAGACCTTCGAGAAGCTCGAAGAGGCTCCGAAGGAGTACGAGGATTCGCAGATGCCCAGAGGGTTCGAGAGCGTGCGCGTAGCGCCATCAGAGAGCCCAAAAGCGGTGCGAATTCCGCAAAACCTCTACGAAACACTTTAACAATACCGTGAGAAGCCGTGACAGAAGTTACGTTTTTCGTGGGAGATTCGAACTCAATGGCTCGGAGCCACCTCCGCGCCATGAGGGTAGCCAGAAGGTAAGAATGGCGCCGAGGGAGAGATTCGAACTCCCGAGGCCTTGCGGCCAGCGGTTTTCGAGACCGCCACCTTACCGGACTAGATTACCTCGGCTCGGCGAGACAACCCTCTCCGCGTATTTTTAAATTTCC
>Ga0265295_1002319_pt1 | contig 30599 bp, 46 predicted proteins | sample Munlansysbiofilm_FD_192503 | JGI IMG/M metagenome (GOLD analysis project Ga0265295, IMG submission 192503) | Leachate microbial communities from a municipal landfill in Southern Ontario, Canada - Methane capture system biofilm | ecosystem: Engineered > Solid waste > Landfill > Unclassified ... | reverse complement strand
ATGGAGCAAATGCTCATTTCTGGTATCGATTTGACACCCGTTATTACACATCGTTTCCATATTGATGATTTTCAAAAAGGATTTGATGTGATGGAAAGCGGTTTGTGTGGTAAAGTTATTTTGAATTGGGAGTAAGGTGATGTTTGGCACAGTGCTTGCAAGAGGGAAAGAAAAAATAGAACAATTATGAAAAAGCTCGTTTTAATTATAGGCCTTGCAACCATTTCAGTACTGGCATCAGCACAATTTACACTAGGCGTAAAAGGTGGTTATAATACCTGTTTAGGTTTTGATAAAAATTGGCAGTACAGCGATCAAAATTGGAATTTGAAAAGTGATTTAACACAGGGTGTACAATTGGGCGCATTTGCTCGTTTTGGTCGTGGTTTTTATGTACAACCAGAGTTTAATTATAATTTGAATGTATCTAAGGTTCAGTATGCTTATAATAATCAAATTATTACCGATGATGTTATTTTAAGTACTATAGATGTTCCTGTATTACTAGGATTTAAAGTTATCAATACGAAGTTATTTAATTTGCGCTTGATGGCAGGTCCTAAATTTCGTTTTAATGCGGGTTCTGACACTTCTATCGATAATGTACAAGATTTGGTATTAGAAGCTCGTAAAGCGCAAGTTGGTTTAGATGCTGGTGTAGGTTTAGATATTTGGTTTTTGTCTGTTGATGTTCGCTATAATTTGATTCAGCAATTATATCATTATAAAACACTTGACCAACAGGAAATCAATATGGATCCAATCAATGCGTTTACAGTGTCTGTGGGGTGGAAATTAATTGATATTTATAAACCCAAACGCTATTAATAAATAGTGTTATAAGATATAAAAAGGTGGAGTAATTATGGGGCTAAAAATAAAAAGTACATTTAATTAATTGTAAGTGTTTGATAAATAAAGAAGTATAAAAAGACATGTGAAAACAAAAAGTACATTTGGTTTAATTCAAGTTTAATTTTCAGCAGGCAAACCTCGCGAAAAGGTTATAGTTACTTTAATTCGTGGTGCGGTGGGTTTAATTTACCACCAGAAACAGCCATAAAACACCGATATAACGCCATTTAAGCACCATTTAAACGATAACCGACAGACAGTTGATACATACCAGAAAGAGCCTCAAAGCAGCCCTTTTTTATAGCCCACTTGGTACTTGCCTTGTGGGCTATTTTTGTGCCTTTTTATGTATTGGGCGGACTAATGGACGGACAAATGGGCGGACAAAACTTGCAAAAAAAGTTAGTGAGTTATGTGTTATAATACATAAAAAAACAGTGAGTTACACCCTATAATACATTAAAATCGTATGAGTTTTTTAATATATTTGTGCTGAAAATCAGCATTTTAGCGCATTTATAAGCCGTTTTTGCGCCTGCTTGCCTAAAAAACAACCATTATTCGAGTCGGATTACGCCAATAACTAACGCCACTGCGTTGAGTTTGTCTCGGTGTAACTCAAATGGATCATACCTTACATTATCGCTTACAAGGGTTACGTGATTTTCGTCTCTTCCTTTGCACACACGCTTAATGAGTGCGCCCTGTGCAGTGTCGAGTACATATACTTTATTCCATTGAAAAAAGAGGTCGTTAAGTGGCAGGTGTTTGCACGCAACGATATCGCCAGAGTTATACTTTGGTATCATTGAAGAACCTTTGACTGTTATCAGGAACTCAGCCTCACGAAATACAGGGACTACATAGCGTTCACACTCATGCTCCAGAACTTGTATCTCTCCTTTGGCATAACCAGCCATTGCACCAAGTGGAATGAGTGGAATTCCGCCTGCGTTTACCTTATATAATGGTTTTGGTTCGTCATTGACTAACTTCCTGCTTTTGTCAAACTCATCCATCTCTTCGTAAGTCATTAATTTGACATCGTTATACATAAAGGAATAAAGATTTTTCTTTATTGCTGCAGATATTCTTTCCACAACTCCAGTCTTTATATCCTGCGCATTTAGCATAGAATTGAGATTTTGAGGGCTCTCACCCATCAAATCGGCGACTTCCTTCAAAGAAAATCCCAAATCTTTTATTATGATTTTCAGCTTGTTACCATTCATACAGAATAAAAATAAAGAGTTTTGTTTATTTTTTTATTAAAATCGTTGCAATTAAAGAAAAGTCTTTATATCTTTGCATCACTTTCAGTTGTGAAAGTTGGCGATAAAGATACAACAATTTATAGACCAAACAAATGACAAAACAAATTTTAATGCCACTCGGTGGCAAACTTGCTCTTAAAAATGCCTTCAAAACAAGTTATCCAACTATACGCGAGGCACTTAAATTTAACACTGATACAGAACTGGCGAAAAAAATACGCCACACCGCAATTAAGGTGTATGGAGGAGTGGAAGTAGTAATTAATAAATAACAACAAAATGAGAGTAGAAAGACACGATTGCAGTAGCAATATAGATGAAACCATATTAAAAGCCTATAACATAGCAAAATATTTTGTTTCTGGTAAAAGAGGTGTTGAAGTTGAAGACGGTAGAATACTTAGCCACAACGCATATTTGGCTGCTCATCTTGGAAGCAACGCATCCACCACATTCATAGAACTCCGTGCTGAAAATAATAATAGAGTACTTGCAGCCTTTGTGTTTGGGTATCATATACATCCTTCTAAATGGCACTTTCGAGATATAAATAATAACCACGTAATATTATACTAAAATGAAAAGAACAGAACTAAATTTTGAATGTACGCACGAGACTGACACGAAGTCAATGACCTGCTCTTGGGCTGGTGGAAAGATTCAACTGATTACCTATTTTGAAAGTGGCATAACAGGCTACATAAAAGATGGTGACGTGAAAGAGACTTATGACGATTTGACCATTGAACAATTTATGAACCTGCAGATCACTTGCCAAACTATGGCAAACGACCTCACTAAAAAACCTGTATTATATGAAACTCACTAAAACCGAAGCCCGCGCGATTGCCAGAATGCAAGAACGACTTGACAACATGAAGGTTGCCGTTGCAAAACGTGCCTACCTCGAAAAATGCCCTGAATGCAAAGAGACGGATACAACCATAGAAGGGCTTGAGGCCGCCTCGGCAGGTATCGAGCAAGCGTTAGAACAATTTTACTCTGAATAATAAGGTGGATTTTCCCGATAGCTCAGTTGGTTAGAGCGGTCTTCAGACATCGGTCGGTGGTTCGAGTCCACCTCGGGAAGCAATAAAATTTTGAATTATGCAATATTACAACAACATTCTTACGGTGGAAGCCAATTGGCTTATTGATACTGGGATAATGACCAAAGGTTGTTACGACAAACTGAATACGCGTAAAGATATTCAAGTGGTACGTCGCGGATGCCGTGGTCAGGAGGCGTTAGTTGCTTTTGAAAGTATGCCTGAGCGATTTCGAAGCAAGGTGGTTGATATTGTAAAAGACCCTTATAAAGTGGTACGCACCAATGTGGTTGAGGAGTGTATTGAACATTCGGCAGAGGCAACGGACTACTTTGATAGCTACCAAATTGGCGACGACCGCCATTTGCCATTCGACAAACGTCGCGAGTATTACGCCTGCGCCATTGTGTTGGATGCAATCCACAAGTTAATCGTTGATCGTAGCGCAAAACGCCGCGCATTGGGACACAAAGCGATTCGTTTTTGGGAGGAACTAAGCGAAGCGGTGCAAGAACTCGACCGCTTGAAGTATCCACACGCATTGCCTGCTAATGCTCGCAGCCTTGAGCGCAAATATAAACTTTACGCTACCGATGGTTACGCGAGCCTCGTGCATAAATCATACGTTGCTCAAAACAAAAATGCGGCCAAGGTAGCCGACGAACAACAAGTTTCGAGCATGGCGGTACTTATTAGCGACCCTCGTAACTTAGATAATGAGCAAGTGGCGCGTATCTATAATATGCTTGCCGAGCAAATGCAATGGAAAAAGATAACAGGTAGCACCGTGGCAGTTTGGCGCGACAAATTGGATAGCGATATTTATGCACGTCGACATGGCGCAGTTGCATATCGCAACAAAAAGGCCATGCAGGTTAAACGCTCCGCACCTACATATCCACTCTACTACTGGACAATGGACGGTTGGGATGCTGAGTTGATGTATCAAAAGAAAGAGGGTAACAAGGCCACTACTTACCACAATCGCCCAACGGTGGTCTTTATTCTTGACGCCTGCTGTAAGTATCCTATTGGTTACGCTATTGGCACACACGAAACTCCAGAACTAATTAAAGAGGCATTGCGCAACGCAGCTAAACATACCGAGGATTTATTCGGGCAAATGTATCGCACTAACCAATTGCAAAGTGATAATTATGCTATTAAAACGCTGATGCCGCTTTATCAACAATTGGCCGACAAAGCAACTCCTGCGCAAGTGAAAAACGCCAAAGCAAAAATTATAGAGCCTTGGTTCAAACAATTTAATAAAAAATACTGCCAAATGCAGACCAATTGGTCGGGTTTTGGTGTTACAAGCCGCAAGGAACTACAGCCAAATGCTGACTTCTTGAATAAATTCAAGCGTAATTTCCCTGATTTCGAGGGAGTATGTCGCCAAATTATTGGCTTTATAGAAGCCGAACGTGCGGAGCTCCGCGATAAGTACCTTGGTTTATTTAACGAAATGCCTGCCGAAAAACGCTTACCAATGCCTTACGATCAATACCTTTTGGCATTTGGTGCAACAACAGGACACAAAAATCTACTCCAAGGCAACGGACTCAATATTACCATTGGCGGTGTGAAACGTAGTTACGATTGTTTTGATCCTGCATTCCGTAATCACGCGTCGACACGTTGGGAAGTTCGCTACGATCCTACAGACTTGAGCCGTGCATTGGCCGTGAACGCAGACGAAACGCTCCGCTTTACACTTGAGGAAAAATATGTACAACCAATGGCTCTTGCTGAACGTAAGGATGGCGACTACGAACAATTGCAACGTATTGTGGAGTTCAATCACGAACAGGAAAAACGCATCGCTACACAAATAGGTGGCTATACCGAAACTGCTGGCGAACTTATGGCAAGTCGCAAAGAGTTGGCAACACTTCAGAAGTTAATGTTATGCGATAGCCAAGGGCAACATAAGAATCAACGCAACCGCGAACGCTTGCACGCTGCAGAACCTGTGGATGTAGATGTATTTGACACAACAGACTTACTTGACGACTACTAATTAATACTTAATAATAAGCAAAATGGAAACTATCAAAAAACAACAAATCGCTAACGCGCTTCGCGCATATTGTGAACGCTATGCAAGTCAAACCAAAGCCGCTAACTCATTGAAAGATGTGAGCAGCGCAACCATCAGCCAAATGCTTAACGGCAACTGGGAGTTGATTAAAGCCGAAATGTGGCGCAATGTAGCAGCGCAAATTGGCTACAAAGATGAAAAGTGGGCAGCAGTTGAAACAAACGACTACCGCCGTATGGTGGCTTTGCTTGACGATGTAAAAGCAAACAGCCTTGTGATGGGCATAACTGGTGATGCAGGATCGGGCAAAACTTTCGCCTGCAAACAATACACAGCATCCACTAAACAAGTGTATTTGCTTTGCTGCAATGAATATTGGAATCGTAAATTATTCCTTACAGAACTTCTTACAGCACTTGGTCGCGATTATACAGGCTTTACAGTTGGCGAAATGATGCACGAAGCGGTGCATACGCTCAAAACACAAGAGTCGCCACTGCTTATATTGGACGAAGCCGATAAACTTTCTGATCAGGTGCTTTACTTCTTTATTACGTTATATAATCATCTCGAGGACGAATGCGGCATCGTACTATGTGCCACATCTCACTTAGAGAAACGCATATTAAAGGGTATCAAGTTGAACAAAAAAGGATACAACGAAATATGGAGTCGCCTCGGCAGGAAGTGTGTACAGCTAAAGGGGGTTAGCGCTGCCGATGTAGCTGCTATATGCGAGGCAAACGGCGTAAGCGATAGCAAAGCACTCGACAGCATAATATCAGATTGCGAGAGCGACCTACGAAGAGTGAAACGCCGCGTACACGCAACAACACGCAAACGCCAATTAAAAGCCGATTAAACGCCATTTGAACAATGAGAAAACGCGCTCTTACCGTAAAGGATATACGAGAATATAAAGCCAACGTGTTGCCATTTGATGGTGAGTGGTTGGCAGCCATAGGCGAACCAGAACTTACAGGTGCTTGGATTATCTGGGGAAACTCAGCCAACGGGAAAACGAGGTTTGCGCTTCAATTGGCAAAGTATCTGTCGCGGTTTGCACGAGTAGCGTATAATAGCTTGGAGGAGGGATTGAGCCTTAGTATGCAAAAAGCGGTTGCCGATGTTGGCATGAACGACCCAGTTGTGAAACGCAACTTTGTATTACTCGACAAAGAACCAATAAACGAACTTAAGGCACGCCTCCGAAAGCAACGCAGCGCACAGGTTATCATAATCGACTCGCTGCAATATACAGGATTAACATATTCAGACTATAAAACGCTCCGCGACACTTTTAGAAACAAACTCTTCATATTTGTATCACACGCCGAAGGGCGCGAGCCGAAAGGCAACGTAGGAAAGTCGGTAAAGTACGACGCATTTGTAAAAATATATGTAGAGGGCTATAAAGCAAATCCACAAAGCCGATTTGGCGGTGGAAAACCTTATGTAATTTGGGCTGAAGGTGCAAAGAAATTTGGAGGATAAGAAATGCAAACATTTATGACAACACAGAAGAACTCGCTCTTGCGTAAATACCACGCGCTACTCCGCGCTGCAGGTATTAGCGAAGACGAAAAGATGGTACTACTCTCAGCCTATGGCGTAACGAGTGGTAAGGACTTAAACGTGTACGAACTCACGGAACTATGTGCAAAACTCGACTGCAAGGCCAATCCGAAAGCAAACGAAATGGACAAATGGCGCAAACGATTGATTGCTACAATTAGCGGATACCTCAAAGCAATGAATAAGCCGCACGGCAATATGGATGAGATTAAAGCTATTGCCTGTCGTGCCGCTCAAACGGATAATTTTAACAGGATACCATTGGAACGCCTTAAAAGCCTTTACAATGCTTTTAAAAATCGCGAAAACGACCTCAAAGAGATTGATAAAATAACGGGGGAATTATTAATGTCAGTTGGCATTAGCAGATCCGCAAATAAGGAGGTTTGAAATGGCACGAACGACTCAGCAGGTAGAAGCAGACTTAAAAACTGTATATGCAAAGATAGAAATATTGGATTGTTTCGATCGAGAATTTGATGAGTTAGTTAGTCAACGAAATAATCTATTAATTGAGTTATGTCAAGCCGAAAACCCTGTACACCAGCAAAAACAAGAGATTGGCTTTGTAATATTAAAGTAAGATTTTTAAAAAGAACAGGCCTAAAATGAAAGGACAACCAACACACTGGACAGATGAAATGATCCAGGTACTTACAGAGCAATTTCCAAATACATATAACAAGGTAATTGCAGAACAACTCGGAATTGGATGTCGTACAGTTATTCGCAAAGCTCGCGAGTTGGGTATCGAAAAAGAAGAAGGTTTTTTAGACAATAATCGAGCAGACATTCAAGCTATAGCCGTTAAAAATCGTCGACCAAACCCAACTAAAGGCATGCGTGGATGGTCTGTACCAAACAGCGAGCATACGAGATATAAAAAAGGGAATGTGCCAGCGACGAGCTATGATAACGAACTTGTCAAAAGGATTCACGAAAGCAGGAATAATACAATACGTCGTGAAAAACTAAGGCTCAAGTATGGCATGAAGCAACTTACCAAACTGAAAATAGTAAACTATTATTAACCAATAACTAAAAGATTATGATTTTAGGATTTAAACCCCAATTTAAAGAGCCAATTTTGAATGGCAAGAAAATTCACACAATACGTGTGGACATAGGCAATAGGTGGAAAGCAGGTCGTAAAATACAAATGGCTACAGGTGTAAGGACTAAGCAGTTTGAGTGTTTTAAAGAGACTGAATGCGTAAGAATACAGGAGTTTAGCTTTTGGCGGTTAGAAGAACCATGTGGCCAAGAAATTTATGGTTTATTGGTTGATAAAAAACTTCTGAACATGGACAAAATCAAGATGCTGATAAAAAATGATGGGTTTACATCTACACGAGAATTTATTGATTTTTTTAAAGACAAAATGCCTTTTACTGGCAAAATAATTCATTGGACTGATTTTAAATATTAATTATAAACAATAAGAACCCCGACCGCTGGGCTAAACGGTAAACAAAATGGAAAAAGAAAAAGAAGTGGTATTGATGTCAGCCGATGAAAAGAAACGCTGGGATGAATTTCAAGAAGAAACCAAAAAGAAAGAGGCAGAGGCACGCCGTAAATCAGACCTTGCGGCTTATTCTGTACTAGTCGATGAAGCTATTAACTGTGCCATGCCAGTGCTCGAAAGTTTGAGTTCTGGGATTGCTGACACAAAGGCTTCGGTAATTAATGATTTTAAACAGGCTTTAGAATTGAAACGTGCCATATTTGGTGTAAAAGATACACAGGCAAGCCACACGTTTACCAATAGTGAGGGAACACGTCGCATTATCATTGGCAATTACACAACAGACGATTACCGCGATACTGTTGTTGAAGGCATCCAGATGGTACGCGAGGCAATCGAGAGCCTTGGTAAAGACGCTGAAAGTAAAGCACTGGTAAATGCAGTATTTCGTCTATTGAGCCGTGACCAAAATGGAACATTAAAGGCGAGTCGCGTTTTACAACTTCGTAAATTGGCTATTGATAGTGGTAATGAACGATTTATCGAAGGGGTTAAGATTATTGAAGAAAGTTACCAACCTGCTATCAGTAAGCAATACATAAAAGCACAGGTGAAAGTTGATGATGACAAATGGAAAAGCGTACCACTTGGAATGACTGAGGCATAATTTAATGTAAAATTAATAGGCAGCCTGCCCGAAGCGTCGGGAGGTGTCGGTGCAACAACTCGTGGTTGCAAGCGAAAAGCGGTAGCGTGCACCGATAGCCTTTTTTTAAAATACACAATATGAAAAAACGAACTTTTAAACAAACTAAAATTGAGATTTGCCGAAATTGTCAAGGTGTAGGTTTTGTAGAGAACGGATGGAATGGAGAAGTTCAACCTGTCTGTGACGTTTGTAACGGCTCTGGACGAATCCGTAAAACAACAGAAGGAATAGTAACAGTAGAACCATATAGCGATGATAATAGCAATTGATTTTGACGGTACAATATGCCGTGGCAGTTTCCCAACTATAACAGGCGCAATGCCATACGCCCAAGAAGTAATAAATCGCCTACACTCCGAAGGACATTACATAATAATATGGACGTGCCGAACTGGTCAAAACCTGCTAGATGCCATAAATTGGTTACTGGCCAATAAAATCGAATTTGACCGCGTAAACGACCACAATCCTGATAATGTTGCCAAGTATGGCGAGGGTGGTAAAAAAGTGTATGCACACTGCTACATCGACGATAAAAACATTGGGGGATTTCCTGGATGGCATCAAGCTTACGCAATGATCCTAGAGCTGGAAGAAGATTTTCGGCGTAAAAACTAAAAAAAGCCCCACATTCCGAAAAATGCAGAGCCTTTGTAAAAAGTAGAAGTTCTACAAAGATACAACATTTTTTTGATTATGGCATACACACGTAAATATTTTTTAAATCGCGTTAGAGAGGTTAACGAGGTTTATTTGGAGCACCATAAGCGAGGTGTGTTTAATGAATTTATATACAAGAACTACATCAAGAGCCGCTTCCACATAAGCCGCAGCACGTTCTACGAGTATTTAACCATACCATACGCCGCGCAACTCAAGGAGATTGAGCGTAAAGAAGCCGAACTCAAAAAAATAACACCAACCCTATTTTAATCAAAAAAGTACTATATTTGCAAACTATTAAAAACTAAAAAATTATGAAAACAAAATTATTATTTGCCGCATCACTCTTAGCCGTTTTATTCGCAGCGTGCGAGCCAACCTACATCGAGGTTGAAAAGATTGTAGAAGTGCCAGTTGAGGTGTCAAACTCTGATATGCCAGACAGCCTCCGTGCGTTTTTGGATAATGACCAACTGAATTATACGTTCAACTCGTCACTATCATCGTATAGCGGTTACCCAAATACGATTACAATTGTAAGTTATGGACGTAACCAGCCATATAAAAACGCTATTACAGAACAACTGCCACAAAATATTATTTTGTCAATGATTTATGATGTGACGTATGACGAGCAGGGCAAGCAGTCGCTTACAATATATCGCGTTGAGGGCTTTTATGTTGACAAAAACGGTGGTTTCTCAGATTCGCACTCTATGTTTAATACAACAGATGACAGTCGAGTCTTAAATGACAAATTCTTTGATGAGAACCAATATGTATATAAAATCATACATGGCGCACAATAATTTCAACACATACACAACCAAAAAGCCCCTACAATCGTAGGGGCTTTTTTTATCTCTTATATGCCGAGTTATCAGTTACGTGGCACTCGTAGGATTCTATATTATCCACCAGTTCGTCAAAGTTGTTGTCGGTGGTAGAAGTTGTCGCCGTGAGCGCATCCATTATTCCCTTGGGCGTAGAAGCCGTTAAACCGTGCAACGTGGCGTTTATTTTGGTTGGTAGGCTCAGTTGTTCCATTACCTCCTCCCAAGTGCCGACACGGCTATCTGTTACAACGTGCAAGTTTACCGTAATAACCGCCTCACGTATGCCGTGTAAATGGTGCTGCCATTGTATGGTTGCAAATTCAATAAACACCGCAGGAGTTAAGAATGGCTGCTCATCTTCAGTGTAACTTAGTTGGTTGTTCCAAAGATTGACGTGCTTAACTTCTGGTACGTTCTCAAGTGCCACTTTTATGGCGTTGTAAATAATTGCTCTCATTTGAATTTGTTTTTAAGATATTGATCAACTTTAGTTTTAATGGCTCTCTGCAGTTCTGGACTGTCACCAATGAATTGTCGGCGCGGCATTTTAAAGCCTTTTCCTCGCCCTGCTCTAAGCCCATCGTTGTGAACTGCTGAATTATCACTGTCGCTATATACGGTTGAGGTGGCGCGTCCTACTTTTGTTTTAATACTTCGCCCAAGGTCGCCAGTGTTACCTGTAAGAATTGACCTACTACCTGCAGCACCTTTTGCGCGCCCAACCGTACGCGTACGAATGCCCGACTTTGTTTTGTAGCTAACCTGACGTTCTTGGCGACGTTGCACCTCTTTCCACTTCTTACCGAAAAATCCCTCTTTCTGAAAATTCTGCCTGAAGAGTCGTGCAGCCTCATTGCCACATATCAGAGGCAGGTCGTTATCCAACGCCTGTTTGACATCCAACTGTAGCCGGGCAAAATATTTTTTCATAAAGTGTTGTGTATTAAAAAAATGTCGTATATTTGCAGTCTATAAACGCTATAACCATATTGACGTGAATTTTACGGATACTTGGTTGTAGCGTTTAATCATTCTATACCTTCTGGAATATTTTTTGTTATGGTATAGAAATAATGCGCTCCACCTTTCTTTTCTGGCTTGTATTTCCCAATCTGTATGCATATATTTTGCCCATTTGGCAATTTTGATTGAAAATAATAAAAATGCTCTGTGGCTTTTTTTAGTCTAATAGTCTCCTTGCGCGAATTGTGAGTATGATCACTCCTCTTGCGCCCAATATATTCTGCATTTTGTATATATTTTTGAATAGTCGGCAGAATCTGATTTTTAAGCCAAAAAACATTTTTATCGCCAAGCATTGATTGAGTAACTTCATTAAATCCAACATCGAATCCAACATCAAACTTTTTGCCATTAATAGTACAAGTGGTATTCGTTTTAGGTATTAAATGTTCAATTTGACGTTTATTTGCCAATTGGCAAAGTTTTTCAATTTTACTCTTTTCCTTTTTGTTTGTTCCTGCTCCTTTTACATACGAGCATTTATCCGTAAATACTTCGCCTGTGCGTGCAGGGTTGCCCTCAAGACCGTTGTGGCGTATTGGCGTGTTTGGGTTGTCAGATGTGCAAGCGTCCGAGGTTTCCTCCCAGTCGCATTTGCAGTTCCAAAGGTTCGCAGGTTGGTTTGTATCCCAAAATGGGTCATCTTTTGCCCAGACGCGATCGTAAAACGCCATATGTTCCTCGCGCGGTGTTGCGCTACGGCTTGGCAGCCAACGCAAGTTTGGAAATAGTCGCGCGTTATCACTTTCCAGAAACTCGGCAAACTGTTTTGCACTACGGCAACGGCCTACGGTAGTGTTGTATTCAGCCGCTTGGTAGCGATTGAATGCGTGCAACACCTTTTTACCCTCGTCAAGTACGCCATCTTGCTTAACCTGCTCGCGTACTTGCTCTGTAGCGTGGTAGGCTTTGTATGCTGCAAATCGTGATACGTTTGCGCGGAGCTGATCAGAAAGTCCACTATCGTTATCCTCTGCAAAAACACGGTCTACAGCCTTGCGTAAATTGCTGCTGTATTCATTATACAACGTTGGATTGATAGCGGTTTTGCTGCTAATAATTTCGTCGATCACTTTGTCCTCGGCATCTTTCTTTGCTAAGGTAAAATCTACAGACGTTTGAAAGGTGTTTAAACACTCATTTAACAGCGTTAAACTGCTATTAAAATAGAGTTTGTCGAGTTCGGTTGCCCTCAGCGATTGAGGGCTTACACGAAAAAATCCACATCGCCACTTTTGAGTTGTGGAGGTGCCTCGCGCCGACCTGTTATTGGTATGCCATATTTGTCGATAAAGTATTTAGGCTCTATCTCGTAGCCACCGTTAACCAACATTTGCTCAACTGTGCGCATATCTTGTGGCGTATATTCAACCGTATCGTCCCACTCAAAGCGGAAGCCGTCAACTGCGAAGCCGTGTTTTAGCATCAACGGCAGTAATTTGCCGTTGACAATATTGACAATAAGTTGCTTGTCTTTATCCACCACATTGCCAAATACCTCCAAGTGAACCTCGCTCTGACTGAGTGAAGAACCCGAGTCGATTGTCATGGTTTGATTGAGGATACCTTTGCTCATCTCGGCATTGGCTTTGTCAATTCGTTTGTCGTACACGTTGTACGCATCGCCACGGCTACTTTCTTTAATCTCTATCTCCGTACCTTCGGGGAACACACCATAGAACGCTGCTCCCATTTTTGCCAACATCGATTCGATTTTGCTACGTTGTGTTTGGTCTTGACTGGTTGTTTTGGCTATACGAATAGGCATGCCGAAGATTTCGCCAAAACCATCCCAGAAGGCGAGCATGTTTTTCTTACTCAACGCCGACGGTGCGCACTTGAGGAATAGACCAAGGTCGTGCGAACGTCCTGCCTCAATGCACCAGTCTGCTAACACGCCATCGCGATAGCTTATGCCGTTCTGTGGCGTGTCGTTTACATTGCTAACTATAACACCATATTCAGGTATTACGTGACGACGTGGAACTAACTTGACGTCGGAGAACTTTTGAACTCCTGCAGGTATTTTTATAACATCGCCAAACTCAATGAGCGAGTGGCCATGATAGCGGCTATCCAATACCAAGTCAATAAAATCAGCAAACCACTCCGATTGAAAAATAGCAGTAACCGCTTCGTTCTTTTTGCCCGCTTTGTCGGTTAGTTTGAATTTTCCCTTTGTCGCCATGCCTTTACGTTGGCTCACGCAACCTGTAAGGTGTAGGTCAATCTCCACATCGGTGTAAATGTCGTACAGCGCGCAGCGGTTTGGGTTTTGCACGTTAATAGCACGCTGCCACGCAGCACGCCATTTACCAGTGTCTTTTTTGGTAAGCATTTCGGTGTTGCGCTGCAAGTCAACGAGCATCTTTTTAACCTGCTTGTGGTCTTTCATTGCCAATAGCATTTCGGGCGTGATGCCTAAATTAGCCAACTCCCTGCTTGGGTTTTGGCTGAATAACTGTGTTATTTTGCTGAATGGGTTCATCGTGTAGAATTTTAATAGTCGTATGTTGATTTTTCCCATCCGCCATAGCGCACAGGATTGCCAATATCTTCGCCTTGATCGTTAGTAAGTGTTGGTAGGTCTGGAGTTGCCTTGCCTGCCTGCACGTCTTTGAGCCAAGAGATGGCTCTATTGTATCGGATCTCTCGTATTTCAAAGCCTATACGTTTTGGTAGCCATGCCACTAAATGATACAGAGCAATATCGCAAGTGATCATAATTAATTGCTCATTGCGATCATCTCCCTCTTTTTGATATGCTTGTGCAATATCGTAACCGCTGCGCAGATAGGAACTAACCTCTTCCTGTGCATAGCGTTCTGCGCGCGCCAAATTCTCAACATCTGCTTGATGTATTACGTTAAGCGTGGCGTCGTCGCACACGGCTTTAAAGTCTGCTGTAGTTAGGAAATCCATTGTTGTAGCGTTTCTTTAGTTACCTGTTTGTCCTTTACCTCTTGCCACAGCAACGTGTGGCGAAAAATACCTTTAGTTCGCACCTTGCGAAATTTTGGTCGATTGATAACGACGGGCGTACCCATCATATTAGCAACAATGTATTTGTCGCGATCCCGATTGAGGTTCTTTTTATCGCACTGCTTGAATGCCTTTTTGAACCTGAAGTACAACATTAGATTTTTGAAATATCTTACCATAAGTATTTTGAATTTGAGACGCTGCCAATTATTGGCTCGAAAGACTCGATACGCGTCCGTTTTTGTAAAATGTAAATAGCACCTTCGTCAGCATCTGGAGCATCGTCATGTGTGCGACTGCCTTTTTCAAATGAGAGCAACTGCTCCATACCTGCCAAAGTATCAGGATCATTCTTTTTGGATTCGTTGTAAAATACCACGCCACGCTCCCAAAGTGGACTCACGCCCTCGACGCGTTGGAACTTGTCTGGTTTCTTTCGCTTATCTGGTATTATAGGTAACTGGTAACCGCGTAGGTTTCCCTCTGTGGTAAATTCGTCGAGAATGATATCCTGCATAAAGTTCGCCTCCATGTAGAAGTAACACACCGCATCGGCTTGGCGCACCTTTTCATAAAGATCGTACAGCCAACGTACCATTTCAACAACGGTAGTCTGGCGCACGAACGCTGCCAACTGGTGGAGTTCACCAGACTTGGTTTTACCCCAGAACTTTCCTGCCTTATAGTCATTTTTGGTAGTTGCCTTGAACGACGGGTCAATATAAACCACCAACTCGGCATAGTCGCGGAGTGGTAAAGCCTTTTTCCACCTAATCCAATCGTTACGAAATACAGCACCTTCAGTAATTGGGTTGTTCATGTATTCCTTTTGGAAAGCACGGTAGCCCATAAATTGCTCATTGTCTCGTATTTTGTCGAGTTTCCAGAACTCTGGCCACGATGGTTTGCCATTTTTATCGAGCACGTTCACTTGGCTTACCAATACGCTCGGAGTTTTTGATATGTTGGCAAGTACGCTACATTTGGATATAAGGTTGCCGACCATAATAAAACGGCCACCTTGCGCCCCAAAACAGCCAAACAGTGCCTCTTTAACCCACTCGGTTAGCTTGCGTACGCGACTTTCGTTTTGACACAGTTCGTCATCGTCCAAGTCGTCGATTACGATATAGTCTGGTCGGTTGTTCCTGTAGCGCAAACCACGAGGCGATTGTCCACGACCAAGGGCGAAAAACGCACAGCCGTCCATTGTCACAAATTGCCCCTCCTGCCAGTTGCCTGCGTTGTATTGCTTGCCAAAGTCGTGAATGTAGCGTTTGTTGAACTGCAACTCCGCCTGTATATCGCCAAGCAAAGTATTTGCGTTATCCTCACTTTTCCCCACCAAAACCATCACATTGATTTCGCGCACCTTTTGACACTTGAGCCACATTGGGATCATTACGTCCATGTGTGTTGATTTGGCGTGACCACGCGCCCACTTGAATAGTGCCTTGAGGCTCTTTTTACTAAGTATCTGCTTGGCTGCCGATACGTGGAATTTTGCGCTTTTAATGATATCGCCAGTGACCTTATCGGTGCAATAGTGTGGGAAATAGTACTCCACAAAATAGGCATAGTCCTTACGCGCGCGTTCAATACGTGCTAAGCGTGCAGCCTCTCCCTCCGCAATATTTACGGTGGACATGTTTTGGATCGTAGCGCATAGCTCTTTCCACTGCTTTATCGCCTCTTTTTGTGATAGTGTTGCCATTAGTCAACCGATGTTATACTGATGTTTGTTAGCTTTTCGCCGATAAACATATCTTGGTAGCGATTCATTATTTTGACCAACTCGGGTGTGAGTTCTGGGTCTAACTGCATACGTGCAACCAACCACGTGTTGTAAGCCGAAAAGACCTCAATAATCGTGATGATATTAGTTTGCTTATCCAACTTTTCGACGGCTGCAGCGGCTTTGCTAATTTCGTCAGCCGACCATTCGCGCGACTCCAACTTCTCGTCAATCTGCGTAAGCATTTTATTGACCAGTTCCTTGCGCGTGATAGTTTTAGCTGCGCGGAGTTTATCCCAGTTGCCCTTAGCCACCCAACGCGTGAGTGTTACGGTCGATACGCCAACCTTGGCGGCAATATCCTTTTGCAACATCCCCTGCATGTAGTACACGCGTGCCAATTCGTTGGCCTGTTCTAATTCTTTTTTGCTCATCTCTTTTCCTTTAAAATCAACGCAATATGCGCCTTTTGCTTTCGCAAAAGTAGCCTCAAACCGACCGACAAAACAAGAATGTGTGCGCGACTTGGATTGTTCAATTCAGGGGTTGGACACTTCTTTGTTTTAGCCTCAAAATGCCTCTACTTTTGCCCTTACAATGACGCGCCAATGGTGGCAAAACAACAACAAACACAGGAGGAATATGGCAAAAGAGGTAGTAATAAGTTCGCACAAACTCAACAGTTACAAGTTCTGGGTGCAAACAAGTGGGATTGATATTTCGCAGTATCAAAAGAACCCAATTTTATTGTGGATGCACAACAGACCTTTCAGAGGTACAACTGATGAGGTTCTGCCACTTGGTCGTATTGAGAACCTCCGCATTGATGGCGACAAATTGATTGGCACACCTGTATTTGATCAAGTTGACGATTTCTCAAAGAAGATAGCCGCTAAATGGGAGTCGGGCACGCTCAAAATGGTATCGATTGGTATCGATGTAATTGAAACGAGCGAAGAAGAGTCTTTGCTGGTGGCAGGTCAAATGCGACCAACCGTAACCAAATGCAAACTCAAAGAGGTATCGATTGTTGACTTAGGCAGCAACGACGATGCTTTGGTTCTTTCTTATCAAGGTAAAACAGTAAACCTTGCCGATGGTGGCGAGATAGATTTTTTGAAAACAATTAATAACACTTTAAACAACATTTCAATGAAAACAGTTGCTTTAAAACTTGGCTTGCCCGAAAACGCAACCGAGGAACAGGTGCTTGCCAAAATTGGCGAAGTACAATTAAGTGCTGCTGATGCAGTAAAATTTAAAGCGGAATTAGATCAGCAAAAAGATGCTGCTATTACGCTTGCGGTAGAAAACGCAGTGGCCGCGAAGAAAATCACTGACGACAAGAAGGCACACTTTATTACGCTTGGTCAAAAAGTAGGTCTTGAGTCTTTGAACGAAACCTTGAATTTGATGCAAGGTGCTGTAAAGCCAACCAACTTTGTAAATGGCAATGGTGGTGCTGCTCCTATGGAGTGCAATAAACTCTCGGACGTGCCTGCCGATAAGTTGGTAGCCTTGCGCGACGAAGAACCTGAGAATTACGCCAAACTCTACAAAGCAGAATATGGCGTTGATGTTCCTAAAAGTAAACAACTTTAAACCCAATTTTTTAGATTATGAAACGAATTTTGTTTTTGATGGTTGCCGTTTTGGTTAACTGTTTTGTGGGCGGCACTTTGTCTGCTGCTGTGGGCATTAGCCCAATGATTGGAGCTACAGGGCTCAATGTAATTGCGGCGGTATCGCCGATGTTTGGAATCGAGGGCTTGCGTGCGGGCTTATATAGTGAGTTATGGACTGGCGAAACTATTAAGGCATTCCGCAATAGTGTTGCAAGTTTGGGATGGTTGACTAAAATTAGCTCGTTTGATTCAAAGGTGGCAGAAAACAACACCATTCACTTTGTGGATTTGGGCGGTGATCCAACCGTATTGGTTAATAATAGTACTTACCCTATTGGTGTCGAGAATTTGGACGACGCTGATAAGGCTATTGGACTTGACAAATATCAAACAGTGGCTTCCAGAGTGACTGACGACGAGGTACAAGGATTGAGTTATGACAAGAAATCAACAGTTATTGAGCGTCACCGCGAGGTTGTTGACAATGATAAATACGCACGCGCTTTACACGCATTAGCTCCATCACGAAATACAGATAAAACACCTGTATTAACAACTACTGGCGCTAACGTTGGCAACCGCAAGCGTTTGGTTGTTGCTGACCTTATTGCTCTTAAAGAGAAATACGACACGCAAAAAATCCCTACTCAAGGTCGCATTTTGGTATTGTGCCCAGAGCATGTTAACGACTTGCTATTGGAAGACAAAACTTTTGCGCAACGCTACAACAGCACAACATCTGGCGCTATCTCTAACCAATATGGTTTTGAGATTTACGAGTACGTTGATGCTCCTGTGTTCAATGTGTCTACGTTGGTTAAAAAAGTATTTGGTTCTGCCGCAGCGGCAACTGACCGCAATGCTTCCGTAGCGTACTACGCTCCACGTATGATGAAAGCTACTGGTAAGACTAAGGTTTATCTTGACGAACCTAACACCCAAACTCAAGAGTGGCTATACAACGTACGTCATTACTTCATTTGCTTGCCGTTGAAAAACGAGGCAATTGGTGCTATCGTAAGTGGTGCGGCAACAACAGAACCTACCTTTAAAAGTGGCGCTGATTCTGTAGAATTGAATGCTACTGCTACAGCAGTAAATCGTTCATACGCAACAAGCAATGGCGCTGGCGTTACTGCGGAGTCTGATTCTGATTGGTTAACTGTGGAGGTACAAAATGGTAACAAAGTAGTATTTACGCCAACCGCATACGCTTATGTAGAAAGTGGCTCAGCACGCGTTGCTACTGTTACCTTAACTATTGCTAATAGTAACACAACTAAAGACGTGACTGTTACTCAAGCAATGGCTACTGCGTAATGCCAAAGAATAAATCAACCAAAGCCTTCGCCAATAAAATCGCTAAAGATTACCCTTTGGCGAAGGCTTTTTTTTACACTTCGGATGGTATGATGTTCTTAACGCGTGAGGAAGCTGAGTCTCAGGCATCGCATTTAGCGGACAAACATATTGACGAGGTTAAACCAAAAAAACAAAAATAAAGATGTTACCAAGAGTAAAAATAGACTTTGCAAACGGCGCGCTTGGCAGCGTAGCACCGAGCGCCGATTGCGTGATTGGTCTTGTTTGTACGGCTACTGCAGTTGCCAATAAGTTGGCACTCGGAAATGCGTACATCATGTACCAACTATCAGACCTTGCCGCCTTGGGCGTTACGGCTGATGAGAGTGATGCTAATGCATTTTTGTACGGCCAAGTGCGCGACTTTTATGCAGAGGCAGGCGATGGCGCGGAGCTCTGGATTATGGGTGTGGCAAACACCGTGAAGCCAAGCGACAGCCTCGACAAAAATAACGACTACGCCAAAACGCTATTGCAAGTGGCTAACGGTCGTATCCGTTGTGTGGTTGTGGCTCATAAGCCCGCCGCAGGTTACGAGCCTACGATTACAGATGGCTTGGACGCTGACGTGATGGCTGCCGCTTTGAAAGCGCAACAATTGGGAGAATGGGCAGCCGAAACGCTATTTGCGCCTGTGTTTGTAGTATTGGCAGGTCGTGGCTATAAAAAGGCTAATATAACTGCTTTGCCAGAGCTAACCGAGAAGAACTACAACCGTGTAGGTATTTTGATTGGTGATACTGGTGTAGGTAGCGAAGCCGCAGCCGTGGCTTTATTGGCAGGTCGCATTGGGGCTATTCCTGTGCAACGCCATATCGGACGTGTAAAAGATGGTGCTGTAAATGCGCTTGAAATCTTTATTGATGATGAAGACGCTGCCGTTGCTAATGTGGAAACACTAAACAACAAAGGCTTTATTACCTTCCGCACGTTTGTTGGCAAATCTGGCTACTTCTTTAGCGACGACTGCTTGGCAACTGCCATAGCTGACGACTACAGAAGTATTGCGCGCCGTAGAACTATCGACAAAGCATATCGCATTGTTTATGCCACTATGCTTGAGAACGTGAACGATGAGATCCCAGTTACCGATGCTGGCAAACTTGTGCCTGCTATGGTTAAAAGTTGGGAAACGGAAATCATCACGGCGATTGTAAACCAAATGACCGCTAACGGCGAACTTGGTACTGACCCTAACGACGCAAACGATAAAGGCGTGAAGTGTTTTATTGATTACGATCAGAATGTGTTGGCAACTTCAAAAATTGAGGTTGTTGTACAAGTTAAGCCTTACGGCTATGCGAAGTATATTGATGTTAAACTTGGTTTTATAACCACAACTACGGAGGAGTAAACTATGGCAGTAATTAACGGCAGACAATATGAGTTTGCAGATATGAGCCTTATTTTAGGCGGACGTGATGTGACTGGTTTCCGTGGCATCAAATACACCGAAAAGCAAGAAAAAGAGGCTTTATACGGCAAAGGCAATAAGCCGATGTCAATTCAAAAGGGAAATATCTCTTACGAAGGCGAGATTAAACTTACGCAAAGTGAGTTGGAAACTCTCAAAGCATTGGCACGCACCCAAACGGGTCGCAGTTCTATCATGGCATTGAACCTTAACGCCATTGTGGCGTATGGTAACCCAGCCAAAGGCGACGTTATGATTACCGACCGCCTCTATGGTATCCAATTCACAGAGGACGCTAAAGAGCTAAACCAAGGCGACAAAAACATGGAGGTTACGCTTCCGTTCATTTGCCTTGATATTGAGTACCAAAACGTATAATTTTAATACACTACAGTAATGGAAGTAACTAAGGAACAAATCGCCGAGTGGAAAGCGAAGCACGGCGAAATTAGCAAGATATCAGTAGACGGCAAAAGTTGCTATCTAAAGCAACCAAACCGTAAGGATATGGGTTACGCTGCGATGGCAGGTAAGGAGAACCCTATCAAGTTCAACGAGGTTATTTTGAACGCTTGTTGGCTCGGTGGCGATGAGGAGATTAGAACAAACGATATGCTCTTTATGAGCGCGTCGAGTCAAATCGCATCGCTTATTGAATTGAAAGAGGCTACGTTGGAAAAGTTGTAGCCGCTGCCGAGGTATCGGATCAGGACACGCTGCGTATTCTTAACGCACAACTGCGCTACTATATGCACATTCCTGATCCCGATATCCTTAGCGATGAGGAGTGGGCAGCACGCGTTAAAGAACTGGAGTGGATAAGGCGAATGGAGGCCAAACAAAACGGACTAAAATAGAACCATGCAACAAAAGACTGAATATATTATTAACATCATTGGCAACGCGAATGAAAAGGCAACTCAACTGAATGCCTCGGTTCAGCACGTCGATGCCAATGTGAATAAATTCAGAAATAGCCTTGCGAGCATTCGTGATGCTGGATTTGCATTTCAAACGATTACCAGTGCTGTTAACTCCGTTACAAACGCGCTCAATGGCGCACAATCCCTATACAACATACAGGCGCAAGCCGAAACAAAGTTGGAGACTGTGATGCGTCAGCGCACAGGTGCTACCGATGAACAGATCGAGAGCATTAAAGCGTTGGCAAGCGAGCAGCAAAAACTCGGCATTATTGGCGACGAAATTCAGCTATCTGGTGCACAGCAGTTGACTACGTTCATTAACCAGAAAGAAAGTATTGACACCTTATTGCCTGCGATGAACAACCTCCTCGCTCAACAAAAAGGCATAAATGCCACAGCGGAAGATGCTACCAACATCGGTAATCTTATGGGCAAAGTAATGCAGGGGCAAACCTCGGCACTTACGCGTGTAGGTATCACTTTTACTGAAGCGCAAGAGAAGGTGTTGAAGTTTGGATCTGAGCAAGAACGTGCCGCCATGTTGTCGCAGGTTATTACCGATAATGTTGGTAACATGAATGAGGCTCTTGCTGGCACTGACTTCGGTAGTCAAAAGCAACTCAGTAATACCATTGGCGATATACGTGAGCGCATTGGAAAGTTATGGATCGGCATACAGGCGCAGTTAATGCCTGCTGTTGAGGGCTTGGTCAATATAGCAGGAAAGGCCATCACTTTTATTGAGGAGTGGTCTGGCGTGCTAACCGTTTGCGCCATAGCTGTAGGTTCAGTTGTTGCCGTTATGAAAGGTTGGATTATTGCCCAAACTATTCTGAATGTAGTAATGGCGATGAACCCTGTAGTACTGATTATAGCAGGTGTAGTGGCGCTTATTGGTGTGATAGTTTATCTGTGCAGTAAAATTACAGGTTGGGGCTCTCTTTGGGAGGGTGTCATGGGCTTTATGAAATTCTCTTTTTACGCATTTATTGATGGTGTAAAACTCTACTTTACCACTTGGATCAATGGCTTTTTAATTGGTCTTGACAAGGTAAAAATCGGGTGGTACAAATTCAAAGAGGCGTGCGGTCTTGGCGATAGTACAGAGAACCAAGCAGCTATTGCCGAAATCAATGCCGATGTTGAGAAACGCCAACAAGCTATTGTCGATGGCGCAAAAGCCGTGATGGAGAACGCCAACAAAGCCAAGGAATCACTCGCAGGCATTAAGATGGGTTGGGGCTCAGGCGACGACTCAAAAGATACCTCAAGTATGGGCACGCAAAGCCAACTACTCAACGCTGTGAGCGGTGGTAGTTCTGGCATGGGCGGTGGTTCTGAAGGTGGCTCTGGTCTTGGCAAAAGTAGTGAGGCAATCGCAACAGGTGGCACGCGCACTACCAACATCACAATCACGCTCAAAAATATGGTTGAAAACATCAACTTTAACGGTTCAATTTCAGAGAAAAAAGAAGAGGTGGAACGCCAACTTGCCGAGGTTATGTTCCGCGTGTTAAATATGGCACAAAGCAGCGTAGGATAGTATGATTTATGTAGATTTTGCACAGCCAATAAGTTTGCCGCCGTACTGGCTCAATCACCCAAGCGTGGTTGCACAGGTGTCTGACAATATGACGCAAGACGATGTTCTTAGCGTGCCACACGCCTGCCCGATAAAAATCAAGTGGGCAAGTGAAGCCGAGTGGTGGCAATTACCAATTGAACCTGTTGTTACTATTCAGGGCAAAAATCGCATTATCAAGCGTGATGTATTAAAGGCGAGTGATAGCAATACCGACCGCCGAGGCTCAGTTAAGGAACTCTGGTGTCAGGACGATTACGAAATAAGCATCTCTGGCATATTTATCGGCTACAATGGCGAATTGCCTGAAAGCGATATCCGTAAATTACGCAAGTACTGCGAGGGTCGCGAATCGATTCAAGTATCATCGCCTCTGTTTACGCTGTTTAATATCACAAAGGTGGCAATTGAGGATTATCAATTCCCATTTACAAAGGGGCTGGAAAACCAGATGTTTAGCATCAAAGCCAGTAGCGACGATTTTGACGAAAAAACACTATTAATGGCAGTAGAATAATGTTAGCACTTGAGTACAATATACGAGTAGGTAAATATCGCATTGGCGTAATCGACAGCGTGGTTATCAAAAAGAGCGTGGAAACGCTCGCCGATACCGCCTCTATTGTTTTGCCAAGCACCTACATTAACAAAGCCATTGATATTGAAAGCCGCCTCAATGAGGGCGACGAGGTGACGATTGAGTTAGGTTATGGCGATAGCCTTCAAATGGAGTTTAAAGGTTATTTAAATACCATTTCAACCGACGATAGCAAAGTGACTTTGGAGTGTGAGGATTCGGTTTATCTCTTCCGTAAAGAGTTGGCCAATACCGAGCATAAGAATATCACAGCAAAATCGCTTGCAAGCAAAATTGCACAAGAGATTGACCCAACATTTACCGTGGAGTGCGATTATGATTTTAGCTACGACAAATTTATAGTACACGATGCCACCGCTTGGGATGTACTCAAAAAACTACAGGACGAAACCAAGGCAAATATCTACTTTAAAGATAAGGTGCTGCACATTCATCCACAATACACCGAAATAACCAACAGCGTACCTGTTGTGTACGATTTTTCGGTAAACATTGAAAAGTCGTCGCTAAAGTGGAAGCGCGCCGATGAGCGCAAGTTCTTGGTTGAGGTGGAGGGCGTTATGCCAGACGGCACTCGCATAACTGAAACCTTTGGAAAAGCAGGTGGCGACAAACGAAGCATTAAGTTGTATGGCGTAGCAGATAAGCAATCGCTCCTACAACGTGCAAAAGAGGAATTGAGCCTATTGGTATATACAGGCTTTGAGGGTGGCTTTACTGGTTGGTTAGTTCCGTTTTGTGAACCTGCCTACAAAATAGGATTGCGCGACTCGGAATACCCCGACAAAAACGGCAACTACTACGTGGTTGCTACTGAAGTAAAATTTTCGGCTTCTGGTGGCGAACGTACTGTTACCATTGGCAAAAAAATATAAAAGATGGATATCTACGCACAAATAGCAGCTAAGGTTAAGGAGTTGTCTGGTGGCAATTCAAAGCCCTCCATATTTACTGCACAGGTAAAACAAGTAGATGGCGCAACCTGTAGCATAAATATTGGAGGCTTAGTTGTTAGCGATGTTCGACTTCGCGCGGTGGATAACTCAAACCCTGACCAAATTCTTATCACGCCAAAAATAGATAGCTATGTTTTGGTGGCGGACTTGAGTAACGGAAATTATCGCAATTTGGTAGTTATAGCACATAGTGAGGTTGCTAAAGCGCAAATAGCCATTAATAATACCAACGTGGAAGTGTCTGCAGATGGTGTGGTTGTAAATGGTGGCAATTTTGGTGGTATGTGTAAAACCCAAGAGCTAAAAACACAACTCGACAAACTAACGGCAAGGCTTGACGGCGTGATGAGCGCGTTGCAAAATAGTCCAACATTGGCACAAGATGGCGGCGCTACTTATAAAGCGGCTATTGTGGTCGCTCTTAATCTACTCACTGATAAAGAGAGTTTCGCCAACATTGAAAACGAAAAAGTAAAGCACTAATGAGAGGGATTCAGCTACATACAGATTACGACCTATTAATTGTGAACGGTGCGATGCAACTGGGCGAAACCACCCCACAGAACCAAGCATTGATACTTGGCGCGCAAAAGGGCGAATTTAAAGAGTTGCCACTGCTTGGCGTTGGCTTGGCTGATATTGTGAACGACCACGACTTTGCAGCGTGGAAACGCGAAATAACCGAGCAACTTGAGCGCGATGGACAGCGCATTGATAAACTTGAGATTAACAGCCAAGGCTTAACGCTTGAGGCAAAATATAAATAGCGATGAGAAAGATTGACAAAGTGATTATTCATTGCTCCGCAACTCCAGAGGGGCGCGCAACAACAGTTCAAGATATTGACCGCTGGCATCGCCACGCAGGCTATGATTGTATCGGCTACCACTATGTAATTTACTTGGATGGTAGCGTGCACACTGGTCGCTCACACGACCGCATTGGAGCACACGCGAAAGGGCAAAACGCCACAAGTATTGGCATCTGCTATATTGGTGGATGTGATAAAAATATGAAGCCAAAAGACACTCGGACAGCGGCGCAGAAAGCCTCGATGGTTAATCTTATACGTAGTCTGTTAGAACGCTATCCGAGTGCCACGGTTCATGGGCACAGTGATTTCGCAAAAAAGGACTGCCCATGCTTTGACGTTCAACAGTGGAAAAAGGAGGTCGGCTTATGATTGACGCAGTAAAACAAATCGTTATAGTTGGTGGCACGGCACTGGTTACTTGGGTAGTCTCTAAGTTGATGACCCCACGCGAAAAGCGCAACTCCGACTTAGACGTGATCAACAAAACAATTCAACCATTGCTCGAGTCTATTAGTGAATTAACAACACACGTTCGTGCCGTTACTGAAGAGTTAGTGTCTGAAAAGGCCAAGAACTTGGAATTGATTAACGAGCGTAGTGCATTGCTTCAAGAGGTGGAGGCGATGGCAAACAAGATCACAAGTCTTGAAAAGAAAGTAACATCATTAACAAGCGTTATGCGTAAACTTCAAAAAGATGAAAAAATTAGCGACACTCCTACTGCTCCTGATGCTGATGGCGAGTTGCAGGACGACAAAAACATCGGTTGATCATAAGGCAACCAGTAATACCGAAATAAACGCCAGTGAGCAGGTAAAATTAGACATTTCAACTCAAAAAGGAGAAACCACGCTCGAAGAGAAAAATCTAAATGTAACGAGCACAGGCGAAACTGATACGGAGGTGGACGAAACGATAACAAATACAAAATGGTCTGCCCCAGATAGCCTCGGCAATCAACACATTATTGAGCAAACTCAAATTAATCGAAACACAAAAACCAAGGCGAAAGCTAAAACAGAGACCACCGAGGAAGAGAAGAAACAAAAAGAGGAAACCGAAAGCACGCAGGATAATTCCACACTTGAGGCCGACTATAATTTAAACGCTGAAGATGCTACCGAAACTCAAGAAACAACCAGTAGTAAATCAGAATCGCCTGCTTGGATGAATTGGTTGATAATATGTGTAATTGCCGCTGCCTTAATCGTGGTTTTACTGGTACTTAAACGATATAACATAATAAAATGGTAACAACCGTACATACACGCCAATCGCTACTTGATATCGCTGTGCAACACTGCGGTTCTGTAGAGCAAGCCTTTCAAATGGCTCTGCTCAATGGGCTGAGTTTGACCGAAGATGTGCAAGCAGGCGCAAATTTGGAGTTAGCTCCTGCGGCAGATGCAAGTGTGGTATCATATTATACAGTCAATGAATTACAACCTGCTACTGCGGTTACAGACGAAGCGATGAATGACCTGCTTGACGATGGCGATGGTATTGAGTTTTGGGCGATAGAATTTGATTTTGTAGTTAGCTAATAAATAACAGATATATGAGAACGATTGACGAAATAAAAAAAGAGATGGTAAGCAAATACCTCAGCCACGACGCAATCAAGGCGGCTTATGGTATTACTGGCGATGTAAACCCAGATAGCTATTTTTCGAGCGTTAGCCTTGAGAATGTTATATTTTACGTTGTGGCTCTTTCGACATGGGCGTTTGAGAACTTATTCCTTGCCCACAAATCCGAAATGCAAGAGATGATCGCAAACCAGAAATCGGGAACGCTGCAATGGCTCTGTAATAAGGCAACATCATTTATGGCTGGTTACGAGTTGGCGCAAGATAGTGATGTGTACGATTACACCGATATGACCGACGAGCAAATTGCCGCAGCGCAATGCGTAAAACACGCTGCCGCAGTTGAGAATAATGGTATTGTATATCTGAAGGTTGCAGGCGACGATAACGGAGCTCCTGCACAAATTACCAACGACGAGGTGGCAGGATTAGCCGCATACATTAACGAAGTGAAGTATGCAGGCGTGGCTATTGAGTTGATTAATTTACCTGCAGACCATTACCGTATGCGCATGGTAGTGTATTACAACCCGATGATATTAAATAGCACAGGCGGAGCGTTACTTGGTGGCGACCCAGTGCGTGATGCTATTCGTGACTTCTTGCGTTCTCTTCCATTCAATAGCGAGTATCGCAATGTGGATTTGGTTGATGCCCTGCAAAAAGTAAGCGGTGTTGTAATACCAGAACTCCTGCAAGCGGAGGTTTCACCTAATGGTTTAGAAGGTACTTGGCGTACAGTGGAAGCCATTGCACTACCAGATAGTGGCTACTATAAGATATATGATGATAGCGAAATGAACTTAGAATTTAGACCTTATGAAGGCGTTTCAAATTAACTTCTCCAAATTGGCGTTCTTGACCACACCAACGATGTTGCGTGGCAAGAAATTGATGATGTTTATCACGTCATTGGTCTATCCATTGAGTCCTTTGCATGGCGACTTCCTAAAGCACCGCGAGGACAATATTTATAAGATTAAACATACTGGTCAAGTCTGCTACTTGCGTAAAGTTCTTAACGACGCGTTCCTCGATCGTAATAAAAGTTTCCAAATAGAGGACTCCGCGCGCACAGGTAACTGGCTATATGCCCGAGATAAAGATTTGACCAATCATCTGATGTTACCACAGCGCCCAAGCGGTTTGTTGTTTTGGCATGTAGACGCTATTACTGCAGGTGCTTCTGGGTTCGTGGTGATTATACCAGATAACTTCGACGGCGATATCGATGTTCTCAATCAAATCAAATCAATTGTAAATCAATATAAACTACTTTCTAAACAACCCTATTACACTTATGGATAGAGCGAATTATCTTAATGACGGAACGCTTAACCGCGACCAATATCCAATGTCGACCGCAGGGCTCGACTTTATGCAAAAGCAAGCGCTAATGATACACGATGCCGTGGCTGCTGTGGCAGGCTCGTCGCTTTTAATCTTACAAGGTTGTACAGAAAACAACAACTACGTGAGTGAAGGCTTGCTATGTGTCAATGGTGAAATATTGCCGTTCGTTGCAGGTCAGAAACAAACTAAAGTACGCATAATTGAAGCCGTGAGTAGCATCACTGCAGATTACATAGAGTACCGAAATTGTGAAGTGCGCCGTCATGTAGAATTTGGCAGCAACGCAGGCGGTACTGAGTACACTTGGGCAGATTTTCAGAGGCTGAAGAGTAATAAAGAATTAGAGGAGGAAAAGGCAACCAAGGATGAGGTTGAAGAACTCCGTGCACTTATTATGCCAACTGGCGTTATTGCTATGTGGAGCGGAACTATACAAACCATACCTACAGGTTGGGCGCTGTGTGACGGTTCAAATGGCACTCCAGACTTGAGAGATAGATTTGTGGTTGCTGCTGGACGTAAGTATGAGGCAACTGTCAGCAAAGGTGGTGTTGAAACTGTAACGCTTACTGTTGAGCAGATACCTGCGCATGCCCACACCTATCAACAAAGTATTAACGCAGCTACAAGTACAGGTAATACCTCAAATCAAAAGCATGCGGCATATCAAACATCAAACACAAGTAGCGTTGGCGGTGGTAAGTCGCATGATAATATGCCACCTTACTATGCGCTTGCATTTATAATGAAACTCTAATTATACCACTATGGCAGAACAAACACGAAATACACTAAAAGGTTGGTTTCAGCGAGGAATGAAACCAACAGCAGCACAATTTGCTGACTGGATTGATAGCTTTTTGCATAAAACGGACAAATTGCCAATTTCGGCTGTGAATAACTTACAAGAATTACTTAACGGCAAAGCCTCTACCGAGCAGTTGAATAACAAACAGGATGCAAACTCAAACAATTTGCAGACAGAGAGTAAAAATGTGATAGATGCAATCAACGAAACCGCAGAGCGTGTTGGCACATTGGAAACCGATGTTGCATTAATTAAACAGAATACGCTCCGCAACTACACACTCGACTTTAGTTCATCGAGCGAATTGGTGCAGGACTTTGTATTTGCAGACGCGCACATCTTACAGGTAGCAGCCAAGAACGTCTATAAATTGTACATGAGTTATGGCGAGATTGTACGCCAAGAGGTGCTTATAAGTGCTGCCAATATCATCATCCCTGCCAACACCTGCGTAGTGTGGGAAATTGAGCGCATAACCGATGGCGCGTTAGCAGCCGTTGGTATTCAATATGAAGTTGTAAACTAAACTGAGGAGGACGAATTATGATTATAGAAGTAAAAAAGGATGTGTTTTGGGATACGGAAGCCCAAGTACAAAGCGATGCAGCACGCGAGTGGTTAAACACGGATATCTATCCACAAACGGATAATACCACACCCACCTTGGACGAATTTAAGCGTCCTGTGCTTTGGGTAATACCAACCGACACCTGCACCGTAAACATCCACCGTATTTATACCACACAAAGCTCATCGTGGGCAATGGATAGAGATACTATAGTAGTAACCGCTAACACAAAAAACAATGGCAACTAAGGCATACAAATGGCGCACTGCACCTACAGGCGTGGAAGGCACTGCAACGCGCTATGTAGATAGCGACACAGGTAGCGATATTTTTGGTGATGGAACGCGTGCCAACCCTTACCAAAGCCTCGGCAAAGCGTGGCGTGTAACAAGCACAAAACCGAGTCTTATTATCTGCAGGGGCTTTTTTCAAGAAATGATTGCAGACGGCACGCACGTCGCTTCTATCAATGGCGATTATTATGGTGCTGCCGTGTTCGATGGTGCGGACTATCATGTGTGCTATGGCTTCCGCCATTCTAATATGATGTTCCTAAACACTGGCGTTGGTGACCTCGGTCTAAACGTAGCAAGCGGTTCCGGATTGTTCGCTGGTGTGGGCTCAGCTATTGCTGCTGGCCACGTGGGCACTGTCAACGGTGTGTACGGGGTCGCGGGCTCACCTGTCCTGATGGACAGAGCAGGCTTGTACTGGGGAGTGGCAGGCGGCACTTCCGCATGCCGTTACAACATTTACAGCAGACCAAAACACAACGGAACGTATAAAATAGC
>Ga0265295_1002318_pt1 | contig 30611 bp, 27 predicted proteins | sample Munlansysbiofilm_FD_192503 | JGI IMG/M metagenome (GOLD analysis project Ga0265295, IMG submission 192503) | Leachate microbial communities from a municipal landfill in Southern Ontario, Canada - Methane capture system biofilm | ecosystem: Engineered > Solid waste > Landfill > Unclassified ... | reverse complement strand
GTGAATAAAAAGTATTTTTATCTCCATTTAAAAGAATGTGAATTTAGGTATAATTATAGGAATGAAGATTTATATCAAAAAATCCTAGAAATTGTAAGAAAAAATCCTCTATTCTTATCATGACCCAAGAATAAAATCGGCATATGATACACACTGATCATAACCTATTAATAATTATTGCTATTTTGAAAAATTAAACAACCGCCTCAAACCTACAAAATGTTAAAAGATAGGTAACAAGCGAATGAATAATATAAAAATGCAAATGAGTAAAAACTTAATAGAATTATAAATTGCAGTATAACAGCAGTATTTTCGTGAAAATCTTTTTTGATTTCATCCGAGAAATAAAACTTATATGAATCATATATATAAGTTTTCCGATTTTAAAAAGTTTTTGATGACGAATATAAATAATCGGTAAATCCAAAAAAATGATGATATGACGTCATAAAACATGACGGACTGAATAAAAGAGAATATGAAAAATAAAAGCGGAAACGATAACAATAAAACCTAAAAATTAAAAAAAAGAAAATGAAAGAAAGGAACGGGTGTGGTTGTGCCTGATTTCCTATTTAGTGCGAGGGATGGGATTTGAACCCACGAATTCCTTCGAAATTGGATCTTAAGTCCAACGCCTTTGACCAGCTCGACAACCCTCGCAGAATGAAATTAAATGAGCGGCTTGGTTTTTGCTTTTAGAAAATAAAGCAACCGTATAATCATAACAATTATATTTAAAGGTTATTCTGCGGAAAGCTTTCTTTATCGGAAAAGAGGAGTTTTGCGGCCGCGGACACGATTTGTCCGTGAGAGATACAACCATCGCCGGGCGGCAGATTTTTGTGCATCAGCAAATCAATGCCATTTTCTTTGAGAAAATCCGACAAGGCCGTAACGATATAATCATTATTGGCAACGCCGCCTGAAACGCAAACGTGGAGGATGCCGGTTTCCCGAACGTGTTTTAAAACCAAACGGCCGATTCCGATGGAAAAAGCGTGAACGAACATGGCCGCAAGTTCGTTTTTCGTAAACGAAATAAACGGGGATTCTGAGTTGTTTGGCGCAACTTCCAAATAAAGAGAATAAAGAAGCGCGCTCGTGTCTAAAACGAAACGTTTTTCTCCGTTTTTTGTTTTTATTTCAACAATTTCGGGGCGGAAATAATTGAGGTCCGGGTTTTCTAAAAAACCGGAATATGCCGCGGATTCTAAAAGCATGGCCGGTTCGCCGTCAAAAGTTCTCACATCGCAAAGACCGAGCAAGCTTGCTGCGGCATCCAACACGCGCCCCGAACTGCTGGAAAAAGCGACGTTTAAGCCGGACGCCAATTGGGATAAAACGATATTTGATTCGATTGGACCATGCGGGAAATAAAGGTTTAGAGACAACAACTCTTCTTTTGAGATTTTTTTGTTTAAAACGTACGGATAAAGCATTCCAAAAACCAGCCGCGACGGATATTTTGTCGCCAAATCTGCGCCGGGCATGGGCTGAGGCGCCAAAGAAGACAAGCGCTCGTAATCCGTGTAAGTACATTTTAAAATCTCACCGCCCCAAACGGTTTGGTCGTCGCCGTAGCCGACACCGTCTAATGCGACTCCCAAAACCACGGAATCAGGTGGGAGAAAATTATCCGCCATAACGGAACAAATATGCGCGTGATGGTGTTGGATTTTGACGCATTCGATGTTTCTTTTTTGGGCGTATTCTTCGGCAAAACGCGTGGTGTTAAAATCGGGATGTTGGTCGCACACAATCCGTTTTGGAGAAATGCCGGTCAACGTTTGAAGCGTTTCAAAAGCTTCGGAATGATAAGCGGCGGTTTTTAAATGTTTTGTGTTGCCGATGTATTGGGAAAGGAAAATATTGTCCTCTTTTCCAAAAGCCAGCGTGTTATTCATTTCGGCGCCGACGCCCGCGATTTCGACGGGAGAGGAAAACGGCAGTTTTATTTTTTCGGGAACAAAACCGCGCGAGCGTCTTAAAAAAATCGGATTGTCGTTGACGACACGAATGACCGTGTCATCCGTTCGATTTTGAATCAACCGGTTGTGGAAAAGAAAATAATCGGCGAGAGAGGAAAGTTTAAAAAACGCGTCGTCGTTGTCAATGACCATCGGAAGTCCCGGCAAATTGGCGGATGTCATCACAACGGCATCCGTTTTTAAATATTCGAAAAAAACGTAATGCGCCGCGGAATAAGGAAGCATCATGCCAACGTTATGGAATTTCGGCGAAACCGACGGCGCGAATTCGTAAGAATCGGATTTGGAACAAATGACAATCGGTCGACGAATATTTTTGAGGAGGGAAAATTCTTTTTCGTTTTTTTGAATGTGAGTGTTTTTTTGCGCAACATCCGCATTTCGGACCATCACTGCAAACGGCTGAGATGACCGATGGAGTCTTTGACGCAATAAAAAGACGGCGCTTTCCGAAAAAGCGTCACAGACCAAATGAAAACCGCCGTCTCCTTTAAAAGCGATAATAAAACCGTCGTCAACCGCTTTCGCCGCCTGTTTTAAAGCGTCGTCGCCCGTTGATAAAACGATAGAGTCCCGATTGCCCGAATCGTTTTGACCGATCCGACGCTTTTCATTTTCAATTTTGTTTTCGCTTTCAATTTCATTTCCGTTTTTACTTTCAATTTCAATTCCGTTTTTACCTTCAATTTCAATTCCGTTTTTACTTTCAATTTCAATTCCGTTTTTACTTTCAATTTCATTTCCGTTTTTACTTTCAATTTCAATTCCGTTTTTACTTTCGCTTTCAATTTTGTTTTCGCTTTCAATTTCATTTCCGTTTTTACTTTCAATTTCAATTCCGTTTTTACTTTCGCTTTCAATTCCGTTTTCGCTTTCAATTCCTTTTTTATTTTTGTTTTCACTTAAAACCTGATTTTCCGCCGTATTTTGATTCTTTGCCGCTCGTTCAAAAGTATGAATCGGACCGCAATTCGGGCAACAAAGGGGTTGTGCGTGATATCTGCGGTCGTCGGGATTCGTGTATTCAAAAAGGCAGTTCTCGCAAAGCGGAAAGTCCTCCATCACCGTGTTTTTGCGATCGTAAGGCAATTTAAAAACGGTGGTATAACGCGGGCCGCAATTGGTGCAAACCGTAAACGGATACATGTGTCTGGAATTTCCGAATGTTTGGATATCGGACAAACATTCCGCGCAAACCGCCGTGTCCGGCGGAATAATGGAGTTGCCGGAATCGCCTTTTAAACTTTTTAAAATTTGAAATTCGCCGAATTTGAAATGAGAGGCGGAACCCGAAATTTCATCGGAATTTAAAACGGAAATATCCGATTGATCGATTTGAGAAAGCGGCGGATTTTTTGTCATTAAATCCGATAAAAAAGAATCCATGTCTTGGGGGGTTCCCGCCGCGAAAATCTGAACCATGTTCCCCAAATTCGCAACCGATCCGAAAATGTTGTTTTGCACGGCGGTTTTGTAAACAAAGGGCCTGAAACCGACCCCTTGAACGACGCCTTTGATTTCAATCCGGTTATAAATTACGGCGGACATGCTCATTCTCGATTGTTTTTAATATTGAATGAAAGAAACAGATGAAATGAAATCATTCAAAAATAGTCAAAGGGTTTAAATTTTTAAATCGTTTTCCAATTCTTTTAAAACGATTGGAATCACGCGGTCAATCGCTTCTATGACTTCCGGACTCATCTCAGACGTCAAGTGAACTTCATCGGGATGTTTTTCAATCTCAACGCCGTAAACGATGATTTCGGGCAATCCTTGAACTTCGCGCGCGATTGAAAGAACCGTCGGAACGGAAACATCGTGAGACGACATCATTTTCCCGACGCCTTCTCCTTCCAACAAGTCTTCGCCGTTTATTTTTAAAATCGTCCCCAACCGCTGATCGCTTTTCAAAGCGTCGATAATAATAATTTTATCAAACCCTTCCAAAAAACAAAGCATATCCAATCCGGAAACGCCGGCGTCTATGATGTCGACTTCCGGCAAGCAGGACAAAGCGTTCACGGGCAAGCCGGAGAAAATCGGATCCGAGGGCGATAAACCGTTTTTTAATTTATCTTGAATCTCGATTAACTTTTCAACCGCACGAATGCCAAACCCGTCGTCTCCCATCCATAAATTTCCGCACCCCATAATTCGAATTGTTTTTAAAAGAGCCATAAAAAACACCTGCCGATTTTGATATTTTGATATGGTTAATGAATTATCGGTATGATATAAAAGGGCTTCTCACTGAAAAAGGTGTAAATTTTTTAAAAAATTATTAGAAACAAAAACAACAAAAACAAAAGCAAAAACAAACCGTTAGAAAAAAATAAAAAAAACGCCCGACTTGACTTAAACACGATAACAGAAAGCGACAGGGATATTTTATCGTTGATTTAATATTTAAAATCCGGCAACCGTTTTTCAAACATTAATCAAACCTCAAAAACGACCGTTCGCTGCAGGCATCGCCGAAGGCGTGACAAAGCGAACGGATTCGACCCGATAAAATAAATCAAAATCAACCAACCGCTTTAAAAAAATATATTTATAATTTATATTTGAGTACATTCCGTTTTGTGTTTTTTAAAAAAAAGGAGTTCATCCGCAAATTTCGATTTTTCGCGCGCTTCGCTTGCTCAAAATCAAAAATGAGAGGGACGGAAATTGGGATTTTGAAAAATATAAGACAGCCAAAAGATGGAAATAAAAAAGTTAAACAAAAATAAAATGAAAACAAAAACAAAAATCTAATGTAAAAACAAAAATAAAAATAAAAAACAAGAATGCCCGACCTGACTTAAACACGATAACAGAAAGTAATGCGGGTACCTTATCGTTGATTTTGAAGAGGAGACATTTGGTTTTTCAAAAAAACGGATCCCCGTCAGCAAGAACGCGGGCCAAGTTTAAATTTTGAAAGGAAAAAAATGAGGCGAGTTTTGGATGATAATTTGGGGGTCAATCCACAAATTTCGATTTTTTGCGCGCTTCGCTTGCTCAAAATCAAAAAGAGCGGAGGCGGAAATTGGGATTTAAAAAAATATAAGATAGCCAAAAAGATAGAAATTAAAGAATAAAATAAAAATGAAAACGAAAAGATATAGAAAGAAACAAAAAAATCAAAAATAAAACAAAACGAAAATAGAAATGAAACAAAAATAAAAAAAGAGCAAAAATAAAAAAGATAAAAAAAGAAAAGGAAAAAGAGGGTTTTCCTTAATTTTTCCTTTTTTTAATTCGTTTTCTTTTTTAATTAATGCTCTTCTTCAATGATTTGAACAATCGGGCTGTTTAAGTCTTCTTTTCCGTCGATAAAGATAGCTTTCCAGTATTTGAAAACCTTTGAGTCGAACTCCAAAATGAGTGCGTGGCAAATCAATTCGAAGATAAAGAAGTATGTTAACGCCAAGTGCAACCAACGGGCGAATTGAAGACCGTTCATATTTAAGAGGGGGGAAACCCAACCAAAGATGATGGTCAACCATTGCGCAATCGGGATACCGATGATACTCCAATCCACTTTATAGAGGACGATTCCCGTAATGAAGATCAGGAAAATACAAAGCCCTTCAATCACGATGAAAATTTTAAACATCGGGTGAAGCTTTGTTTTATAATGTCCCGTGGTTTTGTTGTAAATCGTAAATGCCGGATATTCTTTTTGTTTTCCGAAGAAATTGAGAACCATGCCTTTTAAACGGTAATAATCTTCCTTATTGAAGACGTAACTGTGGTAGAAGTGCGTGGCAATACCTTTTATACCGCCTTCTTGCCAACCGTGGGAAACGATTCCGTACGGGACCAAGAACCAGTTGGTTAAAATCAAAACCGGAACAAAGACCATATGTAAAGTACGAGCGGTGTGGAAAGAGATAATTTCTCCCCACCCGAAGTAAATGGCTAAGCCGGTAAAGATTAAAACCAACATGGCGAGGGCGTGAAACGTATGCGTCCACCGCTCAATCCAGTTATACCGTTCTACGATGATGGTTTTCTCTGCATTTTGTGACATTTAGAAAACCTCCTTTTCAGAATAATTCGTATTTTTTCGGGGCATTCTTTCCTGTTGCATCAATTGTATGAATGGCACAAGCAATACACGGGTCGTAAGAACGACCGACATGGTAGATTGCAACCGGGTTGTTGTAATCTGCGCCGCCGATGTTGTCAACGCCTGAAATCGCATTGTTGAGAAGGGCCTGTTCGACCGGGCTTGGGACACCGTTTTCATCGCGCGGGCCGAAGTTCCAAGTACTCGGAACAATCGCTTGGTAATTTTTAACCTTACCCTTGGAGTCGCCGACAATCCAGTGGCCGAGCGCACCGCGGGGTGCTTCCCAAAGACCGATACCTTGGTTGTCTTTGGCGGCTCTTAAATCGACGGTTGTCATAAACGGTTTGGACGGGTCGATATCATTAACCCAGTTCACCAACTCGTAAGCCAAAACGGCCACTTCCTGCATACGCGCAAGAACTCTTGTGTAAACGTTTGCCGGAGAGGTGCCCGCATCGCTGAAGGCTTTGGCAAGACCCATGACCAACGGATCTTGTGCGACAATCTGGCGTGCCAAAGGTCCGACTTCTCCCGGAATACCGTTGTAGCGCGGTGCTTTTAACCAGCTGTATTTGTCGGCGGGACCTGCGTTTAAGTCAAGCTTGTCCGTGTCCGCCAACGGAACGGTCGTTCCGTCATAGGGGTGCCGGGACGCGACGTCGTCTTCATAAAAGGCGCACTGAATGCTTTCGGTGATCTTTTTAGAATCGAAGTCTTCGAATTTCAAATTGCCGGAAACGACACCGGATGTCCAGAATCTTTCGCCGGTCGGGCTTTCCGGAGAGTATCCGTCTTGTCCGCGTTTGTAGTACGCGCCGTAAGAGATGAAACAAATCTTGCTCGGGTCGCTGTAGCCGCCGAGTTTGTCGAATCTTAAGCTGGCCGGAAGGCCGAGAATCTTTTCACCGACAAGTTCGGAACCAAAAGCTGCGAAAAGCTCGACATCTTTCCAACCGTTTTCTCGGGTGAATTGGTTGTCGGGCGTTTTGCTGATTAAGTTTGCCAAGTGGTCCGTCACGAATTTAACGGCCGCGTCGGGGGATTTGGCGTAATGCGTATTTTGAACCCAGGTCTCAAGCGGCACGCCGAGCGTGAAGTCTTTGACGAAATCCAACACTTTTAAGTAAAGCGCGCCGACTTTTGAAATCTCGGCCACATTCGGAGTGCATGTCACACCGCCGACGATGTTGACGGCCGGGTGGGGCATTTTACCGCCGAAAATAGCGATGGCTTGCTGGAGTTTTTTCTTTGCGGAAATCGCGTTGATGTAGCTGGATCCCGGGGGAATGGCTTTACCGTCCATTTTGTAGCTGATGGGTGCGAATCTTCCGAGAAGTTCTTTCCAAACGGCTTCTCCGGTTGCGCCCAAATTCAATTCGGGGCCGGTCAAAACGTCTCTGTATCTCGGGTTGGCAAAGTCGGGGCCGAATAAAACGTAAATGTGCGTTGCGTGGCTGGAAATCATGTTGGCTGCCTGAATAAAGTTTCGAACGGCCAACGCGTTTTCGGGAACGCTTTCCGCAACGTTGTAGAGATGATCAAGAGCGTTTGTTGCGGTTTGTGTGTGTGAAATCGGACAAACGCCGCAAATTCTTGCAACGTGAAGGGAAGCGTCTCTGGGATCTTTATTCTGAAGCATGCGTTCAAAACCGCGGAAAAGCATACCGCCGCTTTGCGCCGACGTGACATATCCTTTGTCGTTGACGTCAGCCATAATCTTCAGGTGTCCTTCAATTCTTGTTAAGGGATCGACTGTAATTTTAACCATTTTTCATCACTTCTCCTTGTTAACTCTGCGAACGGCATGAACACCGGCCGCGACAACCGCCGCACCGATTGCAAAGGCTGCGATTGTGCCGATATTGACGCCGAACAAAACGCCCGCGCTTTCTCTTTCAACATAAAAAGGCATAGAGCCGTTCGGGAAGATCGGTTCGACACAAGCGATACACGGGCCGCCGGCCTGCATACACACGCTGACGCCGTCGTTCCATTTTCGAAGAGCGCAGTCCGCGTGGACGTAGGGGGCTTTACAGCCGACTTTCCAAAGACAGCCGCCTTCGGCGAATTGGACGTCCAAAACACCGCGATCATAGAATCCGCGGCGCGGGCAGTTGTCGTGAAGGGTGTGCGTGTCCGGATAGAAAACTTTGAGTCTTCCGTTGTCATCCAATTGTCCGTCGAGATTGTTTAAGTCAATTTTTCCGAGAAGAACAGCGGCGACGGTTAAGAAGAACCAGTCGGGGTGAGCCGGGCATCCGGGGAGGTTAATCACCGGTTTGTTGATGCCGAGAAGCTTCATCATACCGCCTTTTTTGTTTTCGGTTTGATTGACGCCCATAAAGTCGCAATATTCTTTTACGGCCGAATCCGTAACGGTAATACCGCCGTAAGCGGCACAGGTACCGAGCGCGATAACTGCGGTTGCTTTTTCAGCCGTCTTTTTAAAGATGTCTTTGAAAGTGTGGTTGCCGATCATGTTGATTTTGCCGGTGCCGTTCGGACCGTTTCCGATGGAACCTTCGACAACCAAAATATAGCCGCCTTCCGCGACCAATTCGTTCAATAAAATTTCACCGTTTAATTCGGAGTTGCCGACCAATTTTCCGTCAACAAAAATACCCTGTTGCGCCAAAAGCGTTTCGTGGTAAACCACGCTGACGTTTAATTGGGCGAGCGCATCTGCGAAATCAGGAGCGCTTGTATTTAAAGCGGATATGGAACAGCCTGTACATTCCGCGCCGTGAAGCCAAAGAACTTTTGTTTCATTTTCGAAAGTCAATGCTTCTGCAAGCTGATTTCCGTAAAGTGAAATAAAAGATGTCGCTCCAAGGGCAGCCACCGCCTTTAAAAAGGTACGGCGGTCAACCTTGAGAATATCAAGGTTTTTGAATTGTTCAATCATATTCAATTTTTCACTAGCCATTTGAAAACCCTCTACTGTAAACACTATTAAGTAGTAGCAATGGACTATATTCCCTATGGTCTATATAAATATTATCCATATCTTACATTAAAAAACATGCAGGATTGAGGCAAAATATAGCGAAAGAAAAACATTTTTCGACGCAACAAATATTTTTTAATGTTTGAAAAACGGCTCGTTTTTTCAAATAAAAAAAGAGAATTCAAAATCGGAAAAACCAATCCCTTTAAATAAAAAAAGAAATTAGTATTTCAAAAATATAATGATAAACAATGACAATAATCGTAGAAGAAAAATTGAAAAAGAATTAAAAAATAAAAAAAACAAAAATGAAAAACAAAAATGGAAAACAAAAATGAAAAACAATAATAAAAAACAAAAGTAAAAACAAAAGTAAAAACAAAAGTAAAAATAAAAGTAAAAAACAAAAGTAAAAAACAAAAATAAAAAACAAAAATAAAAAACAAAAGTAAAAAACAAAAGTAAAAAACAAAAGTAAAAAATAAAAACAAAAATAAAAAAACAAAATGATAAAAATTAATAAATAATAAAAATCAAAAAAGATATAATATAAAAATAAAAATGATTGTTTTGAAAAAACACAAAAAAATCTTGGTGAAAAATTATTGTAAAAAAGTTTTGTAAAAAATTTCCAAAAAGTTTTGTAAAAAATTTCCAAAAAAGCTTTGTAATATATTTCCAAAAAAGCTTTGTAATATATTTCCAAAGGGTTTTGTAAAAATCTTTAGAATCTTGTAAAAAATGTAACTTTTTTAATATTTAATAATTTTAACAACAGACATATATATAGAATAAAAGAAACGAATCATTTAACCGTAAAATTATTACAAGTCAAATTAAAAACAATGAAGAGAGGAAAGAAAAATGTGTATTGCAATTCCCGGACAAATTTCAAAAATTGTGGATGAGAACAAAGCGGAAGTGGATTTCGGCGGCGTTTTTAGAGAAGTGACATTAGATTTGCTCGGCGGCGCTTCTGAGGTGAATGTCGGCGACTATGTTTTGGTTCATGTCGGTTATGCGATTTCCGTCATTACGGAAGAAGAGGCGCGCTTGACGCGTGAAGCTTTTGATGAATTGTTAGCGGCCAACGAAGCCTTTGATCAAGAAGTCGGCATTTAATCGGAAGACGAAAAACATGACAAAAGAAAATTCATTCGTGAACAATCCCGTTGAAGTTCAGAAAAAATTAATTGAAACCATTTCGTCTTACCCAAAACCGGTTCGGATTATGCATATTTGCGGAACGCATGAGCGGACGATTGCTAAATACGGGATACGAAGTTTGCTTCCGGAACGAATAGAAGTTCTCAGCGGTCCCGGCTGTCCGGTTTGCGTCACGCCGGATGACGATATTGACACCGCGATATTGCTCGCCAAAAAAGGTTTTACGGTGATTACTTTTGGCGACATGCTCCGCGTTCCCGGAACGGAAGAAAGTTTATTTGACGCGCGGGCGGAAGGCGCCGATGTGCGTATGGTTTATTCTATTGACAACGCCGTTAAAATCGCCGAAGAAAATCCGGACAAAGAAATCGTTTTCTTTTCAATCGGCTTTGAAACGACAATTCCGACAACCGCCGCCGCCGTTTTGCGCGGGCTGCCGTCCAATTTTTCCATTTACGCGTCTTTAAAATTAACGCCGCCCGCCATTAATTTGCTGGTTCAAGACATCAATGTCGACGCGTTTATCGCGCCCGGACACGTCGCCGTCATTACGGGAACCGTGCCCTACGAGGAGTTTGCAAAAAAAGGATATCCGATTGCGGTTGCCGGCTTTGAATCATACGATATTTTGCTCGGCATAAAAATGCTTTTGGACCAAATGTCAGCCGGAAAAAATGAAGTGGAAAACGCGTATATGCGCGCCGTTAAAACGAACGGCAATCCGATTGCGGTCAAAATGATGAACAACGTTTTTGATATCGTGGATGTTGAATGGCGCGGCCTCGGCATCATTCCGTTGTCGGGATACAAATTGAAAGAACAGTACAAAGAGCATGACGCCGCCGCCAAATACAAAGAATTTTATGAAAAAGATTTGGACGCGCTTCGTGAAATTCGCAAAAAGAAAAAGAAGAATTGTATTTGCGCAACCATATTAACCGGAAAAGCGACGCCTTCGGATTGCCCGATGTTTGGAACGGCTTGTAAGCCGACCGCGCCGATCGGGCCGTGCATGGTCAGCGACGAGGGAATGTGCCACAGTTGGTATAAATATTGCCGCGACTAAAGAGGCAAAAAAATGCATGAATATTCACTAGCCATCGGTTTAATGGAAAGCGTTCTGGACGCCGCGAATCAAAATAACGCGAACGTCGTCAACCATATCAATGTCCTTGTCGGAAAACTGGCGCATGTCAATCCGTCTCAATTGGAATTTTGTTTAAAATCCGTCGGGGAAGAAACGATTTCGGAAAACGCGACTTATTCGTTTGAGTATGTCGAGCCGGAAATTAAATGCGTTTGCGGTTATTTCGGAAAACCCAATGAGACGGACGATGATTGGGACATGCTGGAATATATTGTCAATCTCATTTGCCCGATTTGCGGCAAAAATGTGGAAGTCATCGGCGGAACGGAATTGGTCGTGGATTCCATTGACATTGATTAAAAGAATAAAGTACCCCGGGTAAATTATAAAGTAAAAAAGTAAAGTATAAAGTTATTTAAAAATTAAAAAAGAAGAATTTAAAAATAAAAAAGAAGGATTCAAAAATGTGGACTCAGTTTTTAGCGACCGGACATATTATCAATATCGGACATGATGTTTTTAAAGAGAACAGAAAGCTTGCCGATAAGAATCGAGAAAGTTTTAAAAAATCCGGCGTTTTTGCCGTCAATATCATGGGCGCAATCGGTTCCGGGAAAACGACGCTGATTGAAGAAGCGATTAAAGCTTTAAGCTCGAAATATAAAGTGGCCGCCATTGCCGGCGACGTGATTGCGGATATGGACGCCGCGCGCTTTGAGAGGCACGGAATTAAAACGATACCGGCCAACACGGGAAAAGAATGCCATTTAGACGCGCATATCGTAAACGACTTGATTAAGAAAAATGATTTGAGCGGCTATGATATTTTATTCATTGAAAATGTCGGCAACTTGATTTGTCCGACCGATTTTGATCTTGGAGAAGATATGAAAATCGTCGTGGTCAGCGTCAGTGAAGGCGATGACATTATTTTGAAACATCCCGTCATTTTCAGAACGTCGGACTTGGCCGTCATCAATAAAATCGATATTGCCGACGCGGTCGGCGTCAATCCGGAAACAATGGTTCGCGACGTTAAAACATTGAATGAAAAAATTCCGATTCTGTTAACATCCAAGAAAAGAGAAGAAACCGTCGAAGAATGGGTAAAAATTCTTGAAAATGAAATGTTGAAAAAGAAAGCGTAAAATGAAAAACAAAAACGGTTATCTAAAAACAAAACCGAAAAGCGGTCATTGAAAATATAATTGAAAAACGGCAAATGAAAAAGACAATCTGAAACGAAAAATTAAAGAAGTATTGATAAAAATGGCAAAAGAAAACAAAATATCCATGGAACACGGCGCGGGCGGTCAACAAATGCAGTCGTTAATCGGTGAAGTTATTTTGAAAAATTTCACGAACAAAAAAGCGGGCTCCATCGGATTGGATGCTTTGGACGACGGCGCGACCATTGAGTTGGACAGGGACTTTATCAACGGGCATAAAAACGCGGAATTGGTGATGACGACGGACAGCCATGTTGTCAAGCCGATTTTCTTTCCGGGCGGCGATATCGGAAAAGTCTCCATTTGCGGCGCGATTAATGATTTGTCCGTGATGGGCGCAAAACCGCTTGCCGTCAGTTGCGGCATGATTCTTCCGGAAGGCTTTAATATTTCGGATTTGGAAAAAGTAGTTCAGTCCATGAACGCCTCCCTTCTTGAAATCGGAGTTCCGCTCATCACGGGGGACACAAAAACCGTTGAAGGAACGGCGCTGGATTCAATTATTATAAACATCGCCGCCGTCGGAATTTGTGATGAGCCGGTTTGCGATTCCGGCCTTCAAGTCGGAGATAAAATTATAATTTCCGGTTTTATCGCCGATCACGGAATGGCGCTTTTAACGAAAAGAGAAGGTTTTGAATTTCATTCGGATTTAAAATCGGACACGGCGCCGCTTTGGAAAATGATTGAGCCGCTTTTATCCGTCAGAACCGCAGACGGCAAACGAGCCGTTACCGCCATGAAAGACCCCACGCGCGGCGGTGTCGCAGATTCCGTAAATGAAATGGCGCAAAAAAGCCATGTCGGCATTCAACTTTATGAAGAAAAACTTCCCATCCGAGAAGCTGTTTTAACGTCTTGCGAAATGCTGGGATTGGATCCGCTTGAAATCGCAAACGAAGGAAAAGCCGTCATCGGCGTTCATCCGGAATACACCGATATCGTGTTAAATATTTTAAAAGAACATCCGTACGGCAAAGACGCGGCCATTATCGGAGAAGTGACGAAAGACAAGCCCGGAAAAGTCATTTTGATTTCCGAACTCGGCAGCTCAAGATACGTGGATGTCCCGACCGGAGATCCGATTCCGCGCGTTTGTTAATCCGAAAAGAAAACAAAACGAAATAAATTATGCAAAAGTTTTTAAAGTAAAACGGATTCGTTAAAATTGCCATAAAGACAGAGATAATAAATAAAAATGAAAAGAGGATAAAACAGATCAGAAAAAATAAGAAAGGAATTTGCGATATGTCCAAAAAAACAAATAAAAACCGATACATCTTCATATATGCCACATTTCCGTCCAAAAAGACGGTCTTGCCGATCACCGAAAAATTGATTGAAAAAAAAATGGTTGTCTGTGCGAATATTAATGAAATGGATGCTATTTACTCATGGAATACGCGCGTTCACGAAGAAAAAGAATACGGCGTTTTATTTAAAACCAGAGAAGACAAATGGAAAAAAACCAAAAAATATATTTTAAAGAAACATCCGTTTGAAACGCCCGTCATTTTAAAATTAAGAATCAGAGATTATAATTCCGGTTTTAAAATATGGATGGACCAAAGTTTAAAAAAGAACCGAAATCAAGTCAAATCAAAGTGTATTCCTTCCGAACCGGCGGAAACAAAACCGGATCGGCTTTAAAAAAATCCCGGTCGGTTTTATACATTATTTTTTAATTCTTTTGGTTTTTTAAATTATTTTAATTTATTAATTATTTTAATTTATTAGTTATTTTAACATATTAGTTATTTTAACATATTAGTTATTTTAACATATTAGTTATTTTAACATATTAATTAGTTTGATTTATTAATTGCCTAATTTATTAACCACGATAATATATTAATTGGTTTAATTTATTATATTTAAATTGTTTTGAAAAACCGCCTTTGTAAAAGAAAAAAGGCGAACGAGAAATCAATCTTTACCGCCGCGAATTCCGATTTTAATTTTAACCGGTTCGGCTTTTTCATCTTTTTTATCGTCTCGGTCCGTTTTAAAATCTCCCGAATCGCTGATGAAAATTCTTTTTTCGGTTGTTTTGGGGAGCGTTAAAATCGGCTTTTCTTTTTTATCGCCGGATTCTTGGGGTGTTTTGTTTTTCATTTCATTGTTCGGTTTAATTTCATTTTTCCCGTCAAAAGAGAAATAGATACCGACGAGAGCGATGATGATTCCGAGAGTAACGCTGTATATGAAATACTCGACCGGGAAAAGATAAGAGCCCGCCGTTGAAAGGGACAAGACGTAACTGCTTGAGCTCCAAAACAAAAGGGTTCCGGAAAGCGCGAAAAGCATCACTACGATTTGATTTTGATAATCCTGTTTTAGAAGAATTTGGTCAAATATTTTTCCGATTAAATAAATGAAAACGGAACAGGCGTACCATAAAACAACGCTTTTTATAAACATGGATAAAAGTTCGATTAAACCGTCATAAAGGGGCATGATTTCCCAGACATTAATCAAACCGTTAATCGTTCCGATAATAAAAAACAAAATGGAAGCAATGGTTGTGATAAACGACAATTGATGAGAACGATAGGATTTTTTTAATTCCTTCCAGCCGAGAACCACTTTATCATTAAACGAATACGCGCGAAGAATCATGTAAATGCCGACCGCAAAAAACGTGCCGATAATCGCCCACTGCGGGTTGCTTGTCGCCATGGCGAGCGCGTAAATGATTAAGGCTAAACCGATCGGCACAAAAAAGGTTTGAAGCATTTTCGGGTCTTTTAAGAAATTTTTAATCATATAATATGTGCTTTCAAGCCGCTCGCTTTGCATGACAATAATTCTTTGAACCGAATCCACTTTAATGCGGGATTGGACCAGCGGAATTAAACTCTCGTCTTCCGCTCCGTCCGAAACAAAAATCGCGCTTTTGACATCCTGCGTGGATAAAAATTCGTCCAATTGGTCCGCAATTTTTTTATCCGAAATCGTTCCGACATTTCGGTCTCCGGCAAAAGAGACGATTTCGGCGTCGACGCCCATACTTCTCAACTCGTCCAAAATACGAATTCCGCCAAAAATCGTATTGGTGTCGGAATCCTCAGGATCCGCGGTCGCCAAACTGACGGCAGCCGCGATATTTGCACCGCGGCCGATAACGGGCGTTATCACTTTTGCTTTTTCCCCGAGATCGTCATCCCTGTCAATACAAATAACGAGCGTATCCATTTTTTTTCAATCCTGATTTCGACATATTGATTTGATTTATTTACCATTCGCGTCTATTTATAAAAATCTTATTAATCAAACAAAATCTGATTTATCCTTAAAAAACTTATTAATCAAACAAAATCTGATTCATCCTTAAAACTTATTAATCCATCCGAAATAAAAACCTATCACAAACTTAAGCATCAATAAACTGGCGTCCATTCTATTTATATCTTAATTTAAATTTTCGTTTTTTATTCTGTTTTTGAAATCGTTAAAACATATTTAAATGCGAATTAAAATTCGATTTCTGAAAAATACAGAATTTTATTTTCTTTCTTTTGCCGAATTTTTTGAATCAATTTTTCGGCGCATTCTAATTTTTTCTTTTTTTGAGGAGTCACATTGAAATCGTTGAAATCAAATCCGATTAAAATCATTCGTTTCGCTCCAAAAGCGTTTGCTAAAAAAACACAACGGTCGCCGTCCGTAAACCCGCCGAAATTGAACAAATGCTTTGGAGGACGACACTGGCATGTCGGAATAATATGCCCGTTTTGAATTTTATTTTCAAGAAGCGGCCAATATTTTTGAATTTTATCCGAATTGTCACCGTGCGCGTGGATCAAAAAAACGGAACCGAAATCAAGAGCTTTGATTTCGTTGAAAACATCGCCGGGGTCTTTCCCGTCCAAATCACTGACAATCACTTCCGGATATCTGCCGGCTTGAATCAAAACGAAAGCCGCGCCGTCGGCCGCAACAAACACCGAGTCTTCAAAAAAACGCCCTTTCGTTGCTCTCTCTTTCATTTTTTCCATCAATTGATAATATTCGAATTCAAGAGAAGGCGCGTTTCCGCAAATAACAACATTTTTTTGAAAAAGCATTCTTTTTAAAAGATCGGAAGAAAAAAAACCGTTTTTGCCCGCATTCTCGGACACGCTTTTGATTGCGTTTTCAAACAGGCGGGATAAAAAAGCGGCCGTTTCTTCATCTTCCGTTTTTGAAAAATCGAATTTGTCTAAAATGATTTGGTAATACGGTTCCCATTCCTTAAAATCCATACGATATCCCAATCTCCTTTCTTATTTTTAAGTATCGGCACAATTCATATTTATTAGGTGTTATATTTTTGTTTTTTTTCTCAATTCCATTCAAAAAATCAAAACAAAACAAATCAAAACAAAAAAAATCAAAACAAATCAAATCAATTCAATTCAATTCAATTCAATTCAAAACAAATCAAAACAAAAAAAATCAAAACAAATCAAATCAATTCAAAACAAATCAAATCAAATCAATTCAAAACAAATCAAATCAAATCAATTCAATTCAATTCAAAACAATTTCAAACAATTAATTCGTTTCAAACAGATTCATTTCAAAACGGCTGCGTTTCAAATCCGTTACTTCAATTCAAAACCTTTAATTACTCCTTTTCTTTACTTCTATTCCTTAATTTATTTTTGGGTCACCGGATTATTGATTCCTATTTTTAATGATATTTATGAAATTTATAAAAACGCCAAAAATGATAAAGTATCTGCGTCCTTATATACCGATGATAGCTGCCGCAATTGTTTTGGTTTTTTTACAATGTTTAACGCAACTGATGTTGCCGGATTTAATGTCTAAAATGGTGGACAACGGAATTATCGGGCGCGACATTGACTACATATACAAAATGGGCGCGTACATGTTGATTTTGACCCTTTTTACGATGGTTTTCTCAACGGCCGCCAACTATTTCACCTCAAAATCCGCGTCCGGATTCGCTCAAGATCTTCGAAAAGATATGTTTGAAAAAATCAACTCATTTTCCATAAAAGAAGTTGAAAAATTCGGGACATCCACATTGGTGACAAGAACCGCAAACGATGTTTCTCAAATTCAAACCGTTATCATGATGATGCTTCGAGTCGTCGTATTATCCCCGCTTATGTTTTTGGGAAGTTTTTTGCTCATGCTGCAAAAAGATGTTTCCCTCTCCTTAGTCGTATTATCGTTTTTGCCGTTGATTGGTTTATTTTTATATCTCGTGACTCGAAAAATAATTCCGAATATAAAAAAGATGCAAGACCGGTTGGACCACCTCAGTCGAACGCTTCGAGAACGTTTAACGGGCGTTCGCGTGATTCGCGCGTTTAATAAAGAAGAAACGGCGGACCGCCGATACAAGGAAGCAAACGAAGATTTAACAGAAATATCATTAAAAGTCAACAAACTGGCCGCATTTCTTTTTCCGGGAATGATGTTTTTAATGAACATGGCAACACTCGCCGTTTTATGGTTTGGGGGAAGACAAATCGAATCCGGGGACTTAAGCATCGGCAATTTAATGGCCGTCATCCAATACGTAACCATGATTATGATGTCGGCCGTCATGATTTCATTCGTATTTCTCCTCATTCCGCGCGCCCAAGTTTCCGTCCGGCGTATTTCAGAAGTTTTAGAAACGAAAACGACAATTCGCGACCCTCAAAATCCGGCCGACACGGACGCCTCTCAAACAAAAGACACACCGGCCATCGAATTTAAAAACGTTTCTTTTAAATATTCCGATTCCGAACAAGAGATTTTAAAAAATATTTCCTTCACGGTCGCTCCCGGCGAAACCGTTGCCGTTATCGGCGGGACTGGATCCGGAAAAACCACGTTGGTTCATTTAATTCCGCGTTTTTATGACGTTTGTTGCGGCGCCGTTTATGTCAACGGAACGGATGTTCGCCGGATATTGCAAACAGATTTGCGCCAAAAAATCGGATTCGTTCCGCAAACCGCGCTTTTATTTTCAGGAACGATTGCGGAAAACATTCGTTACGGAAAAGAAGAGGCAACGGAAGAAGAAATCTTAAAAGCGCTTGAAACGGCTCAAGCTTTGGATTTTGTCAAAGAGATGGAAAACGGCATTCACTCTTATATTTCACAGGGGGGAACCAATGTATCGGGCGGTCAAAAACAAAGGTTGAGCATTGCGCGCGCCGTTGTCAAACGTCCGGAAATTTATATTTTCGATGATAATTTTTCGGCTTTGGATTATAAAACGGACGCCAATCTCCGGCAAGCGCTGAAATCCGAAATGAGGGGCGCGTCCGCCATTATTGTCGCGCAACGTGTTTCAACCATTCAAAATGTTTCCAAAATCATTGTTTTAAAAGACGGAGAAATCGTCGGAATCGGAACGGACGCCCAATTAAGACAAAATTGCGGTGTTTACAAAAAAATTGCGGAATCTCAAGAGAGCACAAAAACGCAAGAAACGGCCGAGTCGCAAGAGAACGCGGAGGCGGTTTTATGAATAAAGAAGAGAAAAAAGAATTTTCTTCTCTTCCCCCTTCCCGGCCGCATCGAAAAGGCCCGATGGGCGGCGCAGAATTCTTAAACGTCGGTGAAAAACCCAAACATTTTTCAAAAACCGTCAAACGTTTAATGAATTATCTCAAACCGTATCGAATCGGTCTTTTAATTTTTTTGATATTGGCTGTTTTAAGCACCGCTTTTGCAGTGCTTGCGCCACTTGTCATCGGTGAACTTGTCAACGTTTTCTTTGACGGGATAACCGCCGCAACGGAAATCGGAATAAAAATCGACACGAGAGCCGTCATTTCATTATTGACGCTTTTGTTTATTCTTTACGCCTTAAGCTCATTGTTCGCGTATATTCAACAATACATCATGGCGATTGTTACGCAAAAAGTGATTTCCAATTTACGTGTTGAAGTCGGTTCCAAATTATCGCGCCTGCAATTGAAATATTATGACACCCATACCAACGGCGAGATTATGAGCCGTATTTTAAGCGATGTCGACACCATCAACAATACGCTTCAACAAGGCGTCGGACAACTGATAACATCGACGGCGACCATCGCCGGTATTTTGGCGATTATGCTTTATTTAAACCCGTTGCTGACATTGGTTTGCGTTTTTGTTTTGCCGGTTTCCGCGGTTTTAATGAAAGTCATTGTTCGCAAATCTCAGCCGTATTTTAATAGAATGCAAAAAGATACGGCCGACTTAAACGGTTTTGTTGAAGAGATATACGCCGGCCACAAAATTATAAAGGCGTTCGGTCGTGAAAAGAGAGCGATGAATGATTTTGAAGAAATCAATGAAAGCCTTTATGAGGCCGGCTGGAAATCTCAATTTCTTTCCGGAATATCCATGCCGATTTTATTTACGGTTCAAAACATCGGTTATGTAATCATCTGTATCGTCGGCTGTTTATTCGTCTTAGCCGGTTCGATGAATATCGGAAACGTTCAATCTTTTATATTATATTCCCGTCAATTTACGCAACCGCTCACGCAAATTTCAACCGTTGTCAATATGATTCAATCAACGATTGCTTCGGCCGAGCACATTTTTGAAATGTTGGACGAGGAAGAGGAAATTCCGGACCAAAAAGAAGCCGCGATTTGTTTAAATCCGACAGGCGCCGTTACGTTTGACCATGTGATGTTTGGTTATGAGCCCGATAAACCGGTCATAACGGATTTGAATTTGAAAATTTCATCGGGAGAGTCCGTGGCCATTGTCGGTCCGACCGGTGCCGGAAAAACGACTCTTTTGAATTTGTTGCTCCGTTTTTATGAAATCGATGACGGTCGAATTTTAATCGACGGTATCGACATTAAAGAAATGAAACGAAAAGATTTGCGCGGATTGTTCGGAATGGTCCTTCAAACGCCGTGGCTTTTTAACGGAACGATTAAAGAAAACATCGCATACGGATCGGAAAACGCGACGGACGAGGAGATCATACGGGCCGCAAAAGCGGCTTATGCGGACGCGTTTATTCAAAAATTGCCCAACGGTTACGACACCGTCATCAACGAAGAGGCTTCAAATATATCGGAAGGACAAAAACAGATGTTAACCATCGCGCGCGCGTTTCTTTCCGACCCCGCCATCTTGCTTTTGGACGAGGCGACGAGCAATGTGGACACGTTAACGGAAGTCTGCATTAAAGAATCCATGGCGAAATTGATGAAAGGCCGAACAAGCTTTGTGATTGCGCATCGTTTGTCAACCGTTAAAAATTCGGATTTGATTTTGGTGTTAAACAAAGGAAAAATCATCGAACAAGGAAATCACGCCGAATTGATGGAGGCGGACGGCTTTTACGCCATGCTTTACAACAGTCAATTCAGCAGCGATAACCTGGATGAAACATTTCACCAAACCGAAAAAGAGTTTTTGAAGAGAAAGTAAAAAAAGAGAGAGTAAAAAAGAGAAAAAAAAGAAGAAGAGAAAGAAAAAGAGAGTAAAAAAGAGAAAAAAAAAGAAGAAGAGAAAAAAAAAGAAAAAAAAAGAAGAAAAAAAAGAGGAAAAGTTATGGTTCTGGTTCCGGAAGTTGATTTGGTGGGTGATTTTGAAAGAACGCTCTCCGCGATGATTCAATATTTTTTTGATAATTTGTACATTTTTATATTTGTATTGATTATTTTATTTTTCACGTATTTGGTATCGCGCCTTGTGGATAAAAGTTTTAAACGGTATTTAAAAAACGTTCAATCAAGAATGAAGATGGATATTACGAAATTAGCAATGCTTCGCCATGTTTCCGTCGGTTTTGTCTATCTTTTGGGGGTTATTTTGATTGTCTACACGGTTCCCGGTTTAAGAGCGTTGTCTTCCGCGATTTTAGTCAGTGTCGGTGTGATTGGTTTGGTTTTTGGTATGGCGGCTCAGGACACTTTTGGAAATATCGTCTCCGGAATCGCGCTTTCTTTTTTCAGGCCGTTCAGCGTCGGGGATTTGATTACGGTTCAAGGCTCTTACGGTCGCGTGACGGATATTGATTTGCGCCAAACAACTATTTTAACGAGTGACAATCGAACGATTTTAATTCCCAATTCCGTTTTAAACAAAGAAACCGTCATCAATTGGACATTCCATGATAAAAGCGTCCGATGGTCTTTTAGCATAATCATATCCCATGACAGCGATTTTGATCTTGCGCGCAACATCATTGTGGAAGAAGTGCGCAAAAATCCGAACATCATACCAAACGATGTTCTGTTAAGCGTGTACAACATCACGTCCGAAAACGCACGCGCGCGCATATCGAACTTAACGCCTATGGGCGTTGAAATATTGATTGATTTTTGGGTATACGAACGAGAAAACGCGTACCCGGCCGAATACGCCATTCGAGAAAGCATCAAGAGAAGATTCGACAAAGAAGAAAAAGTGCGAATCCCGCTCCCGAAATACGCTTTGTCCATTGATTCCGAAGAAGAAAAGATTAAAAAATGACTTTTCAAAAACATTTTGAAAAGTTTTTCCCATTTTTATTTGTTTTTTGATTTTAAATTTTATGGTTTGTCATGCCGCTTTTTCTGAATAGCGATATTAATTAACAGATTTTTCATTTGTTTTGTATTTGTCCCGCGTTTGTTTGAGAACGGCGTTAACTTTTTATTTATATTCGTTTTCGTTTCCGTTTGCGTTTCCGTTTTCGTTTCGTTTTCGTTTCGTTTTTCGTTTTCGTTTTTGTTTCCGTTTTTGTTTGTATTTTTACCGGTTTTTATTTGAAATAAAGATTCGGGTGTTTTCAATAATAATTTTGATTTTTTTAACCTTTATTTTATATACTATGACACCACTTATCACGGTTTAATTTGAATTGAATTTATTTAAGGAATGTGCTCTATTATGAAATTTTGGGATCCCAAAATCGAAACCATGAAAAAAAAGGAAATGCAAGCGCTTCAATTTAAGCGTTTGAAAAAGTCGGTCAAAACGGTTTATCGAAACGTTCCGTTTTACAGGCGCAAATTCGACGAAGCGGGCGTTAAACCGGATGATATTCGCTCCCTGGCGGACGCTTCTAAATTGCCGCACACTTTAAGAACGGATTTTACGGACAATTATCCGTTTGGGTTATTCTCGGCGCCGATGGAGGATATTATTCGCATCCACTCTTCTTCCGGAACGACCGGAAAACCCAAAGTCGTCGGTTACACCAAACAAGATATTGAAACGTGGGGAAATCTGTTGGCCCGCAATTTTACAATGATCGGCTTATCAAAAAAAGACATATTCCAAAACTCCGTTAACTACGGTTTGTTTACGGGCGGCCTGGGGATTCACAACGGTATTGAAACGCTCGGCGCAACGGCGATTCCCGCGGGAACCGGAAACACGCTCAGACAATTGGAAATGATGATTGACTTTGGCGTGACCGCTCTTCATTGCACCCCTTCTTACGCTCTTTATTTGGCGGAAACCGCGGTCGACCACAATTATGTCGATCAGCTTAAATTAAAAACGGGATGTTTGGGAGCGGAGCCGTGGTCTGAAAACATGAGAAAAACCATTGAGGATATGCTTGAAATCAAAGCGTACGACTCCTACGGGCTTTCCGAAATGTTCGGTCCGGGAATCGCTTTTGAATGCCAATGCCAAGACGGAATGCATATTTGGGACGACCACTTTTTGGTGGAGGTTTTGGATGAAAACGGAGAACAGGTTTCCGAAGGCGAAAAAGGAGAACTTGTTTTAACCTCTTTAACCCGAGAGGGTTTGATTAACATCCGCTACAAAACCGGAGACATCACGCGCCTTCTTGAGTCGGAATGCGAATGCGGGCGCTGCTCAACGCGCGTTTCTCGAATGATCGGGCGCGCCGACGACATGATTATCGTTCGCGGCATCAATGTTTTTCCAACACAAATTCAGGATGTCATTTCCAAAATTCCGGAAGTTTCAAACCAATTTCAAATCATTTTGACAAGAAACGCCAAAAATTTGGATGAAATGACCGTTCAAGTCGAACTGGAAAAAGACGCGTTTACCGACGACATTTTAAAACTTGAAAAAATTCAGCAACGCGTCGTGTCGGATTTAATGAATGTTCTCAGCATTCGAACCGGTGTTGATTTGTTGGAATTCGGAAGCATTGAAAGAACGGGCGGCAAAGCCAAAAGAGTGATTGATAACAGAAAACCGCTTTAAGCGTTTCCTTTTTTCATCCCCTTTTAAACTTTTTCATTTCCTTTTTAACTTTTTCATTTTTTGAAAAAATTATATCATTTTTTAAAAAAAAAATATTTCATTTTCTTTTTAAACTTTTTTTCAAAAAATTATTAAATCAGAACGTGGTTTTGATTATACGATATAATAAATCGATTTGCCATTCTGTCGTATTCTTTTAATAGACAATAGAACATTAGTGAGTTGTGATTTTATGAAACCGTCTTCATTAACATTTGTAAAAACATATTCCGGAGAGAACATTGATTTTTTATACAAAAAAATAACGGAAGACATTGTTCTTGACGGAAAGGACATCACTTTCGGGCATGCCGGCGAGCCCAAGCGCGCTCGGGAAATTTTTGCGATAATTCAAATTTATGGAAAAGCGATTGAAGATGTTTTGGCCGGAATAACGCCCGAGAATTTCAGATGGGCGGGGGATAAGATCACGGATTATCAAGACAGCTTTCTTGTTCCGCTTTGCGATATCGGAAAACACCGAGGAGACGACACCGATTTTGAATACACCTACATTGAGTTGATGCGCAAATTCAAAACCATAGAAGGGGATATCGATCAAACGAGCGTTTCAAAAGAAAAATTAGCGGAAAATTTAAAATCCGGCATCCAATCCAATCAAAATGTCGGAACCATTTATCATCCGATGTATTGGAATTCTCACAATCCGCCGTGTTTTAATTGGTATCAAGTGCGCCTTTTGGAAGACAACCAAGTTTCTCTTCGGCTTTTATTCCGATCCAATGATTACGGCGACGCGGTTTGGGCGAATTTGTGCGGCATTGCAAAAGCGTTCAATGAGCTTGTCGTCAAACCGGCCGGTTGCGAATTGGTTGAAATCATTTTAACGTCCACGTCCGCGCATATTTACGCAAACGAAGCGGATTTGGCCAAAAAAGTTTCCGGTTTTGAGTGGGACCGAGAAAAAAATGAAAAAAAATCTCCGATATTAAGATTGCTCGGACATAAATAATTCAAAAATAAAAAGCGGGACGGAAACGAATCAACATATTTATTTCATATCCTTTCGTTTTCATTTATAAAATATAATATTTTAATTTCATCGATTAAACAAACATCGGATATCATTTACGGCGTATCGATTAATATTTAGGATAAACGAATTATTAAAATCACATCAGAATCGATATCAAGCAAACATCGGAACCGATGTCAAAATATGGAGCCGATGTCAAAAAAACGAAACCGATATCAAAATTATTATCAAAAACATTATCAAAGTTATTATCAAAAACATTATCAAAAACATTATCAAAATTATTATCAAAAACATTATCAAAATTATATCGAAAATATTATCAAAAATATTGTCTTTTTGCTTATCAAATGATTAACAAAATCTTTATTTAATTCAGGAAAAAAAGCATGTCTGTAAAATACGGTAAAGTTTTTTTGGCGGGCTCGGGTCCGGGGGATCCCGATCTTTTGACCGTGAAAGCACGTCGATTGATTGAAGAAGCGGATGTCGTCATTTATGACCAGCTTCCGGGTGAGGCGATTTTGAATTTAATTCCCGCAAACACCGAAAAAATAGATGCCGGAAAATATGCCGGAAATCATACGTTGACGCAGGATAAAATCAATGAAGCCATTGTTCAAAAAGCCAAAGAGGGAAAAACCGTTTTGCGTTTAAAAGGCGGAGACCCGTACGTTTTCGGACGCGGCGGCGAGGAGGCGGAAGAATTGGTTAAAGCCGGAATCGAATTTGAAATCGTTCCGGGAATCACATCGGCGGTCGCGGCGCCGGCTTACGCGGGCATTCCGATTACGCACCGCGACAACAACTCGATGGTGACGTTCATTACCGGTCACGAAGATCCGACCAAAGAAGAAACGGGCTTGGATTGGGAATTGTTGGCGAAATTTAACGGAACCCTTGTCATTTTTATGGGCGTTAAAATGCTTTCACGCAATTGCAACGAGCTTTTAAAATATGGAAAAGACCCGAAAACGCCCGTGGCTTTGATTGAAAAAGGAACGCGCCCCGATCAGCGCGTCACCATCGGCGTTCTTGAAAATATCGCCGCGTTGGCGGAAGAAAGAAACGTTAAAGCGCCGGCGATTACCGTCATCGGAGACGTCGTCAATTTAAACGCCGTGTTGGGCGAGCAGTATTCAAATTTTTGAAGAATGGAATAAAGAAAAAGAAATAAAAAATCGGAGAGAAGTGTATGGAAAAAAAACCTGTTCTTGCCATTATGCGCCCGGAAACTTACACGGACGCTTCCGAAAGCGTTGCCGAGTCGGCGGGCTTTCGACCGTTTTCCGTTCCGGTTGTGACTTTAAAAGGAATGAAAGACGATGTTTTTGACGGTTTTGTCAACCGCGTTTTTTCTCAAAAAACCGATTTCGTCATTTTTACCAGCGCGAACGGCGTCGATTACACGCTGAAAAACTTAGACGGCGTTTCGGAAACGGATTTTTTAAACGCTTTAAAAAAGATAAAAATCGTTGCTATCGGCCCGACGACGCGCAGCAAACTGGAAAGTTACGGCCTCCAAAGCTCGATGATGCCGGGAGAATACAGTTCCGACGGTCTTGTCAATGATTTGGGAAAAGAAGTATTCGAAAAAGTCGTTGATATTCCGAGAAGTTTTTACGGAACGGAAGTTTTGGTAAAGGGATTGCAAGACGCCGGCGCAACCGTTTATCAAACACACGTTTACACATTGGACATCCCCAAAAACGCGCTTCAAGAGGAATTGATTGAAAAAACGTTAAGCGGTGAAATTGACGCTTTCGCTTTTACCAGCACAATGATGGTTAAAAATTTCATGGCGCTTGCCGAAAACGAAGGCCGGTTTAAAGAAGTGGTCACTCGATTGAATTCGGCTATTGTCGGCGCGATTGGCCATCCGACCGCCCAAACCGTTGAGAGTTTTGGCGTTGTCGTTGATGCCGTTCCGGATGATTTTACGTTTGAGGCGCTCGTAGAAGAAATTCGCAAAAAAATATGATTTTCGGTAAAATGATTGCCGTAGAATAAATCAAAGGAGAAGAACCGCGATAAAAAGATTTGTCGCGAATGATTTGTCTTTTAATTTCCATATTATCATTCATCATGATTTATCATTGCTTGTCGCGCACGAACAATAATGTTAAATATGTAGAATCCGATTTTAAATTGTAACTGTAGAATGCGGATACCTATAAAAATATACAGGAGCCTGGTGTTTATGGTTCAATTCACGTTTACCGAAAAATCAAAAAATATTCATCGAGTGATGAAAGATTTTAAAGTTGTTCCGTTTAAGGAAGTTGAAAAAACTTTAGATGAAGCCTCTCGAAAAGCATTTTCTAATAAAAAATGTGAAAAGTTTGAAACGGCGAAAGTATGAGCCGTTTTTTAAATGAAATATTCGTTTTTGCCGGACCGAACGGTTCGGGTAAATCAACCGCGATTAAATCTTTTTTAGAAAACAAAGCTTGCCCGGAAGACTATATCTGTCCGGACAATCTGGTTCCCTCCGACAAAAAGGAGAGCATCGATGCTTACATGAAAGCCATGATTTTGGCCGAGGAAAAGCGGATTGAAAATTTAAATTGCGGCAAATCTTTTACGTTTGAGACGGTTTTGTCGACAAAATCGAAAGTTGATTTTTTAAAAGAAGCCAAAACCAAAGGCTTTCGAATTACGGCGATTTATATTACGACATCCGATCCCGACATTAATTTTAAACGAATCCAGATTCGTAAGAAACAAGGCGGTCACGGCGTTCCAAAATTTAAAATTTATTCCCGTTATAAAAAATCCATGTCGTTGATGGCGGATGTTATTGATATTGCGGATGAAGCTGAAGTTTATGATAATTCGCAGGAGTCTCCGATTCATGTTTTTGAAAAGAACGAGTTTGGAGAAGTCATCCTTCTCAACCGAGAATTGAGAGAGGAATGGGTGGACCGGTATATTACAAAACCGCTGAAGAAAAAAGGCATTTTAATTCATGAAGATTTGACGTGTGAGGAAACGGTGGCCTTCATGAACGAGGAGTAAATCTTTTTGAGAAACGACAAATATATAATCTGAGCGAAGTATTTATCTTTTATTCGGCTGATTTGAATCAGCAACAGCATTAATCCAAAAAATTCAGAGGAAAAAAAATGGTTATCGGAGTTACAATGTTAAATGTCTTGCCCGGATCGGAAAAAAACGCTTACAAAGATTTAAAATCATTTACCGGCGTGAAAGATGTTTATCACGTTTTTGGAGAATTTGATTTCGTTGTCATTGTCGAGCTTGAAACCCTTCGCGAACTCAATGACATCGTCGATAAAATTCGTGAAAGCCCGAATGTGACGGCCACGCAAACAATCGTCGGCGCGGAACTTTAATTTCAATAAGATTCCTTTCTTTCTTATTTTCTTTTTTATTTTTACATCATTCGCTTCTGCTTCTTTTACTTTTGTTTCTTTCAATTTCGATTCTTACACTTCTGTTTCTTTCAATTCTGTCTTTCTCAATTCTTTTTCTTTCAATTCTGTTTTTTTCAATTCTGTTTTTTTTACTTCTGCTTCTTTCATTCCTGCTTCTTCACTTCTGCTTCTTTCGCTTCTGCTTCTTTTACTTCTGCTTCTTTTACTTCTGCTTCTTTTACTTCTGCTTCTTTTACTTCTGCTTCTTTTACTTCTGCTTTTTTTACTTCTGCTTCTTTCATTTCTGCTTCTTTTACTTTTGCTTCTTTTACTTCTGCTTCTTTTACTTCTGCTTCTTTTACTTCTGCTTCTTTCACTTCTGCTTCTTTTATTCCTGTTTCTTTTACTTTTGCTTCTTTTATTCTTGATTTTTTACGTTTGATTTTTTACGTTTGATTTTTTTACTCCGGCTTCTTTTACTCATGATTCTTTTACTTCTGTTTTTTCCATTTTTATTTTCATTTTTATTTTTTTGTTTTTTTGTTTTTTTTGTTTTTGTTTTCATTAACAGGAATAATGCGAATAAAAATACTATTAAAATTCTATTAAATCAACAAAACTTTTTTATGTGTTTGATTCTGAAAGCATAGGACTTAATACGTAAATATTGAAATAGGATTTGTAAAAACAGACAATAACATAAAAACATATAAAAACAACAAAGGCGATTCTTTTTGGGAACTATCAGTGAAAAAATATTTTGTCGGGCGACCGGCGGTGATGTTAAAGCGAATGATTTTGTTTTGGCGAACGTGGATTACGCCATGGCGCATGACGGGACAAGCGTTCTTGCGGTGAAATCTTTCCGCGAAATGGGGGTTGCTCAGGTTTGGGATTCCGAGAAAATCATTATTCCGTTTGACCATTTGATTCCTGCCAGCACGGATGTGGCGGCCGGTTTGCAAAAAGATATTCGCGGATGGGTAAAAGAGCAGAATATTTCTCATTTTTATGAGGGGGGAGAAGGGATTTGCCATCAAGTTCTTCCGGAGCAAGGATTTGCGCTTCCCGGAAAATTAATTGTCGGCGCCGATTCTCATTCTTGCACTTACGGGGCGTTTGGCGCTTTTGGAACCGGGGTCGGCGCAACGGACATGGCCGAGATTTTTGCGACCGGAAAACTTTGGTTTAAAGTTCCGGAAACCATTCGAATGACGGTGGACGGGAAATTAAACGACGGTGTTTTTGCAAAAGACTTGACGCTTTATTTAATCGGCAAAACCGGAATTTCCGGCGCGACTTACAAAGCCGTTGAGTTTTACGGGGACGCCGTTTTTAATTTATCCGTTTCCGGGAGAATGACGCTTTGCAATATGACCATTGAAATGGGCGCAAAAGCCGGCATCGTTTCGCCGGATGAAAAAACATTTGAATTTTTAAAAAACCGTTCGCAAGCCGATTTTGAACCGATTTATGCCGACGAAGACGCGAGTTATTGCCGCGACGTCGTGTATGACGCAAAGGACATTGAGCCGCAAATCGCATGCCCGCACGAAGTCGACCATGTCGTCCCCGTCGGAAAAGTTACCGGAACGCCGATTGACCAAGCGTTTCTCGGCACATGCACAAACGGCCGCTTGGAAGATTTATCCGTTGCCGCCGATATATTAAAAGGAAAAACCGTCAAAATTCGAACGATTGTCGCGCCCGCCTCCAGAAGCGTCCTCTTAGAAGCCGTTCAAACCGGCATTTATGAAACCCTCCTCAAAGCCGGCGTCAGTTTCATCACGCCCGGCTGCGGTCCCTGTTTGGGCGCGCATCAGGGCATTCTTGCCGAAGGAGAGAATTGCATTTCAACCGCCAACCGCAATTTCAAAGGCCGAATGGGAAAAGGCGGATTTATTTATTTGGCGTCTCCCGCAAGCGTTGCCGCCGCCGCGCTGAAAGGAGAAATCATTGACCCGAGAGAATATCTTTAATTATTTTTTTGTTTAAATTAATATTATATTTTCTCTCTTTTAGTTCTCCTCTTTTCATTTTTTTATTTATTTTCATTTCTTTTTTTCTTTTTCCATTTTATTCTTATTTAATTTGTTTTATCTACAATTGAAGAAGTGTATATATTCAAAAAAGATGAGAGTTCTCCGATATATTAGATGAAAAAGACATCGGTTGAAGATAAAAAAAGAAAAAAAACAAACAGGAAGTAAGTAAAAAAAATCGGAAGCAAGTAAAAAAACAAAAAGAAAGCAAATAAAAAACAAACAGGAAACAAGTAAAAAAAACAAAAAGGATGTAAGTAAAAAACAAACAGGAAACAAGTAAAAAAAACAAAATGGATGTAAGTAAAAAACAAACAGGAAACAAGTAAAAAAACAAAATGGATGTAAGTAAAAAACAAACAGGAAACAAATAAAAAATAAACCGGAAACAAGTAAAAAACAAACAGGAAACAAATAAAAAACAAACGGGAAACAAATAAAAAGCAAACAGGAAACAAATAAAAAACAAACGGGAAACAAATAAAAAGCAAACAGGAAACAAATAAAAAACAAACGGGAAACAAATA
>Ga0265295_1002317_pt1 | contig 30623 bp, 29 predicted proteins | sample Munlansysbiofilm_FD_192503 | JGI IMG/M metagenome (GOLD analysis project Ga0265295, IMG submission 192503) | Leachate microbial communities from a municipal landfill in Southern Ontario, Canada - Methane capture system biofilm | ecosystem: Engineered > Solid waste > Landfill > Unclassified ... | reverse complement strand
CTGGAAATCGTCATGCGGGTGTATTTTGAAAAACCCCGCACCACGGTGGGCTGGAAAGGCTTGATCAACGATCCGGGCCTGGATGGCAGTTTCGACATCAATCAGGGGCTGCGCACTGCGCGCGAACTGCTGATCGACATCAATGCCCTGGGGTTGCCGGCCGGCACCGAATTTCTGGACATGATCACCCCGCAATACATTGCCGATCTGGTGTCCTGGGGGGCCATCGGGGCGCGCACCACCGAAAGCCAGGTGCATCGCGAACTGGCCTCGGGGTTGTCCTGCCCGGTGGGCTTCAAGAACGGCACCGATGGCAACACGCGCATCGCCATCGATGCGATCAAGGCCTCGTCGCAGCCGCACTACTTCCTGTCGGTCACCAAGGGGGGGCATTCCGCCATCGTGTCCACGCGTGGCAACGAGGATTGCCACGTGATTCTGCGCGGCGGCAAGACGCCCAACTACCAGGCCGAGCATGTCCAGGCGGCGGCCGAGGCCCTGGAAAAGGCCCACATGCGCGCACGCGTCATGGTGGATGCAAGCCACGCCAACAGCAGCAAGGACTACACGCGCCAGCCCCAGGTCATCGAGGACGTCTGCGCGCAGATCGAGGCGGGTGACGCACGCCTGTTCGGGGTCATGGTGGAAAGCCACCTGGTCGGCGGACGCCAGGATCTGGTGCCGGGCAAGCCCCTGGTGTATGGTCAGAGCATTACGGACGGTTGTGTCGATTGGGATACGACGGTGGCCATGCTCGATCGCCTGGCCGCTGCCGTGCGCACGCGGCGCCAGTCGGCCCAGGCCACGGCCCAACCAGTAGGCAGCGCCGCCTGACGCATTTGCCTGCCCTGGGGCAGGATCACAGGCTTTCGACAACAGGATCGGACATGGATACCTTGCATATCGCCCAGCAGGCCAGGGTCTTGCCGGCTGGATTCCTGGCGGCGTTGCGCGAACGTTTCGGCGATCGCTGTTCCACGGCACAGGCGGTGCGAGAGCACCATGGCCGCGATGAGTCCCCGTATCCGGCCATGCCGCCCGATGTGGTGGTGTTTGCCCAGGATGTCGCTGAGGTCGCCTGGGTGGCGCGCCATTGCCACGATCATCACATCGCCCTGATTCCCTATGGCGCGGGTTCGTCCCTGGAAGGGCACCTGCTGGCGGTTCAGGGCGGGGTCTGTCTCGACCTGTCCGGCATGAACCGGATCGTGGCCGTGCATGCCGAGGACTTCACGGCCACGGTCCAGGCGGGTGTGACCCGCAAGCAGCTCAATGAATCCTTGCGGGAAACCGGCCTGTTCTTTCCGATCGACCCGGGGGCGGATGCCAGTCTGGGCGGCATGGCGGCGACGCGCGCCTCTGGCACCAATGCCGTGCGCTACGGCACCATGCGCGAAAACGTCATGTCGCTGAAGGTCGTCACGGCCGACGGGCGGGTGATCGAGACTGCCAGCCGGGCGCGCAAGTCTTCGGCAGGCTACGACCTGACCCGCCTGTTCGTGGGCAGCGAGGGCACCCTGGGCATCATCGTCGAAGTGACCGTGCGCCTGTATCCCCAGCCCGAGGCCGTGTCTGCCGCGATCTGCAATTTTCCGGATCTGGACACTGCCGTGCGCAGCGTGATCGAGGTCATCCAGACCGGGGTGCCGGTGGCCCGGATCGAGTTCATGGACACCCATGCCGTGCGGGCCACCAACCGCTACAGCCATTTGGGCCTGCGCGAATCACCGCTGTTGCTGTTCGAATTCCACGGCAGTCCTGCTTCGGTGCGCGAGCAGGCTGAAACGGTGCAGGCCATTGCCCGAGAGCACGGCGGCCAGGATTTCCAATGGGCCGACCGCCCCGAGGACCGCAGCCGCCTGTGGACCGCGCGGCATAACGCCTATTTCGCCGGCCTGCAGCTGCGCCCGGGGTGCCGCTCCAGCACGACCGATGTGTGCGTGCCGATTTCCCGCCTGGCCGAATGTGTCGGGGAAACCGCGCGTGAACTGGACCAGGCCCGCTTTCCCTACACGATCGTGGGCCATGTGGGTGACGGCAATTTCCATGTCCTGATGCTGTTGGATCCGGACAATCCGGACGAATGGGCCGAGTCCGAGCGGCTGAACCAGCGTCTGGTCGCGCGCGCCATTGCCATGCAGGGCACCTGTACCGGCGAGCACGGGGTCGGTCTGCACAAACAGGCGTTCATGCAGGCCGAGCACGGCCAGGATGCCCTGGACGTGATGGCGGCGCTGAAAGCGGCACTGGACCCGCACAATGTGCTCAATCCCGGCAAGATCCTGCCTCCGGCCTCTGCGTGAAGGATTGCCATGGACATTGCCAGTACTGCGGATGAACGGCACGCCAGTGTGCCGGATTTTCCGGGGTTTCTCGCCCGCATCGCACAGGATATTCCGGCGCATTGCATTCTCACCCGGCCTGACCAGACCCGCGCCTATGAATGCGATGGACTGGCTCTGTACCGCGAATTGCCTCCTGTCGTGGTGTTGCCCGAAAACGAGGCCCAGGTCGTTGCGCTGCTCAAGGCCTGTCGCGAACACAATGTGCCGGTGGTGCCGCGTGGTGCGGGCACCGGGCTGTCAGGGGGCGCGACGCCGCATCCCCAAGGGGTGGTCGTGGGCCTGGCCAAGCTCAATCGCATTCTGCGTCTCGATCCCGTGGCCTGCGTGGCCGTGGTCGGTCCAGGCGTGCGCAATCTGGCGATCTCCGAGGCCGCCGCACCCCACGGCCTGTATTACGCGCCGGATCCATCCAGCCAGATCGCCTGCTCCATCGGTGGCAATGTGGCAGAAAATTCCGGCGGGGTGCATTGCCTGAAATATGGTTTGACGGTGCACAACGTCCTGCGTGTGCGTGTCGTCACGATTGATGGCGAAATCATTGAACTGGGCGGCGAGGCGCCGGATGCCCCGGGGCTGAATCTGCTGCATGCCTTCATCGGCTCGGAAGGCATGCTCGGCCTGGTCACCGAAGTCACGGTACGGCTGATCCCGCAGCCGCAGCTCGCGCGCGTGGTCATGGCCAGTTTTCCCAGTGTGGAACTGGCGGGCGAGGGTGTCACGCGCATCATCGCGGACGGCATCATTCCGGCCGGCCTGGAACTGATGGACAAGCGCGCGGTGCACATGGTCGAACCGTTCGTGCAGGCTGGTTACGATCTGGATGCCGAGGCCATTCTGCTGTGCGAGTCCGACGGCACGCCCGACGAGGTGGCCGAGGAAATCGCCCGTGTCGAGGCCTTGCTGAGCGCAGCGGGCGCCACCCGGCTGCAAACGTCCGTCTCCGAGGCCGAACGGCTGAAATTCTGGGCCGGTCGCAAGAACGCGTTTCCCGCCGCTGGGCGGATTTCCCCCGACTACTACTGCATGGACGGCACTATCCCGCGCCGCCATCTGGGCAAGGTGCTGGCGGCCATCGCGGCGATGGAAACCCGGTTCGGCCTGCGCTGCTCGAACGTCTTTCACGCCGGGGATGGCAATCTGCATCCCTTGATCCTGTTCGATGCCAACCAGCCCGACGAGGTCGAGCGTGCCGAGGCCTTCGGGGCCGCCATCCTGGAACTGTGCGTCCAGGTGGGGGGCACCATTACGGGCGAACATGGCGTGGGCCTGGAAAAGATCAACCAGATGTGCTCGCAGTTCACCCGCGAAGAACTGGACACTTTTTCGGCGTTCAAGCGCGCCTTCGACCCTTATGGCCTGCTCAATCCGCTCAAGCTGATCCCGACGCTGGTGCGCTGTGCGGAATACGGCAAGATGCACGTCCACCAGGGTGACATTCGTTTCCCTGATATTCCCAGGTTCTAGGACTTTTGCATGGAATTCGCACTGACCGAACTTTGCGAACAGGTCGTGACTGCGCGTGCAGCCCAGCGACCGTTGCTGATCCGAGGAGGCGGGACCCGGCTGTTTTACGGCGGTCCGCTGCCACCGGCAGAGACGATCTCCTGGCTGGACCTGTCGGCCTACCAGGGGGTGGTGAACTACGAGCCGTCCGAACTGGTGCTGACCGCCCGGGCAGGCACACGCCTGGCAGAAATCGAGGCGCTGCTGGCTTCGCAGGGCCAGATGCTGGCTTTCGAGCCGCCGCGATTCGGCGCTGCGGGCACCTTGGGCGGCTGTGTGGCCTCGGGCCTGTCGGGTCCGCGCCGCATGGCCGCCGGCCCACTGGCCGATTTCGTCCTGGGCACGCGGCTGTTGAACGCCGACGGCAGCGTGCTGCGTTTCGGGGGCGAAGTCATGAAAAACGTCGCCGGCTACGATGTTTCGCGCCTGCTTGCGGGGTCCTTGGGGATCCTGGGGGCCTTGGTCGAAGTCTCGCTCAAGGTCGTGCCCCGGCCACGCCGCGAGGCCACTTGCGTGCTGGCGCTGGACGAAGCCTCGGCGCTGGATCTATGCCTGCGTTGGCGGTCGCAGCCGTTACCGGTGTCGGCGACGGCCTGGGTGGCCAGCGATTCAGGCGATGGGGGGCTGCTGTCGGTGCGCCTGTCGGGTAACGAATCGGCTGTACGCCAGGGGCTGGATGCCATTGGTGGAGAAGTGGTGCCGGACGAGGCGGCCGAGGCGTTCTGGGCGGGCTTGCGTGACCAGACCCACCCGTTTTTCCGTCAACGTCCCTTGTGGCGGATTGTGTTGCCTGCCGGCGCACCGGCGCTCGGGCTTGCTTCAGAATTGCACGAATGGGGGGGCTGCTTGCGCTGGTTCGCCGGCCCTTGCGATGCGGCCGCATTGCGCGACCGGGTCGCGGCGCTGGGCGGCTCGGCCTGCCTGTATCGGCGCGAGGGCGCGCCGACCGACTTACCGACCTTTCATCCACTGGCCGATGGTGTGCTGCAGATCCACCGGAGACTGAAGCGGGAATTCGATCCGGCCGGCATCTTCAACGCCCACCGGCTGTACCCGGAACTCTGAGGACCCATCATGCAGACACAACTCGCTGATTGGGCGCGCGATACAGACCTGGGGCGGGATGCCGAAGAAATTCTGCGACGCTGCGTGCATTGCGGCTTTTGCCTGGCGACCTGCCCGACCTACCAGATTCTGGGCGACGAACTCGACAGCCCGCGCGGGCGCATCTACCAGATCAAGCAGGTCCTGGAAGGGGCCGCGCCCAGTTTCGTCACGCAGCAGCATCTGGACCGTTGTCTGACCTGTCGCAATTGCGAAACCACCTGTCCATCGGGGGTCCAGTACGGTGCTTTGGTGGATATCGGTCGACAGGTCGTCGGCGAGCGTGTGCAGCGGCCGTTGCGCGAACGAGTGATGCGCGAGGCGCTGCGTCGCCTGTTGGGGTCGCGCTGGTTCGGGCTGTTGTACCGGGTCGGCGGCTGGGTACGGCCCGCGCTGCCCGCCGCGCTGCGGGCGAAGGTCGCGCCACCCCGCCCGGCGGGGCAGTTGCCCACTGATCCGGGCCGCCATGCGCGCCAGGTCCTGATGCTGGCGAATTGCGTCCAGCCGGCCATGATGCCATCCATTGACGCTGCCACGATGCGCGTGCTGGATGCCATGGGGGTGGGTACGCGCATTGCTGCTGGGTCAGGCTGCTGTGGCGCCATCAATTTTCACCTGGACGCCCAGGAGGCCGGGCGCGCCCAGATGCGTGCCAACGTGGATGCCTGGCTGCCGTTGCTGGAATCCGGCGAGGTCGAGGCCCTGGTTGTCAATGCGTCGGGTTGCGGGGGCATGATCAAGGATTATGCCCATCATCTGAAGCACGATCCCGCCTATGCGCAGCGTGCTGCGCGCCTGATGCCCTACGTGCAGGACATTGCCGAGTTTCTCGCGCCCATGGCTGCCGAGCTCCGTGCCAGGATGCGCCGTGCGCCGGGCCGCAGCGCCTTTCATCCACCCTGTACATTGCAGCATTGGCAGGGCTTGCGCGCTGTCACCGAGCGGCTGTTGAGCGACCTGGGCTTTGATCTCCAGTCCTTTGGCGAATCGCATCTGTGCTGCGGTTCGGCGGGTACCTACTCGATCACCCAGCCGGTCTTGTCGACATCCCTGCGCGATCGCAAATTGCGCGCGATCGAATCGACCTTGCCCGGAACCATCGTGTCTGCCAACATCGGCTGCATCTGTCATCTCCAGGGCGGCACGGACACGCCTGTGCGCCACTGGATCGAAATCGTCGACGAGGCCTTCCATGACTGAACGGCCAGCGCGTGGCGCCCGTGTCGTCATCGGCATGTCGGGCGGGGTGGATTCCTCGGTGTCGGCCTGGTTGCTCAAGCAGCAGGGCTACGAGGTGGTCGGCCTGTTCATGAAGAACTGGGAAGACGATGACGACAGTGAATACTGCTCGTCGCGCCAGGACTGGCTGGATGCGGCCAGCGTGGCCGATGTGGTGGGTGTGGACATCGAGGCCGTCAATTTCGCTGCCGAATACAAGGACCGGGTCTTTGCGGAATTCCTGCGGGAATATTCCGCTGGACGCACGCCCAATCCCGACGTGCTGTGCAACGCGGAAATCAAATTCAAGGCGTTCCTGGACCATGCCATGGGTCTGGGGGCTGATTTCATTGCCACCGGGCACTATGCCCGGGTGCGCCGCATCGACACGCCCCACGGGGCGCGGAGCCAGTTGCTGAAAGCACTGGATGGCACCAAGGACCAGAGCTATTTTCTGCATCGCCTGAACCAGGACCAGTTGGCGCGAACCTTGTTTCCTCTGGGTGAACTGCCCAAGACCGAGGTTCGCCGCATCGCGCGCGAGATCGGCCTGCCGAACGCTGCCAAGAAAGATTCCACCGGGATCTGCTTCATCGGTGAACGGCCGTTCCGTGAATTCCTGAACCGCTACCTGCCCACCCGGCCGGGACCGATGCTGACGCCCGAGGGGCGCGAGATCGGCCGTCATCAAGGCCTGGCCTTTCATACCTTGGGCCAGCGCAAGGGCCTGGGCATCGGCGGGGTGCGCGGCGCCCAGCGCGAGGATGGCACGGCGGATGCCTGGTACGCGGCGCGCAAGGATCTGGCGAACAATGTCCTGTACGTTGTCCAGGGCCACGACCATCCCTGGCTGCTCAGCGAACGTCTGCGTGCCCAGGACGCCAGTTGGATCGCGGGCGAGCCACCAGCGCCGGGCGCCTATACCGCCAAGACGCGGTACCGGCAGATCGATGCGGCCTGCATCCTGGAATCAGGTGCGGGCGCGGATTTTTCGCTGGGTTTTGCCGAGCCTCAATGGGCGGTGACGCCAGGCCAGTCGGCGGTGCTGTACGACGGTGATGTGTGCCTGGGGGGCGGGATCATCGTCTGATCAATGTCTGTGCCGGGCGGCCGGACAGCCCCCTGTCATTGCCGCCAGCCCAGCCGATAGCCAAGCCCGCGGGCGGTCTCGATCATTTCGGCACCGAGCTTGCGGCGGATATTGTGGATATGCACGTTCAGCGCATTGCTGCCGATGTCCTCGCCGAGGCCGTACAAACGTTCGTTGAGCACGTCGGGCGGCACCCAACGGCCATCGGCACTGGCGAGATGGGCCAGCAGATCGACCTCGCGGCGTGACAGGGCCACGGGCTCGCCCCGGAGCCAGGCCATGCCACTTTCCGGGTCCAGCCGCAGAGGCCCAGCCGCAATGACCTGAGCCGCACGGCCCTGGGTGCGTCTGATCAGCGCGTGCAGGCGGGCGGCCAGCTCACGCAGATCGAATGGCTTGATCATATAGTCATCGGCACCTGCATGCAGCCCCTTGAGCCTGTGTTCGATGGCATCTCGCGCCGTGAGGATCAGGACGGGCATCTGCGGTTCGATGGCGCGCAGGGTCGCCAGCAATTCCATGCCGTCCTGGTCGGGCAGCCCCAGATCCAGCACCAGGGCATCGAAGGAATTTTCGGTGTGGATGGCCTCGGCCTGGGCTGCGGTGGCGACATGATGCACCGCGATGCCGTGCTGATGCAGTCCGGTCACGATCCCCCGACCGATAAGTTCGTCGTCTTCTACCAACAGGATACGCATGGCACTTACTGGAAACCCCCTTGTTCGGGTCAGTGCATCATAGCGCAGGGCCAGTGGGCCACACGTCGATCCAGCGCCTGGCCGTGTTTAGTTTCGCTTAATCGGACGGGAGCATGATTCAGGAAGATTTTCATGGAGGACCTGGATTTGGCTTGGTATCAGCGTGTCATTTCGATTTTCCTGCTGTGCGGGTGTGTGGTCGGCAATGCAGGGGCCAATGGCCTGTTGTCCTCTTGGGGGCAGCAGGAGCCCGAATTTCTGGACGTTGCCGAGGTGTTCACGCTGGATCCTGTGCAACGGCAGGGCGACGTTTTTTTGGCCGCCGGGCATGTCGCCGATGGGTATTACGTGTATCGCCACGCCCTCAAATTGGTCGATGCGCAGGGTCATGAGGTGAGCCTGGATCTTCCGGATGGCACTGCCCGGCATGATGCGTTCTTTGGCGATACGCAGGTCTATATGGGGGATGCACTCGATTTGCGCTTTCCCGTCACGGCCGAAGGTCCGCTGATGCTGCATTGGCAGGGATGTGCGGAAGCCGGCATCTGTTATCCGCCGCAGACGATGGCGGTGTCACTGCCGGTGGCAGGGGCGGGGAGCTCCTTGGTGGATGACGGCATTGGGCAGGGAGGCCCGGATGCGGCTGCTTCCGTCCCCGCCGCGACCCGTCTGGATGGCACGGCCGCAGCAGCGATCGGCATGGCCGAGGATCAGGCGGCAGCGCAGCGGCTCGAAACGCTGGGCCCGGTGCTGGGGACATTGCTGTTTTTCGGCTTTGGGCTGTTGCTGGCCTTCACGCCGTGCTCGCTGCCGATGATTCCCATCATTTCTGCCATGATTGTGGGTAGCCAGGCCGGGCCCCGGCGTGCCTTCTCGCTTTCCCTGTCCTATGTTCTGACGATGGCCGGAACCTATGCGGTGGTGGGGGTGGCGGCGGGGCTGGCGGGCGCCAATCTGCAGGCCACCTTGCAGTCGCCTTGGCTGCTGGGGGCGTTTGCTGCGTTGTTCCTGATCCTGGCGAGTTCCCTGTTCGGCCTGTTTGAATTGCGGTTGCCGTCGGCACTGATCAATCGGGTCGAGTCCGCAGGCAGGAATCGCCTGGGTGGAAGCATTCCGGCGGCGGCCATGCTGGGGCTGCTGTCGGCGCTTTTGGTGGGGCCCTGCATGACAGCGCCATTGGCGGGCGCTTTGCTGTACATCGGGCAGACCGGCAGCGCAATCTATGGTGGCATGGCCTTGTTCGCACTGGGCCTGGGCATGGGGCTGCCCCTGCTGGCCATCGCTGTGTTTGGTGCTCGGGCCCTGCCGCGTCCTGGGGCGTGGATGGAACGTGTGCGCGTGGCATTCGGCTATATCATGGTGGGCATGGCCGTGATGATGTTGACGCGCTTTCTGCCCGGCACGATGGGGCTGGTGCTGTGGGGCGCGTGGGGGCTGTTGGTGGCGGTCGGTCTGTTTGCCTGGGGGCAGGCGGTCGTGGCCAGGCACCGGCTGGCCTGGACGCTGCGGTCCGGGGCTGTATTTGCCGGTCTGTGGTCTGTCCTGATGCTGGTGGGGGCCGCCTCCGGTGGCGATTCCGCGTTGCAGCCCTTGGCGCACCTGCGTGGTGGGTCGGTGTCATCCGCACCTGAAGGTTCGGGCGTTGCCTTTGTGCAGGCGAAATCGGTCCAGGATGTGGATGCCGCGCTGGAGCAGGCGGCCTTGCGCCACCAATGGACGCTGATTGATTTCTATGCGGACTGGTGCGTCAGCTGCCATGTGATCGAGCGCAATGTGTTTGGCAACCCTGTGGTCGCGTCCCGCCTGGCCCGCATGCAGGTCGTGCGGCCGGACGTGACGCGCAATGATGCGACCGACCAGGCGCTGCTCAAGCGCTGGGGGGTCATGGGGCCGCCTACCCTCATTCTGGTGGGGCCCGATGGTCGGGAACGCCGGGATCTGCGCATGGTGGGCGAGATCGATGCCCAGGCCTTCCTGGACCACTTGGATCAGGCGGGCGCCTGATGATCGGCATGGGACCTTTTTCCATTCAGGTGGTTGCCGCGCTGGTGGCCGTGCTGCTGGCCTGGGTAGCGGCCCGGCAGGCGGCCAGATGGCTGCCCGGAGGGGCATCGAGCAAGGCGGCGGGTGGCCTGCTGTTCGATGCGGTATTTTTGGGGTTGGTTGCCGCTCGTCTGGGGTATATTGCGCAATGGTGGGATGAGTACGCGCAGTCGCCGATGTCCATGATCCTGATCGGCGACCAGGGATTTACCTGGTGGGTCGGTGTTCTGGTGGCGTGGGTGTTCATCGGCTGGCGCACCCGCTCGGCGCGTATCTTGCGCCGCCCGGTTCTGATGGGCATGACCGCTGGGCTGCTGGCGTGGTTTGCCGCAGGTGGTGTGCTGGATCTGTTGCAGCGTTCGGCGCCGCCCTTGCCAGCCTTGTCGCTCGCCACGATCGATGGGCAGCCCGTCGTTCTTGATTCCTATATCGGGCGGCCGGTGGTGCTCAATCTCTGGGCCTCATGGTGCCCGCCCTGCCGACGCGAGATGCCCGTGCTCGAACAGGCGCAAACCCTGTATCCCGAGGCTGCGATCGTCATGGTCAACCAGGGCGAGACCGGTCAGCAGGCACGTGCCTTTCTTGCTGGCGAGCGCTTGCAGTTCCGGGACGTGCTGCTCGATCCGTCTTCCCAGACCATGCGGGCGTTTGCATCGCGGGGCCTGCCTACCACCCTGTTTTTTGACGAACACGGGCGTCTGGTGGACACCCATTTGGGGGAGCTGTCGCTGGCCAGCCTGAAACACACGATGTTGCGCCGTTTCGCGCAATTCCAACCGATCAAGACAGACAAGGAGTGATGATGTTTGCATTGCGTTCGCGGATTGCATGTTTTCTGGTGGGCGGCCTCATGCTGGTTGCTGGATCCGCTCATGCTGCGTCCGCCGATCGGCCACCAGCCCTGAAGGCGCTGGAGGAGCAGGGCCTGACCATCATGCAGGAATTCAAGGTCGGGGGCGGTCTGCGTGCCTTTGCCGCCGTTTCAGGCGTCCAGCCGGTTGCCGTGTATGTCACCAGCGATGGCAATGCCATCGTGGGTACGCGCTTGAACCCCAAGGGCGAGCCGATGGACGAGGCAAGCCTTGAAGAACTGGCTGCCAAACCCGCCAGCGACCGGGAATGGTCGCAACTCGAAGCGTCAACCTGGGTCCTGGATGGCAAGGCGGACGCGCCGCGGGTCATTTACACCTTCAGTGATGCGAACTGCCCCTATTGCCATCTTTTCTGGGAGGCCTCGCGGCCTTGGGTTGATGCCGGCAAGGTCCAGTTGCGGCACGTACTGGTGGGGATCATCAAGGAAGACAGCCCGGCCAAGGCGGCGGCCATCCTGGGGGCCTCGGACCGCAGCGCAGCCCTGGAGCTGAACGAGCGGCGGTTCAGCCAGGGCGGGATCACGCCTGCCAAGAGCGTGCCTGCGGACGTCAGCAAGATGCTCGATGCCAATCTGGCGCTGATGCTGAATACCGGGTTTCGCGGAACCCCGGGCATCGTGGTGCGTGGTGCCAATGGCGTGCTCAGGAAATACCGCGGGATGCCGCAAGGCGAAAAACTGGACGAAGTCCTGGGGCCTCGCTGATCCCGTTCTTGGGGCGTTTGCACGCCCAGCCAGCATGCAAAAGGGCCGGTTCTTTAGAACCGGCCCTTTTGCATTGGGTATCCCTGGTGGGCTGTGAGTGACTCGAACACTCGACCGACGGATTAAGAGTCCGCTGCTCTACCAACTGAGCTAACAGCCCTTCGCAGAAATTTTGCGAAGAAAAAGATTGTACACCTATTTTCAGGAACGCGCAAAGCGCGATCCTGAAAACGGCTTCAATGGGATTTACACATCAGCGGCCAGTTGCGCTGCCAGGCCGATGTAGCTGCGCGGCGTCATCGCCAGCAGCCGTGCCTTGGGTTCGGCAGGCAGGTCCAGGCCCGTGATGAATTCCCGCAGGGCCTGCTCGGTGATGCCCTTGCCGCGCGTCAGGGACTTGAGTTGCTCGTAGGGCTGCGGCAGGCCGTGGCGGCGCATCACTGTCTGCACGGGTTCGGCCAGGATTTCCCAGCAGGCGTCGATGTCGGCGTCGATGGCGGCAGGGTTCAGTTCCAGTTTGCCCAGGCCGCGCAGGCAGGCGTCGTAGGCGACCAGACCGTAGCCCAGCGCCACGCCCAGGTTGCGCAGCACGGTGGAATCCGTCAGATCGCGCTGCCAGCGCGATACCGGAAGTTTTTCCGACAGGTGGCGCAGCACCGCGTTGGCCAGGCCGAGATTGCCTTCGGAGTTTTCGAAATCAATCGGGTTGACCTTGTGTGGCATGGTGGAAGACCCGACTTCGCCGTCTTTCAGACGCTGCTTGAAGTAGCCCAGGGAAATATAGCCCCAGATGTCCCGGTTCAGGTCCAGCAGGATGGTGTTCGCACGGGCGATGGCATCGAACAGGGCGGCCATCCAGTCGTGGGGTTCGATCTGGATCGAGTAGGGATTCTGGGTCAGCCCCAGGCCGCCCAGGACCTGGCCGGAAAACCTGGGCCAGTCGATTTCCGGGTAGGCTGCCAGGTGGGCATTGTAGTTGCCGGTTGCACCGTTCATTTTGGCCAGGGGCTGCACGGCGCGAATGGCTTCCAGGGCCCGTTCCAGGCGGGCGACCACGTTGGCGAATTCCTTGCCCATGGTGCTGGGCGTGGCGGGTTGGCCGTGCGTGCGCGACAGCAGCGGTTGGCCGGCATGCAGATGGGCCAGTTCACGCAGGCGGGCGATGATGGATTCCAGTGCCGGGATCACGCATTGCGCGCGTGCCCGGCTCAGCATCAGGGCATGCGAGGTGTTGTTGATGTCCTCGGAGGTGCAGGCGAAGTGGATGAATTCCGCAGCGCGGGATAGTTCGGCGTCGTCGGCGACTTGTTCCTTGAGCCAGTATTCGACCGCTTTCACGTCGTGGTTCGTGGTGCGTTCGATGGCCTTGATGCGGGCCGCGTCGGCTTCTGAGAAATGCTGGACCAGCCCCTGGAGCCGCGCCCGCGCGGCAGCAGGGAAGGGGGGCAGCTCGGGCAGGCCGGCATCCGACAGGCCGATCAGCCAGGCGATTTCGACTTCGACCCGGTGGGCCATGAAGCCGGCTTCGGACAGATAGGGTCGCAGGGCGTCGGCCTTGGCCGCATAGCGCCCATCCAGGGGCGAGAGCGCGTTCAAGGCGCTGAGAGAAGGATCGATTTGCATGGCGGAATTCTAGCATTCGCCTGTCGCTGCTTTGGCTCGGAGCAGATATACCACACCCCGAAGCGGGCATTTCGCAAAAAAAAGGTCAAAACACCGTTGGCGAACGGGTTCCGAGGCCCTGTCCTGCTATACTTTTTGAGCCTTGGACTACCCTGTTTTCCCATGAAATTGATCGGTTCCCTGACCAGCCCCTACGTCCGCAAGGTGCGTATCGTGCTGGCCGAAAAAAAGCTGGATTACGAACTGATCCTCGACGATCCTTGGGGGCCTGGGGCTCGTGCGGCGGAGCACAACCCGCTGGGCAAGGTGCCCTGTCTGATCATGGACGAAAGTGGCGCGCTGTTTGATTCCCGAGTCATCGTGGAATATCTGGACACGCTCTCGCCGGTCGGCCGCCTGATCCCGCCACCGGGGCGCGAACGAATAGAAGTCAAGCGCTGGGAAGCTGTTGCCGATGGTGTCATGGATGCCGCCGCAGCCGCGTTCCTGGAAACCCATCGTCGCCCCGAATCCCAGCGTAACCCCGACTGGATTGCCCGCCAGCACCAGAAGGTCCATGCCGGGCTGGACTACATGGAACAGCTGCTGGGTGAACAGTCCTACTGCATGGGCGTCAACCTGTGCCTGGCCGATATCGCCGTGGGTGCGGCCTTGGGCTACCTGGACTTGCGCTTTCCTGGGTTGGACTGGCGTGCAGGTCATCCGCATCTGGCTCGCCTGGCCGAAAAGCTCGACACGCGGCCTTCCTTCACCACGACCCGGCCGCCTGCGGCCTGAGCGACGCGCCCCAGCATGGGTCTGCCTCCGGCCAGAGCCTGTGATACAAAACGGGGTGTGTCTCATTTCTGGCTGAAGGGGAAATCATGTCCGCTCGAATCGTGATCCGCCAGGGTATCGTGCTGCTGTTCGCCCTGCTGCTTTCGGGCTGTTTCGGAGGCGGCAGTCCCCCGGGCCGGCAGGTCGATCGGGGCGGGGATTGCCGGTGGGATCGCAGCCGGTGTCTGTACGAAGGTTCTTATGAGCCGGGCGAGCGGGACTATGCCGAACAAAAGGCGAAGGATCTGAATCGGGCTTCGCTTGAAAAGTTGCGGCGGGGTTCTCGCTGGTAGCCGGGTTCAGGCCTCGGCTGGAAGCCGGATCGTGAATCGGGCCCCCTGTCCGGGGGGGCTGGAACAAGATGCCTGGCCGCCGTGGCGTTGCGCCACGGTCTGCACGAAAGCCAGTCCCAGGCCGCTGCCGGCGGGTTTCTTCGCGTGGCTTGCCAGGCGCTGGAACCGCGAGAATAAATGGGCCATCTGGTCGGGGGGGATGCCCGGACCTGCGTCCTGGACGTGGATGAGCCAGTCGTGCCCAGCGGGTTCCAGGCTGCATTCGACTGCGCTGTGGGCCGGACTGTAGAGCAGGGCGTTGTCGAGCAGGTTGCCGATGGCACGCCCCACGAGTTCCGCGTCGATGTTGGCCATGGCGTCTGGATTTCGGGCTTCGAAATGCAGTTCGATGGCGCGCTGCTCGGCCTGCGGCCAGCGTCGGTCGCAGCATTCCTGGATGAGATCATCCAGATAGACGGGATGCCGGTTCAGCGGCGCGGATTCTGCACGCCCCAGTTGGACGAAATGATCGACCAGTTCCAGTGTGGCGCGTGCCTGTTGCTCGATGCGCGCCAGGACGGTGTCCTCGGCCCATCGCTGGGGCGATTGGCGGCGCAGTTCGATGATGGCCAGGATGGCGTTCTGGGGAGATCGCATGTCGTGCGACAGGAAGCCAAGCGTTTCTTCCTGGGCCTGGGTAGCCTGCTTCAGGCGGGAGACTGCATGATGCAGGAGAGTCGCGCGCGCGGGTAGCGTGTCGGGGCCAAGCTGCATCAAAGGGGTGTCGGTGACAGCCACCCCCGAGGGTGATGAAAACTGCAGGCGCTCGAGTTCGGTGTCGATATGGCTCAGGGAGGCTTCCTGGCTGCGCCAGCTCCAGAGGGGGTAGGCCAGGATCAGGGCGGTCAGGATGCCGGTCGGTGGGATCCAGTATCCGGCGTATTGAAGCAGCAGGGCGTCCCCGGCCAGGCAGAGCAGGCAGGTAGCCAGTACGCTGGCCAGGCCCTGCCGTGCGGACAGGGTGCCCAAGACCAGGCAGAGCGGCACGATGAGCGCCAGCCCGACCAGCACCGTGACCCAAGGGGGGGCGATACGAATCCAGAGGTCACTTTGCAGGTTTTGCAGGACGTCGGCCAGGATGGCGACCCCGGCCGTCATGCCGCCTAGTGGAGTTGGCAGGCGATCACCGAGCCCGGAGGCCCAGGCGCCGACCAGCACGATGCGGTTCTGGAACTCAGATTCCGGGATCTGACCGTTCAGTACCGCCGCATAGGGGTAGAGCGCCAGGCGGCGGTCCGGATCGGTGAAATGAATGTATTCAACCGTATCCGGGGCCAGTGTGTTCGCGCGTGCTGCGACGGGTGCCTGTCCGGCCGCACGGGCCAGCGCGAGACTGAAGTGTTCCAGGGGTGGGCTGCCGTCTGGTGGCGTGCGGCGCAGGACGATGGTGCGCAGGATGCCATCCGGGTCAGGCTGTGCGTCGATGCGCCCAAGTGCTGTGGCGGCCTGGGCCAGCGAGGGGATCGGCTGGATCCGGTGCCGGCCATCCGGGCTCAGGATCTCGGGAAGAACAACGCGGCCGTGCTGCGCAATGGCCTGGGCCAGGATGAGGTCGTCTTGAGGATGGGTCGGGTGGGGATTCGAGAAAATCAGGTCCAGACCCACGGCGCGCGCGCTGCGCAGACGTTCGAGCAGGGCGGCGTGGACCGAACGGCGCCAGGGCCAGTAGCCCAGGGCATCAAGACTGGCATCGTCGATGACGATGAGGGCGATATCCGGGCTGGCAGGCAACCCCTGGACTGCCTGCATGCTTCGGTCATAGAGCCGATAGTTGATGTCCCGGATGCCCGGAAGGTCTTTCCAGACCGTCAGCGCAATGGACAGCAGCCCCAGCGTGGCGATCAGGGCCAGCCGTTCGAGCCGCAGGCGGCGCTGCATGCCAGCCAGATAGCTGGCGTCCGTGAGCGTCATGGCGCGTCAGTCCGGCATGAGTCCGTCAATCCAGCATGATGGGCGTCCCGTTGGCTGTCAGGACTGGAGATCCATCGCTGGCGATCAGGCTGCTGCGCAGCGAATCGATGGTCAGGATGGCATCGCGCCCCTCGATGCCGAGGGCATCGATGCCGCGTACGAAAATGTAGCGTGGCCCACTGCTGCGGGCCCGCAGGGAAGCGCTGGGGCCGGTCACCTGTTGAATGGATTCCAGGTGAGCGCCATTGGCGTCCAGGGTGACACGGATGGTGTAGGCGGCCGCCTGGGCAATGGGGTCGAAAACCAGCCGTTGGCTGCCGCCGCGTTCGATTCTCAGGTTCTGGGGCGGTGGCAGCAGTGGCTGTGTGCCCAGCAAGGTGCCGTTGGCGTCATAGGCCGCCCCCCGGTCTGGTTCAAGGTGTTGTTCGGCCCTGCCTGGGCCAGCGATCGCTGCGCCACCCTGCAGGACCTCATGGCGTGATCCTGAGGCATCGGTATGGACACGCAGGCGCGTGCCGCGTACCCCCGTCACGGTGGCGGGCGTGCGGATCTCGAAGCGGCCGACGCCGGTGTCGGCCGGCGCCACCGTGGATTCCAGCGAGCCCTGGTCGATCGAGATCTGGGTGTCGGTCAGCCCGGTTCCTTGGAAGGACTGCAGGCGTTGGATCTGCAAGGTCGTGCTGGGAGGCAGCGTAAGCAGGCTCTGGTCTTCCAGTTGCAGGGTGGCGGTGCCGTTGTGGGTGCTGAGCAGCAACTGGCCCGCGTGCAGGATGTCGCCCGACCGTACCGCTTGGCCGTCGGCCGTGACCTGTCCGGTCACGTGGATGACGGTTGCCGTCGCTGCTTGTTCCGGAATCAGAGACAAGGGGATGCGCAGGACTTTGTCGATCGGCAGGCGATAGGGATCGTCGACCTGGTTGATCTGTTGCAGCACGGGCCAGTGCCTGGTCTGCAGCGTATAACGGTGGGCGAGTTGTTCCAGGGTATCGCCTGGTTCCACTTGATACAGAAAGTCGTCTCCCTGGGCGCCCAGTGGCCGGGCGTGCGTGCCGAGCGGCAGGAGCATGTACAGGGACAGCAGCGCCAGCGCGAAGGGGCGGGCGCCCGGGACAGGACGGAGCATCATAAGGGAGAGGCCTGTGTGGACGGTGGCAGGAGTTCGAGCCGGTAGCCGAGCGCATAGGATGCACTGAGCAGCGTACCCGTGGATGGCCCGATGCGCAATTTTTTACGGATGTTCGATAGATGGGTATCCAGGGTCCGCGAGGAACTGGGGATTTCGCGGTTCCAGACCAGGGCACTGAGGTCGTCGCGAGAGAACAGCCGCCAGGGGTGGCGCAGGAACAGGGCGGCCAGGTCGAATTCCTTTGGGGTGAGGGGGATGGGTTCTTCACGCAGGCGGATTTGCCGTCGCCCCCTGTCGATCGTGAAGTCCCCCAGCGTGAAGTTCTCGTCCGGATTGGCAGATGGCTGGTGGCGGCGCATCTGGGCGCCGATGCGCGCCAGCAGTTCTCCGGGACGGCAGGGCTTGCCGATGTAATCGTCGGCCCCTGCGTTCAGGCCCTCGATCAAATCACTTTCCAGGGTCCGATTGGTCACGAAGATGATCGGCAGGGTATCGCTGTGGTTGGCGCGGACCCAGCGCAGGACTTCCATGCCGTTGATGCCGGGCAGTTCCCAGTCCAGCAGGAGCAATGCGAAGGGTTTTCGGGTGCGCAACGCTGCCAGCAGGGCGCTGCCTTCGTCGAAGGCCTGGCAGGCATAGCCGGCGCTGCTCAGGGTCTGCTGCATCCAGGCAGATTGAGCGGGATCGTCTTCCAGCAAGGCGATGAGCGAAGTCGGTTCTGGCATGGGCGTTTCGAGGGCTAGTATCCTGTTTAGCTGAGTCAAATAACTCATCTTCGGCGCCTGGGCTCGTCATGTTGCGCAGCAAATCCTTGCGCTTGCGCTGGCGATCGCTGCGGCTTGTGCCTTGCATTTCATCCCGATCCACGGCGCCTGCTGACCGCTTGACTTGTTCAGAGGTTCCTTGGTATCTGACGCCAAACAACCAAAAGGACCGCCCATGCCAAATCGTACCACCGAACAACTGGATTTCGGGCGTCTTTGGGCGGCGCCATCTGCAAGCCAATTTCCAGGGCAGCGTTCTGAGTTCAGGCGACGGGCTGATGTGGTTGCGCCAGATCGATGGCCGAACCGGCTTGTCACGCATGGCCGCCAAGACGCTGACCGAGCGCCGAGCGGCAGGAGGACTTGTTCAGAGGTTCCCTGGCCTGTGATGGCATCCGCTCATACAAAGAGCGGGCCGCACTGGTAAGGGCCGGGGTTTTTCAGACTATTCCTAGGTCAGCAGCCCGCAGGAAATCTTACGATCTCAGTGATCGACTCCGGCCTGGAAATTCTGGGGTTTTTGCAATTCTTGATTGGCTGTCGCTCGTGCTGGGGTGAAATAATGCGCTTGACTTGAAAGGTCGAAAATTTGAAAGGTTGCAAAATAGTTCGCATGCATCAGGAGAGCAAGGACACGTCATGGTCTGGCGCACAGGTGTTGGAATTGCGCATGTTGCCTGGGGGCGGGGCGAAGGCGGTCGATAGCTGGCTGGCGCAGAATGTACGGGCCTGCTCGCAGCAGGAATATTTGCGCTACCGGGAATATCTGGAAGCGGCCTCTCCCGCATCCGCCAAAGAATTCGAGGAATAGCCTGGAACACCGGTCCGGCGACCGCTTTCCAGCGGCCTTGGCGGTGGTTATCATGGCGGCGCGATGCCTGCATGGATCGTGTTCGAAATCCTTGCCGGAGATGCTGGAGTGTGCGATTCGAAATCCTGCATGGACACGGCTGATGGCCCACGCATTCTGATCGTCGAGGACGAGCCGACGCTGGCGGAAAACCTGTACGGCTATCTGGAGCGCCAGGGCATGATGCCCGATGCTGCCTATGACGGCCATGGGGCGCTGGCGCTGCTGCGCGAATCGGGCTTTGATGCCGTGGTGCTGGACTTGGGCCTGCCTGGCCTGGGGGGGCTGGATGTGTTGCGTGCCATGCGTGAACATCCCGCGCTGTGGCGGCCCGTCCTGGTGCTGACGGCGCGTGAGCGGATCGAGGACAAACTGTTGGCCTTCGAACTGGGGGCGGAGGATTATCTGGTCAAGCCCTTTTCCCTGGCCGAGGTCGCGGCGCGGCTCAGGGTCCTGGTGCGGCGCAGGCGGGGCGGTGAATTGGATGCGCTCGTCTACGGGGATCTGCGCTACGATCCACAAGCGCGGGCCATGACCCTGGCGGGCCGGCCACTGGCATTGCCACGCAAGTCGGTACTGCTGCTGGAGGCCTTGATGCGGCCAGCGGGCGGCTTGGCGACGCATGAATGCCTGACGGCGGCGTTGTGGCCAGACGGGCCGCCATCGGATCGGGCCTTGCACGATCAGATTCATCTGCTGCGCCGTCACCTGCGCGCAGCGCAGGGGCCCGATGTTGTTGCCGAGCCGGGGCGGGGTTGGCGATTGAGTGATTCTGCGGATGCTGCGGCCACAGTGGGCCGTTCAGCAGCAGGTGGGCCGGGGCGGCAGGCGGGCCGGTCCGCAAGCCTTTGCGGCAAGAAAGCACCATGAGCCCGAACCGTCCGTCCATTCTGGCGCGGCGCGTCACCTGGGCCGTGACCGGCACGGTGGCGGTCTTCCTGCTGGTCATTGGCCTGTTGGCCTACAAGACCTTTGCGCTCATGGAAGACGAACTGGTCGATGAAGTCCTGGCGGGCCAGGTCGCGGCGCTGCGCGATGATCTGGGATCCGGCCCGGCTGCGCAGTCAAATCTGCCCATGCGCTGGAGCGAAGGTGGGCGCGTCCAGGCCTGGGTCCTGCCGGCAAACCAGCCACCGCCGTTGGAACACATGTTTGCGGCCGGGTCGGGCGGCCGGGAAATCATGCTGGCGGGCCGCACCTGGCATACCTGGGTCGAGACGGTACCCCAGGGCCTGCTCTATGTCCGTTACGATGCCACGGCGCACGAAAATCGTGTCCGGGCATTCGGCTGGATTCTGGCAGGCAGTGCCGCCCTGGCGCTGGTCTGTGCCTGGCTGCTGGCCCGGCGTCTGGCGCGCCGGGTCGTGGCACCGATCCGCGCAGTGTCGGACCGGCTTGCGGCGTGGGAGGGCGTAACGCTGACCGACGAGGCCCCTGCCGGAGACGAGGCGCGGCAATTGATCGGGGCCTTCAGCCGTATCCAGGACCGGATCGACCGTTCGGTGGCGTTTGAACGTCAGTTTGCGGCCAATCTCGGCCATGAACTGCGCACGCCTCTGGCCGCCCTGCGTTCCGATTGCGAAATGGCATTGCTGGATACCGGGCCGGGCACTCCGCTACGAATGCGTCTGGAACGCATGATGGTTCAGGTGGATGCCGCCGCCAGCAGCCTGGCGGGGGCGGCCGCCCTGAACAGCGCCGATCCGGCCCGGATGCGGCATGTCGATCTGGCCCAGGTTCTGGAGCAGGCCTGGTTTGCCCTTGAACCCATGGCTCGTGCGCGCGGCCTGGTGCTGGATGCGCGTATTCCGGCGGATGAAAGCCGGTTCCTGGACCCGGACGCCTTGCTGATCGTGCTGCGCAATCTGCTGCGCAATGCGGTCGAACATGCCGCGCCGGCTACCCTGCGGGTCAGCCTGGCAGCAGACGGCGCCCTGGTCCTGCGCGACAATGGGCCGGGCATGGCGCCCGAGCGTCTGGCACAGGTGCGGGAATGGCATGCTGGCCGGGCCGACCTGTCTGCGGTGGCTGCGCCCGAAGCGGATCATGGCCGGGGCCTGGGCATCGCCCAGCGCGTCTGTGAACTGCGGGGTTGGCAGTTGAGCGTGGATTCGGTGCATGGTGGCGTTGGCAGCGGCACGATTTTCCGGCTGGATCTGCGTTCAGCTTCCAGTCAACTGGATTCGTAGCGGATTCGTGGTCCTCAAGGCTATGGTGGGCCTTGTTCAATCGGGAGCCGCCATGTCTTTGACCGCCAGCACTTCTTCTGCCACGACTGCTGCCTGTTCTCAGGTCGAAATCGATTCCCTCTGGGAACGTCTGGCCCATGCCCAGGTTCTGCGCCGTCGTGCCCTGGGTATTCTGGGGGGGCTGGCCGTGCTGGTGCTGCCCTGGGTCGGTTCCGCCTGGCCGCAGGCCGGCTGGATCAACCAGGGCCTGGAGTGGCTGGGGTTGGCCTTGATGGCGCTGGCATTGCTGGGGCGTTGCGCTTGCATGCTGTACCTGGGCGGGCGCAAGGGGGCCGATCTGGTGGCCGATGGGCCGTATTCGGTTTGCCGCAATCCTCTGTATGTCTTTTCCGTGCTGGCCGTCCTGGGTATCGGTTTGCAGACCGGCAGTCTGGCCGTGGGCCTGATCCTGGCCCTGGTGGCCTGGGGGGTGTTTCGCTGGATTGTCAGTGAAGAGGAACGGATGCTGCGCGCATCCTTTGGTGCGCCGTTCAAGGATTACTGCACCCGGGTGCCCCGGTTCCTGCCTCGCCTGGCGGGTTGGCGTTCGCCGCAGCACGTCACGGTCGATCTCCAGGGGGTCTGGAACACGGCACGCGATGCGCTACCGTATTTCCTGTCGATCCCGCTGTTCGAGGCCATCGAAGCGGCGCAGAACGCCGGCTGGATCCACGTCAGGCTGTGGCTGTATTGATCAGTGTGTGAGGCGGCTTTGGGCCTGCTGGTGCCGGGAAATCGTGTGCAGGGATGTTTGGAACCCTGTGCTAAAGTTTCACGCACTTTTCCATGCACGGAGCCTCTCTCATGCAGTCTTCGTTCTATCCGATCGGCACCCCCGGCGTTCCTTGGGGCGAGGCCGAAATCACGGCCTGGCGTGCCCGGCAACAGCGCCAGCGCAGCTATGCCGACGAAGTCCTGGCGGCCATCGATCGCCTGCGCGACCGCTACGATGTCGTCCAGTACGGTCAGCTGGACTATGCGCCGGATATCTATCCGCTGTTTGCCCTGCGCAGCCGTGGCTGGCAGGATGGGCGCCCGGTCGCGCTGGTGACAGGGGGTGTGCATGGCTACGAGACCAGTGGCGTGCATGGCGCGCTGCGCTTTGCCGACCGGGATGCCGCCGATTATGCAGGTCGGCTGGACCTGTTGATCGTCCCCTGTGTCAGCCCCTGGGGCTACGAGCGCATCCATCGCTGGAACCCCCGGGCGCTGGATCCGAATCGTTCCTTCCGCCCGGACAGCCCCGCGCCGGAATCTGCTGCGTTGATGGCGCTGGTGGCGCCAATCGCGGATCGCGTGCGGGTGCACATCGATCTGCACGAGACCACTGACACCGACGAGACCGAGTTCCGGCCTGCCCTGGCGGCACGCGACGGCCAGCCCTTCACTCCGGGCAGCATTCCCGATGGTTTTTACCTGGTGGATGATGTCGATGCGCCGCAGCCCGGGTTCCAGGATGCCGTGATCCGCGCTGTGTCCGCAGTCACCCATATTGCCCCTGCCGATGCGCATGGCGAGATCATTGGTTCGCCCGTGGTGGCTCCAGGCGTCATCCGCTACGCCTTGCGGTCTCTGGGGCTGTGTGCCGGTCTGACCGATGCTCCGTACCGTACGACGACCGAAGTCTATCCCGACAGCCCGCGCACGACGCCAGCACTGTGCAACGAGGCCCAGGCGACGGCTGTGCGTGCTGCCCTGGACTATGTCCTGGGGCAGTGACGGCATGGAGATCGTGTTCGCATCGGAACAGGAAGCCGATCCCCAATCCTGGGTGGCGGCCTTGCGCGATGCGATGCCAGAAGCGCAGGTGCGATTGTGGGGCGATGGCCAGCCCGAAGGGCGTGCCGATTTTGCCGTGGTCTGGGCGCCGCCGGCCGACCTGTTCGCCCGGGAACCCCGCCTGCGCGCCCTGTTCAACCTGGGGGCCGGGGTCGATGCCTTGTTGCGCTTGCCCGGTCTGCCTCAGGATCTGCCGTTGGTCCGGCTGGAGGACGGCGGCATGGCGGTGCAGATGGCGGAATACGCGCTCTACCATGTGTTGCGTGAATCGCGTGATTTCGGTCGCTACGAGCGTCAGCAGGCAGCGGGGTTGTGGCAACCGCTGGATGACATCGACCGCGATGCCTGGACGGTTGGGGTTCTGGGTGCCGGGGCCATGGGTGCGCGGGTCGCCCAGGCCTGCGCGGCCCTGGAATATCCGACCGCAGTCTGGTCGCGCAGTGGCCGCGCAGTGCCGGGCACCGAATCCTTTGGCGGCGAGTCCGGCCTGGCCGCATTCCTGGCGCGCACGCGTGTGTTGGTGAATGCGTTGCCGCTGACCGATGCCACGCGTGGCATCCTGTGCCGCCGGACTTTCGATCAACTGCGGCCCGACGCTGTGGTGATCAACATCGCCCGGGGCGGGCATCTGGTCGAAGCCGATCTGCTGGCCGCCCTGAATGACGGCCGCCTGCGGGCAGCGGCCCTGGACGTCTTCGAGCCTGAACCGCTGCCTCCCGGCCATCCTTTCTGGGCGGATGCGCGCATCCGGGTCACGCCGCACATTGCGGGCGCCAGCCTGATGGACCGGACCGTGCGCCAGATCGCCGACAAGATCCGCGCCTTGGGCCGGGGTGAGCCGATCACCGGGGTCGTGGACCGGGAACGGCAATACTGATGGCCGTGACGCGGCCTGTGGCAATCGCCCGCTGGCGCGTGTGGGGGCTGGCCGGCCTGTTGGCGCTGGCCGGTTGCGCGGCGCCGTCCGATCCAGGGCTGCGCGGTGAGCCCATGTCCGCAGACCAGTTTGCCCAGAACGACATCCACCGGATGCAGACACTGGCGATGCGTGACAATCTGGACAGCCTGGATCGGTTGCTGGAAAAGCTGTATCGGCGCAATCCGGGTGAATGGCGCAAGGCTGGATTCACGGATCTGAAGACGGCATTGGAACAGGGGCGCGCGCGCATCCGGCGGGGCGAAGTCCCCACTGAACTGGACGGCCTGATGGACATTGAAGTCCTGTCGGTCGCCATGGACCCGCGCTATCCTGGGGATCGGGCTGCGGCCTTTGTGCTGGGCCTGTCCAGCATGATCATCGCCGCGCATGGCGGATTGACCCGTTTTCATGTGGGCGATGCTGTCCAGGCGCGGCATGTCTTCAATGCCGCCCGCAATGTCGAAATCGCGGCCTGGATGCTGTCGAGCCGGCGCGATGCCCAGGGGCGGCCGTTGCTGCTGTCCAATGAACTGGGCGAAGGCGTGGCCAATCTGAGTTTCGAACGTGAATTCGGCCGCATCATCGCCCGCCTGGATCTGGAAGCCGCATTGTTGGACGAGAGCCTGCGGCGCGTCGGCATCAACTACGTGCAGGGCCTGTTGTTCTTCAATTTCCTGCCGGTGCGCTGATGCGGCTTCAAGCCTGCGGGCAGCCCCTCGTCAGTTGGCGGGCGAGCGCCGGGCCCGCTGCCAGGCCAGTACGGCCTGGGTGGCCTGCGCCATGATGTGATCGTAGTGTTCCTTTGGCCAGGATTGGCGCAGCGAGGCAAACAGGCATTGTGTGCCCGATTGGGCCAGTGCTGTGGCGGCGGAGTCCTCCAGCAGGCGGATCTGGATGTGGGCCAGTGTGTCGGAAACCAGGCGCCAGCCCAGTTCCGGCATGCTGGCATCCAGGGCCAGCAGTTGGCTGCCGATGGCCTGGATCACGGGCTCGACGGCTTCCAGGCTGTGCCCCGCGCTCATGGCATGCCACAGGGCCAGGTGAATCTGGCGGCGCAGCGTGATCCTGAAATCGATGGCAGCGGTCTCGGCGGCCTCCAGTGCTTCGAATTGCTGCTGGAAACGCGCCTCGTCGGGGGGGGAAAGTCCGGTGCGCAGGGCCCCGATGAGGGCGGTCAGAGGCGGGATTGACTGGATGCCGAAAGCCTGGCTGAAGGCCAGGCCCCATTGATCCAAGCCGGCCAGCAGCAGCGCCATGCGCAGGGCCTGCGCCTGGTCGTGCGGGTCGGCCTGGATCCAGTCCAAGCATTGTGCGTGCAGCGTATCCAGCGCAAAGGGGGCGGATTCCGTTGCTGCGTGGCGGAAGGCCTGGGTGAACGCATCGCGGGCCAGGTCGGCCGCCTCTGATTGGATGTGGGGCGGGGCCAGTGCGGCGAGCGGATCGTCGAGGTCGGGGTGGAGGTCTGTCATGGCGCCCGCATTGTCGCACGCCGGGCGGCAACCGTGGTTTTGCGTTGGTTGGACTTTTCCCGGGGGATGGCCGATGATGGGCTATGCCAATGATAGAAAGAACCGCTGATCCCTCATACAGTACGCTCAAAACCCATATTCGACAGATTCGTATTTCCGCGACCGAGTCCTTGCGCATTTACTCGCTGGCGGATCACATGCAGTATGCCGACCCCTACAGGCATGCACAATCCCTGGGCATTTCATCGGCGACCTGGCCGCTGTTCGGGCTGGTCTGGCCATCCAGCATCCAATTGGCGCGCAAGCTCAAACACCGGCCCGTATGCCGCCAGGAAAAGATCCTCGAACTGGGGTGTGGCCTAGGTCTGGCGAGTCTGACGATGCATCGGCGTGGCGCGCAGGTCCATGCCAGCGACCGCCACCCGCTGGCTGCCCACTTTTTGCAAGTCAATCAAAGGCTCAACGGCTTGTCGGGTCTGCCGTATGTCCATGCCCAATGGGGCTGCGAGCCGGAACAGGAATTGCTGGCGGCGTTGGGGGTGAAACCGGCGCGGCAGCACTACGATCTGATCGTCGGCAGTGATCTGCTCTACGAGCGCGACACCCCGGCCTTGCTGGCGGATCTGATCAACCAGCGGGCGAAGCCGCAGGCGGAGGTCTGGATCGTGGACCCTGATCGCGGCTATCGCAACAAATTCACTGCCGAGATGAAGCGGCATGGCTTTACCTTGATCCGGCAGATCTGCCTGCGGGACCGGCCGATCCTGACGCCGGAAGGTACGGAATTGCCGTATAAAGGGCGTTGTCTCCAGTATGTCCGGGCTTGATGTTGCTGTAGTGACCCAGCCAGAACCTGTGCGGACGATGGCCGGCGTTGACCGAAGCGACTCAGGGGCGGCTCAATGCCGCGCCTGAGCGCCGTAGGAATCTTCGGCCTTCAGGCCGGGGAGGATGTCAAGGCTGAAAGATTACTTTGATGGCCGGACAGTCGCCAGTGGCAGGAACAGCGTCAGCGGCGAGTCAGGCAGCGCAATAAAGCCATGATGCCGATAGAAGGCTGAGGCCGCATCGTCTTTGGCATCCACCATCATGGCAAAGGCGGCAATCTCGGCGCGGGCAGCGCGATCAAGCGCATCGGCCAGGAGCGCACTACCCAGCCCTTGCCCCTTGAACGCCTGATCCACAGCCAAGCGGCCCATGCGAACCGCTGGCACAGTCGGATAGCGAGGCAGTTTTTTCCCGATATGGGCAGGAAGATCAGCCAGCAAGACACTTGCCGATGCCAGCGTATAGTAGCCCGCGATTCGTTGTTCACCAGCCAAAGCGACATAGCAAGCAGCGACACGACGGCGAACGTCCTGCGAGGCTTGTGTCTGTATGTAGCAATTCAAAGGCTCCGAATCGCTGTTGAACGCAGCACGATCATGCTGGTCATCCAACAAGGCAAGTTTGAACGGCGTGCTGCTCATTCAGCGCTCAGGAGTTTGCTGCGGCGAGCAAAAGCGCGTTTCAGGGCCGGTGTTTGTTTCGGCGGCGACAGCAGCGCCTGAGCAAAGCACTCTTGGTCAGCCATCGACAAACGGATGATCTCGGCTTGTTCGATGGCGCGTTGTGCAGCATCCTGGACAGCTGTGACCACGAAGTCGGTCATGGTGCGCCCCTGAAGCTCAGCGGCGCGTTTGAGCATCGAATGCAGATCAGTGCTGATTCTGGCTTCGAGACGGGCGGTAGACGTGGTTGCGGACATAGTGGCGTCCTCCTTGATGAATAATACGGCGATTTGCCGTACAAATCAAGGGTGCGTTGTTCCAATCCTGCGTTGACACTTGGTTGACACCCAGACCGCAGAAAACAAAAAAGCCACCGCATCGGGTGGCTTCAATGTCCTGATTCAACAGGGAAATTCTGGTGGCGCATCAGGGATTCGAACCCCGGACCTGCGGATTATGATTCCGTCGCTCTAACCGGCTGAGCTAATGCGCCAAAGCACGGCATTATAGGGGGTGAATTGCATCTGCGCAAGTTGCTTGAGTGGCCGGGGTGCCGAAAAAGCGAAGGCCCCGCCTTCTGGCGGGGCCCTGCTGCCGCTTTGGGCAGCGGCACCGCATGGGAGCGGTGCAGTGTCAACGCCCGGAGGCGTGATCGACTACCATCAGGTAGCGGTTTCAGTATAGATCGGCCAGGCACCCGCACTATAGGGGAATACCCTGGGAACTGTGACCAGTCGATTCAGGACGCGGCGCGAGTGTAGTGTCGGCGTGCCCGGACAGGGCGGCGCTCAGGCTGTACAGGGGCTCGAAGGATTCTGCCTGCGCCATGGGCCAGGCAGTGCGAAAAATCGTATTGCGGAAGCGGCCTTGCAGCAATTCCCCCTTTTCCAGATCGGGGAACAGGGCGGACAGGACGCGCACCTCGCCATTGGCGATGCGCCGGGCGATGTGGTGTGGCCGCAGTTGATTGGGATGACTCAGTCCGGCTGCGCCCAGCAGTTCTCCCAGGGCCTTGAGCGTGTTGGCGTGGTAATTGGCCACGCGCACGGATTTGTCGGCCACGACTAGGGCCTGTTGGCGCTTGGGATCCTGGGTGGTGACTCCGGTGGGGCAGCGGCCTGTGTGACAGGTCTGGGCCTGGATGCAGCCGATGGCGAACATATAGGCCCGGGCGCTGTTGCACCAGTCAGCACCCAGGGCCATCAGGCGCGCCATATCGAAGGCGCTGATGACCTTGCCCGAGGCGCCCAGCCGGACTCGTTCGCGCAGGCCGATGCCCACCAGCGTGTTGTGGACCAGGCGCAGGCCTTCGCGCAGCGGTGTGCCGACATGGTCGACGAATTCGATGGGGGCCGCGCCGGTGCCGCCCTCGGCGCCATCCACGACGATGAAATCTGGCGTGATGCCGGTGGCAAGCATGGCCTTGGCGATGGCGAACCATTCCCAGGGATGGCCGATGCACAGCTTGAAGCCCACCGGCTTGCCGCCGGACAGTTCGCGCAGGCGGGCGATGAAATGCATCATTTCGATGGGAGTGCCGAAGGCGCTGTGGCTGGACGGAGAGATACAGTCCTGACCGACGGGCACGCCGCGTGCGGCCGCGATTTCCTGTGTGACCTTGGGTGCTGGCAGGATCCCGCCGTGACCGGGCTTGGCCCCCTGGGACAGTTTGATTTCGATCATGCGGATCTCATCCCGCCTGGCCATCTCGGCGAAGCGTTCCTCGGAAAAGCTGCCGTCGGCATTGCGGCATCCGAAGTAGCCCGAACCGATGTTCCAGATCAGATCGCCGCCGTGTTCCAGGTGGTAGCGGCTGACGCCGCCCTCGCCGGTATCGTGGGCGAAATGGCCGATCGCTGCGCCTTTGTTCAGGGCCATGACGGCGTTGGCCGACAGGGCGCCGAAGCTCATGGCGGAAATGTTGAACACCGACAGATCCACGGGCCGGGTGCAGTCCGGCCCGCCGACGGTCGTGCGGAAATTGCTGTCCTGGATGTGGATCGGCACCATGGCGTGATTGATCCATTCGTAGGCATTGCCGTAGACATCGCCCTGGGTGCCAAAGGGGCGCTGATCCATTTGCTGTTTGGCGCGCTGGTACACCAGGGATCGGTCCACACGCGAGAACGGCAGCTTGAGCGTGTCATCCTCGAAGAAATACTGGCGGACTTCCGGGCGGATGAACTCGAACAGGAAGCGCAGATTGCCGATGACCGGGTAGTTGCGGCGGATGGCGTGCCGAGTCTGGCGCAGGTCGTAGACGCCCAGCAGGCTCAGGCCCAGGAACAGCAGGCAGGGCAGCCACCAGCCGGCGCTGAATGACAGGGCCAGCAGGGCACACAACACGGTGAGCGCAATGACCACATAAAAGGCAGTGTAGCGGGTGAACAATGAACGCATAGGCGGGCTCCGCAGGATCGGGCGATCCGCTACCTTAGCAGATGCCAGGGGGCAGTGGGTCGATTCGTCAGCCGGTCCAGATCAGCCGCGCCATGGCATCCGGCCCGCACTGGACCAGGGCATTCTGCCCAAAGCAGCGGGCCAGCCGCAGCCCCTCGTCCAGGGGCAGGCTTGGAATCCACAGGCTGGGTTCTGCTGGCCATAGCCCTTGCGGGTCCAGGCCCAGGCCGGGCAGCCAGGCCCAGCCCTGCTGTTCGATTGCCCGCTGCAGCGCGTGCAGGCGGCGGCGGTTGGCGGCGGGACGCAGGCGGCGGCTGTGCGGATTGCAGGCCGTCAGGAAAATACCGCCTTGGGGAAACAGGGCGCGCAGCGCCGGGTGCAGCTCGTCGATGCGCAGGATGAGCGGCGGTTCGGTGTCGATGCGGTAGTGCGCAGCCCGGTAGGCTGCGTCCAGATTCAGCGAGCGGGGGCCGGGCGTCATGGCGGCTCAGCCCGCCAGGATCCGGTGGCGGTGGCAGTCCGTGGTGTGATCCATCAGGCAGCCGATGGCCTGCAGGTAGGACTGGCAGATGGTCGGGCCGACGAAGGTGAAGCCGTGGTGCTTGAGCAGCCGGCTCAGGGCTTCGGCTTCGGGGCCGGCCACAGGGGCGTCTTCCTGGACGGCATAGTGGTGGATGACGGGCTGGCCGCCGACCACGGACCAGATCAGGCCGACCGGATCAGGCAGTGCCAGCCAGGCGCGGGCGTTGATGCCGGCGGCACGCAGTTTCAGGCGGTTGCGGATGATGGATGCATCCTGCATGCGTTCCTGGACCCAGGCCTCGTCGGTGCGCGCCAGAGCCTGGGGGTCAAAGTCCAACAGGGCGGCGCGCAGGGCTTTGCGGCGGCGCAGGATGGTGATCCAGGACAGGCCAGCCTGGAAGCCTTCCAGGATCAGCATTTCGAACAGATGCCGGGGGTCGCGCGAGGGTACGCCCCACTCGGTATCGTGATAGTGCACGTACAGCGGGTCATCGGTACACCAGCGGCAGCGCACCGGGCCGGCCTCGCGGGAGGTCGCCGGGGTGGATAGCGGGGCTGGCATGGGTATCCCGTGCGGCAGATTCAGCGGCGGCGCCCGCCGACCAGGGAACCCAGCAGGCCGCGCACCAGCTGGTTGGCGGCGTTGCGCACCATGCTTTTGGCGACGGATTGCACCACGCCGTCGCGGCGCCCGCCGCGCGGCCCGGTGGAGCCGAACAGGAAGTCGCCTACGGCCCCGGCCAGGCCGTTGTCCTGATTGCCGTCTGTCTTGCCGGCGTTGGTCTTCGCTGCTGCAGTGGTTCCTGCCTGGGCGCGT